>Ga0068853_100001825_pt1 | contig 15664 bp, 12 predicted proteins | sample KBSCornC32_FD_65655 | JGI IMG/M metagenome (GOLD analysis project Ga0068853, IMG submission 65655) | Corn rhizosphere microbial communities from Kellogg Biological Station, Michigan, USA - KBS Corn C3-2 | ecosystem: Host-associated > Plants > Roots > Rhizosphere > Soil ...
TGACCTCTCCCTTCAGGCTTTCTCCGGATTCCGCGCCGATGCCGGATACATAGAGATTGGCTCCGGCCTTGGCGAAGGCCAGCGCCGTTGCCCGCCCGATGCCGGTTGTCCCTCCTATCAGGATGACATTTTTTCCGGAAAAGTCGTAGGTCACTTTCATGTCTGCTCCCATCTCGCTCGAGCTGTTACGCGCTCGCGACGCTTTCCATTTCGGTGGCTCCAGCCATAGCTCTAGCTTGATACCGATAACAAGAAAAATCAGCTTAGCAACGTGATCTCGGCCGTTTCAAATCACATCTGACGGCGCAAAACGGAATTCTCTCGGTGAATGCCGCTGGCTATTGCCGGTCTGCTAAAACTACCATATGGTACCGGTACCAAGATTAAGCGGCGAGCGCCTACGTCTCATGTCGGCTCACGAGAGCTGCAGCGGAGGCCTTGCATGCGAGCGGCCGATAGGGGTGCCCAACGGATACGGCAAGCCGGTGTCCTGGCGCCCCTGGTCGGAGTCCGAGGAGAGGGAACGGTCGGCCCGCCATGGGCCGGCACCAACGGGAGAGGAGGATTTCCCAGATGAAAAGGCTTTTGCTTGCCTTACTGACCGCCGGAACGATGATCGTTTCAACCGCCGTGCAGGCGCAGGACCACAAGACGCTTGGCATCGTCGCGCTGCTGGCCAACGATGCGCTCAACATCGCGGTCATCGGCGGGGCGACGGACGCCGCCAAGGCCGCCGGCTGGGACGTCAAGGTGACCGACACCCAGGCCAGCGCCGATCAGGCCAATGCGGCGATGAACTCCTTCGCCGCCCAGCATGTCGATGCCATCTTCGTCCTGGCCTTCGCCAGCAGCTCGATCGGTTCCGGCCTGGCGGCCGCGCGCGACGCGCATATCCCTGTCGGTACCTGGGGTGGTGAGATCGTCCCCGGCATCGTGGCGACGACCAGCGGTCGGCAGGTCGGCGACGATTCGGTGAAGTATCTTCTGGAGAAGGCCGGCGACAAGGCTAACGTGCTGGCAATGACCTTCCATCCGGGCAAGCTCTGCATCGACCGCGGCGTGGCCTTCGATGAAGGCGTCAAGGGCAAGTCGGGCGTCAAGGTGGACTACAGCGAAGTGGTCGCGCCCGGGCAGGTCCAGTTCGGCAACGCCACCGCCGCGGCCTGGCTCACCGCGCATCCGGCGGGCGGTGATACGCCGCTCGCGATCTGGTCGTGCTGGGACGAACCGATGCAGGGCGCCGTGGCGGCTCTGCGCCAGGCCGGCCGCACGGACGTGACCACCGTGTCGATCAACGGCAGCGCCCAGGCCCTGCAGCTGGTCAAGGAAGGCGACATGACGGCCACCGTCTGGCAGCCCGCCTATCAGGAAGGCAAGGAAGTGTTCCAAGCCATTCTCGACTCCATGAAGGCCGGCGATTCGTGGCAGCCGAAGACCATCGAGATCCCCGGCGTGGTGGTGACCAAGGACAATGTCGAGAAGTTCATGGCCGAACATCCCAATGGCATGTAAGACAAACCGGCCGGGCCGCTCCGCGAAACGGAGCGGCTAGGTGTCGGCGATCGTTTCGGCCGCCGACGCATGGATGCGCATCCGCGGCCTGACCAAATCCTTCGCAGGTGAACTTGCGCTCGACCGCGCCGATCTCGACATCGAGCGCGGCCGGGTGCATGGGCTCGTCGGCGCCAACGGCGCCGGCAAGTCGACCCTGATCCGTTGTCTCGCCGGCGTCACCAGTCCGGACCAGGGCAACGTCACGATCGCGGGCGACGAGCTTCAGATGGGCTCGCCGCAGGCGTCGGAGCGCGCCGGGCTCGCCTTCATCCACCAGGAACTGAACCTGATTCCGCATTTCAGCGCCCTGCAGAACATGCTGCTCGGCGCGCCGAAGGTGACGCGGTTCGGCATGATCGACTGGAAGCGTTCAGGCGTTGCCGCGCGCGCCGCGGCCGAGCGCGTCGGCATCCGGTTTCCGCTTGATACGAAAGTCTCCGAGCTATCGGTCGCCCAGCGCTGGCTGGTCATGATCAGCAAGGCGCTCACCCGCGACGCCAGCATGATCGCGATGGATGAGCCGACCGCCTCGCTCTCCGAGCCGGAAAGCGAACAGCTCTTCGCCATCATCCGCGATCTCGCGGCCCAGGGCGTTGCCATCCTCTATGTGTCGCATCGGCTGGAGGAGGTGCTGCAGCTTTGCGACAAGATCACCGTCCTGCGCGACGGTCGCATCGTCAGCGAGGCCGAGCGCGGCGCGCTGGACAAGAAGGGACTTGTCCGCGCCATCATCGGTCATGCCATCCGCACGCCGGACGAACGCGACCGGCTCGCCGCCGACCGCAGCCGGCAGCCGGTCTTTTCCGCTCGCGCCATTGCCTGGAAGCAGGCGGTGAAGGAGGTAAGCCTCGATCTCTACAAGGGCGAGGTTCTGGCGCTGGGCGGGCTGGTCGGCGCCGGCCGCACCGAATTCGCTCACCTCGTCGCCGGTCTCGTTCGTCCCGAGGCCGGTCATTTCGAATTGGACGGCAAGCGGCTCGATGTCGCCAACGTCTCCGAGGCGGTGAAGGCGGGCGTCGCGCTGGTGCCTGAGGAGCGCCGCTCGCAAGGCGTGATGCTGCAGCAATCCGTTGCCTTCAACATCAACATCTCGACGTTGAAGCAACTGCGCAGCGTGCCCGGTCTTCCATTCCTTTCCGACGCAAAGAGCCGGCGGCAGGCGGAAAGCCTTGTTGCCCATCTCGGCATCAAGACGCCGGGCGTCACTGCCAGGATCGCCGGCCTTTCCGGCGGCAATCAGCAGAAGGCGTTGATCGCGCGCTGGCTGAACGCCGGCACGAAGCTGCTCATCCTCGACGAGCCGTCGCGGGGCGTCGACGTTGGCGCACGCGAGGAGATCCATGACGCCATCCGCGCCCTTGCCCGCGCCGGCGTCGGCATCCTGGTGATCTCCTCGGACGTCGAGGAACTCACTCTGCTGGCGGACCGCGTCCTGGTGATGCGCGAGGGCCGCATCACCGGCGAGCTCACCGGCGCCGACATCACCGAGGCGCGCATCATCGAGCTCAGCTACCAAGACGCGCATGACGATCAAGGAGAAGCCGCATGACGGCCCAGACTGTGCCCGCGGCAAAGGAAGCGCCGCAGCCCCGCAAATCCTCATGGAAGCGGACCGCGCTGATCGGCCTATCGCGCTACGGGACGATCATCGGGCTGCTCTTGATGGTGCTGTTCTTCTCGGTCAACGCGCCCGGCATTTTCCTGTCGCGCGCGAACTTCCTCAACATCCTGAGCCAAGCCTCGCTGACCGCGATCATTGCCAGTGGCTTGACCTACACGCTTGTGGTCGGCGAGTTCGATCTCAGCATCGGCTATGTCGCGAGCTTCGTCGGCCTCATCGTTACCGGCCTGATGGCATATGAAGGTTTCCCGATCTGGCTCAGCATCGTGTGCGCGCTCGCTCTCGGCTCGGGGATCGGCATCATCAACGGCCTGCTAGTGACCAAGGTCAGGATCAACGCCGTGATCTCGACGCTTGGCATCGGGACGATGCTGACGGGCCTCGGCTTCACCTACAGCGCCTTTCCGATCGCCACCGGCATTCCGCGTGCCTTCACCGATATTTCGCTCGGCAGGGTCGTCTTCGGCCTGCCCAACCCGGTGATCATCATGGTCGTGGTGCTGCTGGCGCTGTGGACCGTGCTCAACAAGACCGACATCGGCCAGAAGATGCAGGCCGTGGGCAGCAACATGGAGGCCGCCCGGCTGTCGGGCATCCGTGTCGACCGCATCAAGATCTTCGCCTTCGCCACGGCCGGCTTCTGCGCCGCGCTCACCGGAACGCTGCTCTCGTCGCTGCTCGGCAGCGGCACGTTGGCCGCCGCCGACGGCTATCTGCTCGACGCCTTCGCCGCCGTGTTCCTGGGTTCGGCCACCTTGCGCGAGGGCGAGTTCCACATCACTGGAACGCTGGTCGGCGTGCTGATCTTGGCGGTCGGCTTCAACGGGCTCAGCATCTTTGGCGCGCCCACCCATTTCCAGCCGATCTTCAAGGGCGGGATCCTGGTCCTTGCCGTCGGCATGTCGGCGCTCGCCAGGCGCTACGCCGCCTCGGCCTGACTTTGATCGGAACAGCCATGGGCCGCCGGCGAGGCAGCCCATGGCTCCAATTCGGGCTTACGCGGTTTTGTCGGCGCCCGCGACGAAGCCGCCGCCATCGATGACGACAGCCTGCCCGGTGATGAAGGAAGACTCCTCGGATGCCAGGAACAGCACCAGGCGTCCAATCTCGGAGGGATCGGCGATACGGCCCATCGGCAGGGACGGCAGGACCGTTTCCTTCGCCTCCTGTTCGCCGCCGAACATGTTTCTGAGAAGCGGTGTCATTGTCGACCCGGGCGCGATGGCGTTGATGCGGATGTTCGAGCGGGCGACCTCGAGCGCGGCCGAGTTGGTCAGGCCGATCACGCCCCATTTGCTGGCGCAATAGGTGGCCGTGGTCGCGTAACCCATCACGCCGAACAATGAAGAGGTGTTGACGATCGCGCCGCCGCCTTTGGCCAGCATGTGAGGTATCTGGTACTTCATGCCGAAGAAGATGCCGCGCAGGTTGACGTTCATGATGAGGTCGAAATCGGCCTGGCTGAGCTCGTGGATCGGAGCCGTCTTGCCGGGCACGCCTGCATTGTTGAACGCCACGTCGATCCGGCCGAAGCGTTGGTAGGCCTTCTCATGGAAATCGCGGACCGCATCCTCGCTGCGCACGTCGACCTCGGCGAACTCGACCGCGACATTCGGATAGTGCTTGGCGATCTCTTCGACCAGGCTGCGACCCTCGGCCTGGCCAAGGCCGGCCACGTAGAGGTTGGCGCCAGCATCGGCAAAGGCCAGGGCCGTGGCTCGGCCTATGCCTGTCGTGCCGCCGATGACGAGCGCCGAGCGCCCGGAGAAGTCATACTTCGCTCGCATTGGTATCCTCCTGAGAGAGTGAAGATCGTCCCGGTATTTCCGGTCATTTGACGAAGAAGAGCCGCTTGCGATCCATGTTGACCGCGACCGCGGCGATGACGCCCGCGCCGAGCACCACGTTCTGCAGAAAGGGATTCACGTTGGCGAGGTTCATGCCGTTCTGCAGGATGGTGATGATGAGAACGCCGAGCAGCGTCCGATGCGGGCCGCCGATGCCGCCGGTGAGCGGCGTGCCGCCCATGACCACCGCGGCTATTGCCGGCAACAGCATCGGGTCTCCCATCGTCGGATCGCTGCCGCCGATCCGGAGCATGAGGAATATCCCGGCGACACCCGATAGGAATCCGGAGACCAGGAAGGCGTAGAGCTTGTAGCGCGCCACCGGAACGCCGCAGAGCTTGGCCACCGTTTCGCCGCCGCCGATCGCATAGATGAACCTTCCGAAACGCGTCCGCCTGGCAACGAAGATGGCGACGATCGCGATGCCGATCGCCCACAAGGCGACCGCCGGAATGCCGAAGAGGCGACCGTTGAAGATCGACCCGATCACCAGGTCGGTCGGCAGGTTAACCGCCGCGCCCTGGGTGACGTAGAGTGTCATGCCGTTGATCGCGTAAAGCATGCCAAGCGTGGTCAGGAACGACGGAAGCTTCGCATAGGCGAAGAGGACGCCGGCGATCGCCGCGACAAACATCGTGATCAGCGGCACCAGGACCACGGCCCATTCGCCATGGTCGCGGATCAGCATCGCCGCGCTCATGCCGGCAAGCGAAACCATCGACCCGACCGACAGGTCGATGCTTCCCATGAGGATGACGAAGGTGCCGCCGAGGGCAAGAACAACCAGGACGGCCGCCTGCTGAAGGATGTTGATGCCATTGCCAATGGTGAAGAAACGAGGATTGAGCAAAGAGAAAACGATGATCATCACGATCAGCGCCAACCAAGGGCCGACCGCGGCGGCCGAAAGCCAGGCCCGTGAAGATGGCTGCTGGGGATTGGAGCGACTGCGGTTCAGTGCTGCGGCGGACGTATGCTGCGTCATCGTTCGATCTGCCTCGTGCTCTGATTGTTCGCGGCCTAAACCATGTCCGCGACGAGTTCGACTTCGCCCGGTTTGTTCTTCGCCGGCGCCGGCACTTCGCGCATGACGGTGCCCGCTCGCATGATGAGGATGCGGTTGCTCAAGCCGATCAGTTCGAGCAGGTCGTCGCTGACGAGCAGGATGCCGACACCTTTGGCGGCGATCTGGCGCAGAACGCCGTAGATATCCTCCTTCGCGCCGGCATCGACGCCATTTGTCGGGTTGTCGAGGATCAGCACCTTCGCCTGGCGCAGCAGCCAGCGCGCGAGCAGTACCTTCTGCTGGTTGCCGCCGCTCAAGGTCGATATCTGTGCCTCGATCCCTGCCGTCTTGATGCCCAGCGTATCGACGAATTCTCGCGCCTCGCGTTTCTCTCGCGCGAGATCGAGCCAAACGGCCTCGCCGCGCCGCGTCAGCCGGGCGAGACTCATGTTCGAGGTGACGGAAAGCGGCGGGATCACGCCGTCCCTGCGATCGGGCGGCAGGTAGCCGACGCCGGCGTCGCTCATTGCCTGGACCGAAAGTTTGCGCGGGGCGGCGACGCCGTCGATCGTGATCGTGCCGCTTGCGTCGGGAAGCGCGCCGGCCAGCACCTTCGCAAGGTCGGACTTGCCTGAGCCAACCAGGCCGCCGACACCTACGATTTCGCCGGCGCGCACGCGAAACGTCACGTCCTCGAACGATCCGGGACGAGACAGGCCGCTCACCTCCAGGACAGCTTTTTCGGCAGGCTCCCTCTGCTCATGCTCACGGTAGAAGAATTCGTCACGGGTGCGTCCGACCATCAACTCGTGCAACCGGTTCTCGGCAACGCCGGCGGCGGGCATCTCCGCGATCATCGCGCCATCCTTCAGCACGTAGAGGCGATCGCTGATCTCGATGACCTCCGATAGGCGATGCGAGACATAGATGATCGCCGCGCGCTGCCGGGTGGATTGGATGAGGCGCATGAGGAATTCGACTTCGTCCCCGGTCAGCGCCGCGGTCGGTTCGTCGAGCAGCATGACGGGGGATTCGACGCCGGCGAGTTTCGCCAGCGCAAAGGATTTGATGATCTCGATCACCTGCCTGGTCGACAGATCGTATGTCTCGACTTTTCGTGAGGCGTCGATCCGTTCATGGCCGAATTCCACCAGCAATTCGGTGACGTATTTGCGCAGGGCGCGGTTGTCGATGACGCCGAAGCGGGAGAACGAGTTCTCATGCGCCAAGAGCACATTCTCGTACACGGTCAAGGTCGGGATGAGCGCCAGATCCTGGTAGATGTGGAAAATGCCTTCGCGGTTGGCATCGGCGTAGCTGCGCAGTGAAACCTGCTTGCCATTCACCGCCACCGATCCGGAATCCGGGCGCAGATTGCCGCTGATCGTCTTCAGCAAAGTGGATTTGCCGGCGCCATTTTCCCCGACGAGGCCGATGACCTCCCCCTTGCGCAGGGAGAGGCTGACGGATGAGAGAGCGGGAATGCCGCCAAAGCTCTTGCTGACCGCGCGCACTTCCAGCAGCGGAGGCTGTTCGCCCCGCGCCATGCCGGACACTCCGACACCGATCATGCCGGGTTCCCTTGCCGCGGGGGGTGAAGCGGGCACAGCGGGCCGCGCCGGCTAGTTGGGGCCGATGACGATCGGGCCGCCATTGGAGGTCAAATCTCGAACGGGTTTGAAGGGATCCGTCGAGAAGCGGTCGGCATAGAGCTTGGCAACGCGCTCGAATTCGCCCTTTTCCTTCGCTTCGACATATTGCTTCGGCAATTCATAATCCGCAGGCTTCTCGCCGCGCCAGGTCCAATGGTCTTCCGGCACCAGCGGGATGAGCAGGTTCTGCGGATTCCAGTCGTCGGGGTGAAGCACCTTCGACATCTTCAGGAAATCATAGGGGGAGGCTGAACCCGAGTTCAGCTCCTTGTATTTTTTGGCGGCCGCGGGCGTGTCCAGTATGTAGCCGCCGAAGATCATCATCCGCTCCGGCAGCGAGGGGCGCCATCCGTTGATGTAGTCGAACACGACCACTGTCGAATAGGCACCCAGCCACGCGGGACCATAGGCATAGGTGTTGAAGGCGCGCCCATCCGCGACCATGTCGACCATGTCCGGGATCGCGTCGCAGCCGCTGACCAATGCCTTGATGGAGTGCTGCTCCAGGGCGTTGACCACCGCCACCGCAGAGTCGTCGTTGGAGACGATCACGGCATCGATATCGGGATGCGCGGTCAAAATGTCGGCGATGGCAGGCGCGGTGGTCGTCCGGCTCCAGCCGCCGGGGCGTCGGGCGACGAGCTCGATGCCCGGATAGTCCTTGAGCGCGAGATCGAAGCCGTGCCCGCGCTCTGTTTCCACCGGATTGCCCAGGATGCCCTCGATATAGACGACCTTGCCCTTGCCGCCGAGTTTCTCGAACACTTGCGCAGATCTTGCCCGGGTTGCCGTGACGTTGGCCGGCGCATGGAAGGCGACATAATAATCGCCGCTGTCGACAGGCGTATTCCAGACCGCCTTGGTGTGGTTGTTGACAGCCGGGATCTGCAGGCGGTTGACCAACCGCAGCAGGTCGATTTCCGAGCCCTCAGTCGCGGCCACCATGGTGATGCCGTCGATGCCGAGGTTCGGCGCGTTCTCGACATGGCTTTTCTGGACGTTGACATCGCCATTGTTGAGTTCGCGCGACTCCGCGATGTTGAGCACCGCCGCCGCTTGTCCGGCGCCGTTGTCCATCTGATTGAAGTAGTCGTTGTTGAGCGTGTAGAAGGAATCCATGAAGTTGAGGCGCTTCTTCAAGACTTGCGCCGGATCGGCGGCATAGGCCGATCGTCCCATCAATGGCGCCGCCAGCCCCGCGGCCGCCAGCAGCTTGAAGAATTCCCGCCGCGAACGGCCTCCGTCCATTTTGCTCGCAAGCAATTCCGCAAGCGCCCAGTTATTGCGCATCGCACACCGCCTCACAATTGTTTGGAACCTCTCTCCCGAATTGGCAGCGACGCCGCCAATCAACTCAGGCTAGACGCCTCCAGCATCCTTTGCAACAAAAATGTTACCGGTATCATATTGGTTGATGGCAGTCGTCTTCCGCAGGGTCAGAAAAATGCCAACATTTATCGAGGTTATAGAGAAAAGTGCCCCGGTTAGGGCGGGAGGCAACGGGTGCTCTTGACGCAAAGCAGGTACCGGTAACAGAAAGTTGCGCGGTTGATTGGCGACCCGGCGCCGAGTCTCTAGCCGAGATATTTGTTGAGGATCGACATGCCGCCGGAGCGTATCGTCTCCGGCTTCATCTCGTCGACGATCTCGCCATGCGTCATGACGTAGAGGCGGTCGCAGACCCGGGTTGCGACGTCGGTGCGCTGTTCGACCAGAAGCAGCGACGCGCCGCGTTTGCGCAGCTCCAGCATCGCCTTCACCACGATGTCGACGGCAACCGGAGAAAGCGCCACCGAGGGTTCGTCGAGCAACATGATCTCGGGGTCGCTCATCAGCATGCGGCCGATCGCAACCATCTGCTGCTCGCCACCGCTCAGGAAGGACGACAGCCGTTGGCGGTAGGCCTTGAGGACCGGGAAGAGATCGTAGACGGAGGCGAGCAAGGCCTGGGTGCGGGCTCGGTCATGGCGCAGATGCAGGGCCCCCAGGAGCAGATTGTCCTCCACCGACTGATCGAGGAACAGGCGGCGTCCCTCGGGCGCGATCGCGGCCAGCCCGCGCGCGATGCGATGGGTGGGCAGCGCCGAGACGTCGGTGGCGCCGATCCGGATCAGGCCGCGCCGCTGTTTGACGAGGCCCATGATCGCGCGCAGCACCGTGGTCTTGCCGGCGCCGTTCGGGCCGAGCAAGGCAACGGCCTCGCCTTTGCCGACGCTGAGCGCCACGTCGCGCACCACGTCGAAGCGACCGTAGCCGGCGCTCAACGAGTTGATTTCGAGAGTGGGGTGTTCGCTCATTCGCCGAGATACACCTGTCTTACCACCGGGTCGGCGCGCACTTCGTCGGCGGAGCCGGTGAGGATCACTTCGCCGGCATTGAGCACCGTCACCCGATCGCAAAGTGGAAACAGGAAGCGCGTCTGGTGCTCGATGATGATCATCGTCACGCCCTGGGTCTTCAGATTGGCCAGGATCGCGGCCAGATGTCGGACCTCCTTGGCGGAAAGTCCGGTCGCCGGCTCGTCGAGCACGATGATGTCGGGTCCGGCCACGCAGACCGACGCGAGCTGGGTCAGCTGCTCGATGCCGTGCGGCACGTCCGCCACCTGTCTTGCCGTCCAGTCCCCGGCGCCGACGAGGCTGAGAGCCTCGCTGGCGCGGCGTTGCATGGCCGCCAGGTCGCGCCGGCCGGATGCGAGCATCGGCCAGAGCGGCGCTCGGCCGACGATGCGCGGCACGCGGTCGAAGAGCCCGACCATGACGTTCTGCGTCGGCGTCAGTTCCTTGACCAGTTGCGCGGCCTGGAAGGTACGCCGCAGCCCGAGCCGCGAGCGGCTGCTTGCGGGCATGCCCTCGACGCGCGTGCCCTTGAGCAGAACTTCTCCAGCATGCGGCGTCAGGCGGCCCGATATCACATTGGCAAGCGTGCTCTTTCCCGAGCCGTTGGGACCTATCAAGCCGTGTATATGGCCGCGGCGGACGGCCAGGTCGACATTGCGCAGGACCTTCGGACCGAGCCCATAGCCGAATTCGATACCCCGGCATTCCACGATGATCTCGGAATCTTTCGGCGAAGCGGACGCCACCGCGATGTTGGGCGTGCCAGGGAGTGCTTCGGCGGCCGCGACATCCGCTGCCGGAGCGATGCCGCCGGCGCGCCGGGCAAGCGCGCGCCGCGCGATGCCGACGACGCCATCGGGCAACAGCGTGATCGCCAGGATCGAGAGCGCGCCATAGACGATCTCCTGCAGCCAGGGATTGATGTTGACGACATTCGGGAACATCGAGACGAACATCGCGCCGACGACCGGACCGATGCTCGTATTGATGCCGCCGATCAGCACCATCACCAGCACGTTCAACGACACCGACCAGTCGAACTGGCTGGGAGAAACGACGCCGAGGAACGAAAACAGCCAGCCGGCTCCCCCGGCCATCGCGGCTGAAACGCCGAAGACGCCGACCTTGATCGCGGCCGTGCGCGCGCCGGCGGCTTCGGCGAAGGGCTCGGCGTCGCGGATCGAAAGCAGGATCGGGTAGAGCGGCGAATGACGGATGTTCCAGACCAGGCCGAGGCAGGCGAGCAGCGCCAGCATGATGCACCACACCAAAGGTGTGCCGAGCCATTCCAGGCTTGCTGGGAAATCCGGAAAGGTCGGGCCGAGCAAGCCTTGCAGGCCGCCCGTGACGGCGACCATGTCGGTCGCCAGGACCGTCAGCACCAGCGTGAAAATGAAGGTGGTGATGGCGAAGTAGAGACCGCTGACCCGCAGCGACATCGCGCCGACGGCCATCCCGATCAGCCCCGTCCCCACCAGGATCAGCACCAGCAGGCCGAAGACGTTCCAGCCATAGTCGTTGGCAAGGATCGTCGTGGCATAGGCGCCGATCCCGAAAAAACCTCCCTGGCCCAGCGAATAGAGGCCCAGCATCCCGGCCACCAGGTCGAGGCTGATGGCGAGGATCCCGAAGACGGCCGCCACCAGCACCAGGCTCTGGAGGCCGATGTCGGTCTGGGCGACATAGGCGGTGGCTGCCAGATAGGCAATCAGGACGGCGACCAGCCTGGCGGCACGCCAGCGGCCGACGCGAAGTCTTGGAGCGACGGCGCCTGGCTGCGGATCGAATGCGGAAACCATGCTCGACCTCAGCCGCGCGTCACGGCCGCCCGGCGCGGGCGAAAGAGGGGATTGCTGGTGCTGAACAGACCCTTGGGCGAGACGATCAGGATCAGGACGAGCACGATGAAGGGAAACCAGTCCGAAGCCTGCGAATTGATCAGCGCGTTGGCGCCTTCGGCGCAGACGCCGAGCAGCAGGCCGCCGAACATCGCCGCTATCGGCCGCTCGGTGCCGCCTCCGATCATCATGGCGATGAAGCCGTAGGTCCCGAACGTATCGCCGAGATAGGGATTGGCGAATGTCGAAGGTCCGATAAGCAAGCCTGCGATCCCGGCGTAGACTGCGGAGACCGCGAAGGCGACGATGGCGACGACAGTGGTGTTGGCGCCGATGGCCGACGCCATCTCGGGGTCGGCCGCCGTCGCCATGCCGAGCTTGCCGAACAGCGTATAGCGCCGCACGACCTCGAAGCCGGCGGCAAGCACCGCGGCGGTGACGATGGCGAGAAGCTGCTGGGCGGTGAGCACCGCACCGCCGATCGGCAGGCTGATGCCGTTGAGGATCGGCGGGAAAGCCTGTGAGGTGGGTCCCCAGATGTACGCCGCTGCGTTCTCCACGATCACGGCAAAGCCCAGCGTCGAAACCAGCCAGCCGAAGCTGAAGCGGTTCGACAAAAGGATCGGCCGCACCGCGATGACATAGGACAGGATGCCGATGATGCATGAGCACACCAGGCCGGCGAGCGCGGCCAGCCAGACCGGATAGCCGGAGGAGGCGAGCTCTGCGGTGACCATCACGGTCACCATCATCAGCTGGCCCTGCGCGAAGTTGATGATGCGGGTGACGTAAAACGAGATCGCGAGCGCCATGCCGATCAGACCGTAGATCGATCCTATCGCCACTCCGCTCAACACGAATTGCAGCACTGGCGGCTTTCCCCTCTCCCTCCGGCCGGCGTCGCCTCCTCAGCCGGCTTGATCGCCTCGCGGGAGACGCTTCCGTCGGATAGCCGCCCTGGTTCAGGTGAACCATCGGGCCGGGGTTCCATGTCGCAATGTCCAGCTCTGGCATTTGCGCCGGCGCCAAAAACCTAGTCGAAAATGACTGTCCGGAAATAGCTGATGCCAGTGACATAACAGCTATGAGCGGCGCGATGGACGGCGCTGCGGAACGATGAAACGCCAGGGCGATGAGAGTGTCCAGGATGCGTTCTCGCGAGCGATCGAAACAAACGGTCTGAGAACAGAAAAAGTAAATAAAGCAATCTGTTAGAAAAATTGTCGAGTTCCCCTTCAGCGTCGCTGCCAACCACCTGCGGCTAGCTTCCGCGGCGACGTTGTAAGGTCGCAGAACCGGTTCCGGCCCACCGGTGCTCGCGTTGACAAGGCCGGGCAACGGGATAGCAAAATTCACCACCGAGATGGCGCGGGAAGCGCAGGGCAAATTGAGCGATCGGGTTGTCGGATCATGCCCACCGATCGCAGGGAGGAAATCGAACATGAGAAAGCTCGCGACGACTTCTGCGATGCTGCTGGCCACCACGGCGTTCTGGGGGATCACCGCTCAGGCCGGCGCCGCGGATGAATATCTCATCGGCCTGATCGCCGGAACGACCGGCGCCTACGGTTCGACCGGTGTCGCCACGGTGAACGGTTCGCAGATGGCGGTCGATGAGGTCAATGCCGCCGGCGGTGTCGACGGCCACACCTTCAAGCTCGACCCGCACAACGACAATGCGTCGGCCACGCTTTCCGGCCAGCTCTATGAGAAGCTGATGTCGCAGGGCGCGATCGCCATTGCCGGTTCGCCGGATACGGGTCCGGTCACGGCGCAGCTTGCGCAGCGTCATAAGTTCCCGACCATCGGCGTCGTCGACGATGGCGGCCTGACCGTCAATCCGGATGGTCCGACCAGCCCGCCCAATCCGTGGGTCTTCGACTTTGGCCTCAACACCTTTGCCTGGGGCGAGAAGATCGGCCAGCATGCGCTCAAGCACTGTCCCGATGGCCTTGCGGTGCTGCATGATCCATCCACCTACGGGCAGGGCGGTCTGTTCGGCATTCAGCTTGCCTATGACAAGGCCGGCAAGAAGATCGCCATGGATCACACCATCACCGAGAACTGGTCGACGGGTGCGACCGCCGGCCTGATGCCCGAGGTCAACGCCATCAAGGCCGCGGGCATCAAATGCGTCGACGTCTGGCTGACGCCGCAGGACCAGGCCGCCTTCGTGCAGGACCTGCATTCGATCGGCTATGACGCCATCGTCTACGGCAATGACGAAACCAATGCCGACGACACCTACTCGAAGCTGGCCGGCGACCTTGCCGACGGCACGATCACCGCGATGCTGACGACGGAATTGCATCCGGGTCCGGAACTCCTGGCATTCAAGGATGCCTACAAGAAGAAGTTCAACGTCGATGCCACGCCGTTCTCGGCGGGCGCCTATGACAGCATCAAGATGCTGGCGCAGGTCATCAAGGACGTGAAATCGACCAAGCCGAAAGACCTGCAGAAAGGCTTCAACGCGGTCCAGGGCTTCAAGGGCATGACCGGCAATATCGGCTTCTCCGAAAAGAGCCACATCACCATCACGGCCGAGCAGGTGACGCTGGTCAAATACGACTCCAAGAGCAAGACCTGGGTCGAGGTGACCGACTGATAGTTTCCGCGAAAGCAAGTCAGGGCCGGCCCATCGGGCCGGCCCTGACTTTGTTTCTGGCGTCTGTTTTTAAAGCTGAACCATCCAGGATTCAGGCACCAGGCGGTAGCCGGCGCCGGCTTTCACCAGATGCGCGAAACCGGGCAGGTGCAGGTGCCCGCCGGTGACGAGCAGCCGCTCGTTGGCGACATGCTCGAAGATCTTGCGACGGTTCTCATGCGCCATCGCTTCGTCGACATCGAACTCGCTGGTGACCTGCGGCCGCGGAATCTGGATCTCGGGCACGTGCACCGTGTCGCCCCACATCACCAGCGTCTCGCCGGCCGAGTCGAGCTGATAGCCGCTGTGGCCGGGCGTGTGCCCGGGCAGCGGCAATTGCTTGATGCCCGGCACCACTTCCCCGCCATCGGTGGGGCGGAAGCGGCCCCGATAGGTCGTCAAAAGGGCATCCGCCGAGCCGGCATAGGGCGCGGCCGCGGCAGACTTTCCCCGCTTCTCGGGGCTGGACCAGAAGTCGAAATCGTCCTCGTGGACAATGATCTCGGCACGCGGGAATAGCGGCTGGCCAGCCGTGTCGATGAGGCCGCTCGAGTGGTCGGGATGGATATGGGTGAGCAGGACGGTGTCGAAGTCCGTCGGCTTGAAGCCGGCGGCCTCGAGGTTCTGCGGCAGCAGCCCCATGGAATAGACCGTGGTCGACCCGCCTCCAGCGTCGACCAGGACGGTCTTGTTGCCCGTCTCGATCACGAACGCGTTGACGGTGAGGCGCGGCTCCGTATGGCGGAACTGGTCGCGCATCAGGCCCTCCATCTCGCTGCGCTCCGTCCCGCGCAGAATGGCCACGCTGATGTCGAGGAAGCCGTCATTGATGACGGTGACCATGGCATCGCCCACTCTGCGTCTGTAGACCCCTGGCGTCTGTTTGCGCGGCTCGTCCGTCATCATTTCCTCCCGGTACGGGAGGCGTCTCGGCGCCTCCACTTGCCAGTCTGCAGTTTTGCGTGATTGGCAAGGCGGAGTGAAGCGACGAGGCTGTGCAGAATCCGGATAACAGCTATGGCGCTTGTCGCATGACAGGCCGTTCCAAGGCTGCCGAACGCACCCCCGCCTTCAGCCTCCGGACAGCTCCGCCCGACGCAGCGCCATATACCCGGTCCGGCATGAAACATAACTGATATTCCCTGGGCGGATATGTCTTG
>Ga0068853_100001826_pt1 | contig 15651 bp, 18 predicted proteins | sample KBSCornC32_FD_65655 | JGI IMG/M metagenome (GOLD analysis project Ga0068853, IMG submission 65655) | Corn rhizosphere microbial communities from Kellogg Biological Station, Michigan, USA - KBS Corn C3-2 | ecosystem: Host-associated > Plants > Roots > Rhizosphere > Soil ...
GAAAAGATCGCGACCGAGCTGTTTATGACTGGAGATGCCGTGACGGCGGAGCGTGCCGTCAAGATCGGGATGATCAATCGCGCGGTGCCGGCCGCCGACCTGCTCTCGGAGGCGAAGGCATTCGCCCAAAAACTCGCTTCCGGTCCAACCGCGTCTCTCGGACGCATCAAGCAGATGATGAACGCGACATTCTCAAACGATTTCGATTCGCAACTCGCGCTCGAGCATCGGCTGCAGATCGAGTCGGGGAAGGGCAGCGATTTTAAAGAGGGCGTTTCAGCATTTTTTGAGAAGCGGCCGCCGAATTTTACTGGTGAATGATCGCGAGATTCTGACAGGCTCCGGAGCGGCATCGGGAGACCATGTTCGTGGACCGCACTTGCCCACGCGCGGGCCTTCGCAAAAAAAATAGCAAGGCCCCGCAGTTCTGCGGGGCCTTGTTCCATTTGGTAATCATGGACGGATCAGACGCCCGTTTTGGCGGTGTCTTTTTTGTCCATCTTGTGGTGACAGCACGGGCAATCTTTCATTGCACCGTCTTTTTCCATGTCCATGCCCTTCATGTCCTTGGCGGACATGCTGGAATGGTCACCTTTCATCGGGCACGAATCGCCACAGCAGTCGCATGACGCTTTTGCGTCGCCGGCGGCTGTCGCGTTGGTCTTCGCGTCCTTGTTCTTCATCGGGCACGAATCGCCCTTGCAGCACGAGCAATCGCATGACGTCTTTGCGTCTCCTGCTGCAGTGGTTTGAGCTTTCGCGTCCTTGTTTTTCATCGGGCACGAGTCGCCGCAGCAAGTACACGAGGTCTTTGCGTTTGGCGTGTCGTTCCCAGTGGTGGTGTAGGCGAAGGCGACAATTCCCATCGCCAAAACGATGAGGGTCGCGATCGTGAACATCAATTTTCGGTTCATTTCATTTTCTCCATGTGTTTTAGAAACATCTCTGTGCCGGTCATAGTCCGGCGGTGTCGAGCGACATCATGCGTGTCTCTAAATCCTGAAGACCTGTGTCGAAATGAATGTCCGGCTCTTGTCGGCGAGTCTTGCACGGTAGGCAGTTACGAGCGGTGCTCGGGTAGGCCTCGGCGTGATCAGTCTCGGCACGACGGCCACACGCTCTGGAGCGGTGACGGGTGCAGTCCGATCTACTTTCCGCGCCTTGTCGAAAACGGCCGGCAGGTATCCGCAGCAATCGAAGCAAACTTGCTCTACATGATCGACGGTATCGGACGAGTCGCTCTGCCCCATGTTGCCGTCGCAGTGATGCGAAGCAGTGTGCATCGGACAGAACTCGGTCATCTGTTTGACCGCCGAGTTTGCATAGCAGCAGAAAACGAACACAAATCCGCTCAGCCAGAGAGCCATAAACCCTGAGACCGATTTGCGAATAATGCGTCGTGTCTGGTGCTGCATGAGGCAAAAGCCTGACACGTGAATCATACACCGGATACAGCAGGTGTCTAGTGTGATATTCGTCACAATCTCAGAAGAAGGCGCCCACGAAAGGCACGAAAGGCACGAAAGACACCAAAAAGGCGGCTCAATAACCAGCAGACATGAATAGCAAAGCGTAGTACTCGACGGTCCTCTTTTTGTGTCTTTCGTGCCTTTCGTGGGCAATCGTTCTTTGGTGGGCTAAGCTATCGTGATGCGGTCGTTGAGTTACGGCGAGTTGATCCGGACGAATCGTAATTTCCGAAATCTGCTCGCCGGGCAATTCATCTCGGAGCTTGGGAACTGGTTCAATTTTATTGCCGGCCTGGGACTCGTGCGGCTTGTGTCCGACGCGTCGCCGACGGCGGCGGGAATATTTTTTGTTGCGAGACTGCTGCCTTTCGCCTTGATGTCGCCGATCGCGGGGACGTTTGTCGATCGCTTTTCGCGAAGGACGGTGATGATCGTGACGGATGTGACGCGGGCAGTCGTGGCGTTGTCGTTCCTGCTCGTACACGACGCAAACCAGCTTTGGATCGCATATCTCGCAACGGTGGTTCTGCACACGACGGGTGCTTTTTTTGAGGGTGCCAAGAATGCGGCGACGCCGAATCTGACCGGCAAGGAAGGCCTGCTCGCGGGGACGGCGTTGATGTTCTCGACGCGATTCCTGCTGATGGCGGTCGGATCGGCACTTGGTGGCTGGGCGTCGGCGGAGTTTGGGTATCAGGTCGCGTTTATCATCAACGCGGCGTCGTTTTTGGTGTCGGCGTACAGTGTTTGGTTGATACCCGAGGAGGCGACGAGAGCAAAGGATGGCTACGTATCAGTATCGTCACAATCGGTGGTCGGCTCACCGAGCTCCCCTCCTTACGAAGGAGGGGTGGATGTCGAAACCAGCGACAGCGGCTTCGACAGACGGGGTGGTTCTTACGCGAGCGATACTCCAGACAAGTTCACTGACGAACTAAAAACCACCCCGTCCGCCCAAAGCGGCGGCCACCCCTCCTTCGTAAGGAGGGGAGCCGTTGAAGACCGCCCGAGTTTCCTGACCGAACTGCGCGAGGGGCTGCGGTATTCGTGGCAGAACCATTTTGCGTTGACGATCCTGATCATGAACATGATCTGGGCGACTGGAGGCGGTGCGATCAATATTGTGTTTGAGCGGATCGGCGGGGTGAGGTTTGCGGGGAGTGAAGGATGGAACCCGGATATTGCAGTCGCGTTGCTTTGGACGGCTACCGGGCTCGGGCTCACTCTCGGAATGCTGATCGCGCACCGGACGTCGATGATCCTCGACAGCCGTAAGTGGAATCATGGTTTTATCGGTTGGACGCTAATACTGCATGGCGTACTTTTTTCGATCGCCGGGGTGATGCCGACGCTTTTGCTGTGGGCTGTTTTTGTTTTTGTTTCGCGGCTGATCGTCGGTGTAGAGTACGCGGTGCAGGAGACGGCGTTTCAGCGGTCGCTGCCGGACTACATCCGGGGGCGCATCTCGACACTCGACCGCGGCGCGGAATTGACGATCTTTGGCCTATCGAGCTACGCCGCGGCGGAGGCGATGCGGTTTATGAGTCCTGAGACGCTGACGATCTTGTCAGGAAGTTTGTCTGCTTTTGCGGGGGTGGTGTGGTTTTGGCGAGAGCGTAAAATCGTCACGTGATGACGGATGATCGCCGATTTTCTCGTGCTAAAATCGACTCATGGTGCTTACCGCGGATCTACCCATTGTTGTTGACCCGGAGATAATGAGCGGATCGCCTGTGTTTAGCGGCACGCGCGTACCGGTGTCAGCCCTCCTGGAGAATTTAGAGGTTGGCGTCTCGTTAGACGAATTTCTCGAGAACTTCCCCACAGTGACACGGGACCAAGCGGTGCGCGTGCTTGAGTTTTTCCGTTCGGAACTCGACGATATTAGCCTTGCCGCATGAAGATCATTCTCGATGAATGCGTGCCGGGGCTGGTTCGCACCAAGCTTCCGGGGCATGACATAACAACTGTTCAGTATAGAGGCTGGTCCGGTATTAAAAACGGCGAGTTGCTAAAGCTGGTTGCCGCTGAATTCGACGTTTTCATTACGTCTGACAAAAATCTCCGTCACCAACAGAACCTCTCGCGCTATAGGCTCGCGGTCATGCTGTTGCCGAGCAATCAAGTTCCTGCGGTCAATGCCATTCTGCCTCAAATAGGCGACGCGTTGAGAGTTGTAAGAGCTGGTGACTTTATCGAGATCTGATCCAAACTATGCGGTGACGATCACGGCTTTTGTGCCGGTCAGTTCGGAAAAATCTTTTGTATAGATCGTGTCGACGCGGCGGATATTGGCGATGGTATCGACGATATCCTGGGTCGAGATAAAGCCGGTCTCGACGTGGGCGACGGCCCAGTGGCGAATGTGCGTGGCGCGGCGGAGAGTTTCGTCGAGATGGTGGAGATATTGGGATTTTGTCTCGGTCGCACCGCCGAGGCGGCCCGAGAATGACGCGTCTACGTCGCTCCAGAGATCGTTGCCTCCACGCAGCCATTCCTCGCGCCATGCGTAGAGTCCGAGATAGTTGCGCAGCGTCACCGCGTGGGCGGTCGGGAGCCGCAGGAACATCAGCTCGGCGGGCGTCTCGGCGATAAAGTCGTCGGCAGTCTTGTTTGAGCAGGCGTTGGACTCGTGGTTGTTAAAAGGCTCTGGCTCGATGGTCCAGAGACGGCGAAAAGCGTTTGAGAGCGGCTGCCGCAGCTCACGGCTCTCTTCGTCAAAAGACAGGACGTAATCGCCGACGGCGAATGTGACCGCGGCGGCGATCGCCCGCTTTGTTGGCGACTCGAGCTTATCGATATTGTTGCGAACATTATCGAACCACCATGAGTCGGTCTCGTTGAACCAATCACGCAACGCGGGATTGCGATAACGATAGCCGGGGACGTACGCATCCTCGAGAACGAGATTCACGTCGTCATCTGTGAGGCGTTCACGGTTATTGGCGATGCGGGCGATGGCGAGCGTCCATGCGGATCGCAGCGGGTCGTTGGCGGCGATGCGGACGTTCATCCGCTTGAGATATGAGCCGAGTGCGGGCGTCTCGCAAAACGGCAGAGCGACGGATGCGAATTTGATCCGACGGAGGACGTTTAGATCAAAGGCGAGCCAGCTCTTTGGTTTTTGTTTCGGACTCAGCATTTATTGTTACCTTAGCGATAGCTCGAGAATATCGACGCAGCCTCCTCCTCAACGTCCGTCTGCGGTGCATCCTGCGGCAATGTTATGTCGCGAAACGTGAGCACGATGGCTGGATCAAATTCGATCGCCGCCCACTCAGCGAGATGTCTACGCGCGGCATCATCCGACATAGCCCGTCGCCACGGACGGTCTGCGGTCAGTGAGCAGTATGAATCCGCAACGCGCAGGATGCGGGCCGAGAGCGGTATCTGCTCGGTCTCGAGATGGTCCGGATAGCCAGAACCATTCCACCACTCGTGATGCCAGCGGACGATGAGCTGCGTGCTTTTAGGGAGCTCGAGCTTCGCTATTTCCTGCTCACCAATGACCGGGTGGCGTTCGAGATCGAGCCGCTCATGAGCCGTTAGGGCGTGATCAGCACGAATGTATTCACGCGCCATTCGCATCTCACCGATGTCGTGCAAAAGCGCGGCCTGCTCGAGAAATTCGCGATCGCGGCTTGCGACCCCAAGCTTCTCAGCCAAAGCATCGGCAATCCACGCGACACGGCTTGCCTGACCCGCGGCGTAGCCCTCGAATTCGTCCATCGAGCGCGCGAGGTTGAGCAATTTGTCTTCGTTTGCGAGAAAACTCACGTCCGCGATAGTTTCTCGCGTTTGCGTCTCGCGTTACAAGTCAAGAATTCTTGAGAGCGGCGAGCATGTCGGCGGCCTCGCGGTTGGACGGGAAGACGGACAGCAGGCGGTTGAGCTCACCCTCGGCACGTTTTTTCAGGCCCATGTCGATAAAGAACTCGGCGAGCATCAGGCGGAATGTCGGATTTTGCGCATCGATCCTGAGAGCGGCCTGCATCTCGGATTCGGCCTTGTGACGCTTGCTCTCGTCAAACGATAGTGCCTTGCCGTAGTAGGCGTGATAGCGGGCATTGTCGGGAGCGTAATGGACGGCGCGGGCAAGCAGAGGAAGCGCGCTGTCGATCTCTTTGTTCATTAGCAGCGTAAAGCCGCGATCAAAGCTCTCGGCCGCCTGCAGGAGCTGCGCGCTCTTGTTGATGCTGTCGCCGGACTCGGCCGATTTTTTGCGGGCGGCGAGCTCGTTGCGCATTCGATAGTCGTATAGCTCTCGTTGATGGCTGTCCTTGAGCGTCTCGTGGGCCTGCGACATCTCGGTAAAGGCGTTTTGGACACGCTTGCGAAGCTCGGCACCCTGACTGTGGTATTTGTCCGGGTGGAACATCTTTGCCAGACCAAAGTACATGCGCTTGATGTCGGTAACGTCGGCATTTACCTCGACGCCGAGCATGTCATAAAACGTGACGGCATTCTCGATGCGGTCGAGATACTCGTCGATAGTAAGCGTGATCTCGAGAGCCTTTGGCAGCTCGGGTTTTGCGGGCTCCGGCTCTGAGTTTGGCCCGAGTTTTTGCGATTCTTTTTGGGACGATGCAAAGACCGGGAAGTTGGCTTCCTTTTTTAACTCTAGTTTTGCGGAGCGGATCGACGAGACGATCTCGGGCGTAAACGCGGGCTGCCAATCGTGTCGATCGACGAGTCCAGCCAACCATAACGTGTACAGCACGTGAAGAGCGGCAGCCTCGGGCATTGCGGCGATCTTGGCGATCTCCGCAGCCGTCAATTCGCCGTGCTCCGCGCGAGATAGGACGAAGGCCTCGCTTTGACTGAGCACGAGTCCATTCATCGGCAGCTCGGACCGCTCGAATTTCTCATTGAGGCTGCGAAAGCGCTTGAGCATTTCGCCTATCGGCAACGATCGTGAATATTCCACTAGGAGCGCATCTGTCTTTACTTCAAAATCAAGCCCATCACGCGCGCGGGCGAGATGGCTGAACGTCCAATCGCCATCTTTCCAGGACAAAACGTCGACGACGATCGCGGCGACCTGATCTGAAAACAACCGCTCGGCATCACCCGACTTAAGGAATCCTTCGTCCTCGAGAAATGCTGCAAACTCAAAATCGTTTGAGAAGTTTGGGATCTGTGCAAGGTCGCTCTTGTCGAGCTTGCCTTTGGCGAGCAGCAGCTCAGAGAGCCGTGCGGAGCGGGCATTCGAGGCGGCAAACACGATCCGCCCGTCGCGAAAGTAGATGACGCTCTTTTTCTCCTTAGATCCGATGCGCAGGCTCCCGCTGAGCCGCGCGGTCGCGATCTCGGCGATCACCTCGGGATGCGGGTGCGTGAGGAAGTTACCTCGGATTTCCAGGTCGTGTTTCGGGGTCATTAGCAGGGAGAAGCGAGCTTGCGGACCGCTTGCGAGGCGGTATTAAAAGGATATCAGAGGCGCGGAGCGAAAGTTAAGCCCTATTTTTCGCGTCCGGAGTGAGATTGGATATCATTTTTGAGAGCCACGATGAACAACAGAATTCAGATACGTGAATGTACCACCATAGGAGAATTTACCGAGTGCGTGCAGATACAACGTGAGGTGTTTGCCCTGCCCGAGTCGGAGGTGTCGCCCGTGCGGCATCTGGTCGTGACAAAAACCGCCGGTGGTTTCTCGCTCGGGGCTTGGGATGGCGAGCGGCTTGCGGGCTTTACTCTCAGCGTGCCGGCGATCATCAATGGCCGCCGTGCGTTCTATTCGCACATGACGGCGATCCGACTGGAATACCAGAACGTCGGTCTCGGCGCGCGACTCAAATGGGCACAGCGCGAGCGTGCGTTAGATGAGGGCATCGATTACATTCGCTGGACGTTTGAGCCGGTAAAGTCGAGGAATGCCTTTTTTAACCTGGAGAAGCTCGGTGCGACTACGCGCGAGTATCACGTAAATTTTTACGGCACCGACTATGGCACCTCGCCGGAATTTGAGGACAAGCCGCTCGGTCTCGACAGCGACCGGTTGATGGCCGATTGGGAATTGCGCGATCACAAGGTCGAGGCGCTCGCGGCCGGGAGATCTTATGAGGAGTCGTCGCTCCCGCGGGCGGAGATCGCGACCGTGAATGACTGGGCGCAGCTCGTCGAGCATGATCTCGAGAAGGCGAAGGCGGAGCAGTTGCGGATCAGGGATGAATTCCTCGGGGCATTTGCGCGTGGGTTGCTGGCGAGAGGCTTTAGGCGTGACTCGCAGCGGCCGGTGTTCTTATTGTACTGATGTTTGAGATCGACGAGGACATTCGCAAGGCGAGGACGCTGCACTCGGATTTTTATACCGAGCAGCGGTATTTTGACGAGGCGCGCGAGAAGATATTTGCGCAGAGCTGGCAGTTTCTCGGACGTGAATTCGACCTCGGGCACGCGCTGACTCCGATCTCATTGCTGCCAAGGCTGATCGATGAGCCGCTGCTGCTCGTGCGGACGGGCGAATACATCTCTTGCCTCACGAACGTCTGCACACATCGCGGCAAGGTGCTTGTAGACGAGTCGTGCGACGGCGAGCTGATCCGCTGTCCATATCACGGGCGAAGATTCCTGCTCGACGGGACGTGCTCGTCGATGCCGGAGTTTGTAGGTGTCATCGACTTTCCGGCGGAGAGCGATAATCTGCGAAAAATGCCGCTCGCGGAGAGGGGCGGGTTTCTTTTCACGTCGGTCGCTCCTAAGTCCGAATTCGAGGATCTGGTCTGCGATGTCGCGTTGCACCTTGGCCGCATCGAGCCTGCAGGACTAAGGCTCACGGCGCGACGCGAATACGAGGTCAGCGCGCATTGGGCGTTGTATTGTGAGAATTATCTCGAGGGCTTTCACATTCCCTACGTGCATCATGGGCTGAATAAGCTTGTCGATTACGGAACGTATACAACGGAGTTATTCAGGTACGCAAGTTTGCAGACGGGATATTCGTCGGGCGGCGATGTTGAGGCAAGGTATCTCTTCATCTTTCCCAATACGATGTTCAACTTTTATCCGTGGGGTATCTCCGTAAATGTCGTACGGCCGATCGCAAAAGAGCGGACGGCCGTTGAATTTTGGACATACGTCAGCGATGAGTCACTCATAAGCGAAGGCGCGGGTGCGGACCTGCACTCGGTGGAGCTCGAGGATGAGGCGGTTGTCGAGAGCGTGCAGCGTGGGATTCGATCGCGATTTTATTCTCAGGGACGATATTCGCCGACACGCGAGCAGGGGACGCATCATTTTCATAGGTTGATCGCTGAGGCGATGAACAGTTGATCCGATGGCAGCAGACGTAAAAAAAGAGATCGCGGAGCTCAGACGCGAGATCGAGCACCATAACGAACTCTATTACCAAAAAGAGGCGCCGGAGATCTCCGATTACGAGTTTGACCAACTGCTCGAGCGGTTGAAGAATCTCGAGGCTGAGCATCCGGAGCTGATCACGCCGGACAGCCCGACCCAGCGAGTTGGTGGGAAGGCAGATTCACTGCGGCCGTTCACTCACACGGTGCCGTTGATGTCCCTCGACAACAGCTATTCGCTTGACGATCTGAAGGCGTTTACCGAGCGGTGCGAACGGCTTGCAGAGGGACGCAAGCTGGATTATGTGGCGGAATTGAAGATCGATGGGCTGAGCGTCTCGCTGCACTACGAGAACGGAATTCTCGCCGTTGCCGCGACTCGCGGCGACGGGCGCAAGGGCGATGAGATCACACAGAACGCTAAGACGATCCGTACAATACCGCTGCGTCTGAAGAAGGACGCGCCTGCACATGCAGAGGTGCGGGGTGAGGTGTTTTTGTCGCGGACGCAATTCGAGCGTATAAATGCGGAGCTTGAAATGCAGGGGCAAAAGACGTTTGCGAACGCACGCAATTCCGCGTCCGGAACGCTGCGGATGCTCGACTCGACGGTGGTTGCGTCGCGGCGGCTGGATATGTTTCCGTACGACGCGTTTACGGGCAATCAGAAGATGTTTGCGACGCACTGGGAGATATTTGACTGGTGCGAGAGGAATGGATTTCACGTGAATCCAAATCGGCGTCTGTGCAAGAGCTTTGACGAGCTTTCGGCATTCGTCGCAGAGATGGAAACGATGCGCGACTCGCTCGATTACGAGATTGATGGCGTCGTGGTAAAGGTCAATTCGACGGCTCTTCAAGATGAGTTTGGTTTCACGAGCAAAGCTCCGCGATGGGCGATCGCTTACAAATATCCGGCTCGTCAGGCGACGACGCGGCTGGTCGATATCGGCATTCAGGTCGGTCGGACCGGTGCACTGACGCCGGTGGCCCATCTGGAGCCGACGCTGCTTGCGGGGACGACGGTCGCACGAGCCTCGCTGCACAATGAGGACGAGATAAAGCGGCTGGACCTCAAGCTCGGTGATTACGTGCTGATCGAGAAGAGCGGCGAGATCATACCGCAGGTGCTGCAGAATATTCCATCGCGGCGTGATGGCAGCGAGAGAGAATTCGAGTTTCCGACGGAGTGTCCCGTTTGCGGTTTTGATGCGGTGCGACCCGAAGGCGAGGCGGTGCGTCGCTGCACGAATCCGGAGTGCCCCGCGAAGATCAAAGGCAGGATCGCCTATTTTGCTGCTCGCAAGGCAATGGACATCGAGGGGCTTGGCGACGTACTGACCGAGATGCTTGTCGACTCAGGTCGCGTCAAAGACGTTGCCGACCTGTATACGCTGACGGCCGATGATATCTCAAGCCTCGAACGAAAAGGTGAGAAGACGGCGCGCAAACTTATTGAGGAGATCGAGGCGAGTAAGACGCACGGGCTCCAGCGGCTATTGTTTGGCATCGACATTCGTCATGTTGGCGAACGCACGTCAAAGATACTTGCAAATCACTTTCGCTCGATCGATAAACTCGCATCAGCATCTATAGAGGAGCTTGTCGATATTCCCGAGATCGGAATGACCGTGGCGGAGAGCGTGTACGGATGGTTTCGCGAGCCGCGGAATGTGGATCTCGTCGTGCGGCTAAAATCAGCAGGCGTCCAGACCGAGGCTGACGCCGCGAGCGCGGCGATGATCGACGACCGATTTGTCGGGAAGACATTCGTCCTTACCGGCAAGCTCGAGAACTACACCCGCGACGAGGCCGGCCGCCTTATTGAGGAGCGTGGCGGACGGCTCTCCGGATCGGTATCAAAGAAAACCGACTTCGTCGTGGCCGGCGACGATGCGGGATCAAAGCTGACGAAGGCGGAATCGCTTGGAGTTACGGTGCTAACTGAAAGTGAATTCCAAGCGATGGTTCAATAAGACAATGCCGCTGTCGATGATCGAAACACTAAGGGACTTTGTTAATAAGGCCGATCAGCTCGGGATCGAATATATGGTCACGGGATCATACGCGATGGCAGTCTATGGAGAGATCCGAATGACGAAAGACATCGATATCGTGATCCAAATCTCTCCCAGCAAGGTGAGCGCCTTTTTCGATCAATTCAAGGATGAGTATTACATTAGCGAGAACTCGATAAGACGGGCGATCGGTAGGCGGGGAATGTTTAATATCGTGAACAACACGCACGGCGGCAAAATCGATTGTATCGTGCAAAAAGACACCGATTTTTCGAGGACCAGCTTTTCGCGCCGTTATCGGGAAACCGTCGCGGACATAAACTTTTGGGCGACGACACGAGAGGATCTCATCGTCGCGAAGCTGCAGTGGGCGAACGATTCGCGTTCCGAGATGCAGATCAGAGATATTGCCAATCTGACCCGCAAAACATATGATGCCGATTATGTCCGCGGTTGGATCGAAAGGCTTGCATTAGGTTCGATCTGGTCGGAGGTGGAAAAGTGGAAGACACAACACGAGCCGCTAGAGGATTAGTGGATGAGATCCTATCGCAAAAAACTTCCAGCGAGCGTCTCCTGATGTGCGCGGAAATGTACGAAGAGGCGAAAGAGTTCGCTCGCATCAGCATGCCAAGCGGCTTGGATAGGAAAGACGAACAGGCCATAATTTTCAAACGCATTCATGGCAGAACGCCTTCCGAGATCGTTAACGGCTAACTTCATTCACTAAATCTATGAACCGCTTTTTTGAGGCTGCTGTTTCCGAGATCGATCCGCTGATCTCAAACGCGATCGATGACGAGGTGCGGCGGCAGACGAATGGTCTGGAGCTGATCGCGTCGGAGAATTTTGTCTCCGAGGCGGTGCTGCAGGCGATGGGAACAGCGTTCACTAACAAGTACGCGGAGGGATATCCCGGCAAGCGGTATTACGGTGGGTGCGAGTTTGCGGACGTCGTCGAGAATGCGGCGATCGATCGTGCAAAGCAGCTTTTCGGCGCCGAGCACGCCAACGTCCAACCGCACAGCGGGGCGCAGGCGAATATGGCCGTTCTGATGACGGCGCTCGATCATGGAGATACGATCCTGGGGATGAACCTCTCGCATGGTGGGCATCTGACGCACGGGCATCCGCTAAATTTTTCGGGGATCAACTACAAGGTCGCGGATTACGGTGTTGATCGCGAGACGGAGACCATCGATTATGACGAGCTGCAAAAGAAAGCGGAAGAATCGCAGCCGAAGCTGCTGATCTGCGGCGCGTCGGCATACCCGCGAACGATTGATTTCGAACGCATTGGCGAGATCGCGCGTTCTGTCGGGGCAAAGGTGATGGCAGATATTGCTCACATCGCCGGACTTGTCGCGACGGGGCTGCACCCTTCACCAGTACCACATTGTGAATTTGTCACGACGACAACGCACAAAACACTGCGAGGGCCGCGTGGCGGGTTGATCTTGTGCCGGGAAGAGTTTGCGACCGACCTGAATCGCAGCGTTTTCCCGGGCGTGCAGGGCGGGCCGCTCGTGCATGTTATTGCGGCAAAAGCGGTGTCATTCGGCGAGGCCTTGCGGGGCGATTTCAAGACTTATCAACAGCAGATCCTCGACAACGCTCAGACGCTCGCTGAGACGCTAAAGGACGCGGGTCTGCGGATCGTCTCCGGCGGCACAGATAATCATCTTTTGCTGGTCGATGTCTTTATGGGCGGCAAAGGCATCACCGGCAAGGTCGCGGAAAAAGCGCTGGATGAGGTCCACATAACCGTCAACAAAAACACGATCCCATTCGACACCAACAAGCCGTTTGTCGCGTCCGGCATACGCCTCGGCACGCCGGCTCTGACGACACGCGGAATGAAAGAGGACGACATGCGGCTTATCGGCAAGATGATCGCCGATATTATTCATGAGCCGGAGTCGGAAGAGGTGAAAACGCGCGTGCGGCGAGAGGTCGCGGAGCTGACCGCAAAGTTCCCGATGTATCCAAACAGGTTGAAAGCTAAGGAAGGCGAGGCGACAGCCTAGGCTTCGCCGAGTAGACCGCTGTCGTACTGATCGAGCACGTCGCGAGCCTCGTCGGACTCGAATTCAAACGCCTTTTGCTCGAGAGCGCCCGCGGCAATGCCGCTGTATAACGCGTCATCGAGCAGCGGAACCAAATTCTCCACCGGCATCATCGCAAGGGTCTCATAGGCGACCGCACGGATCTGCGGCATCTCGGTCTGACGCACGATCTCGGCGATCTCACCAGCCGAGTATCTCTCGGCAAGCGTATCGGCGAGGCGGTCGAGCCGCCTGTAATCATTTTCACGGATCGCACGGCTAGCCAGTTGAATAAAAACCTCGGCGGAGGCCGATTGTGACTCGAGGATGCGGGCACATGTCTCAGCTAACTCCTTTATTTCATTGAGTTTAGCTGAATCACGACGAGTTTCCGACGTTGAAGACTGCTCGTCCAGAGCGGAGAGCAGACGGCTGACTTCCCAGTCTGCGTGAGCGTCGTAATAGAACCTGGGGGCTTGAGAGTTTTGGGCGTCGCCGGTTTTTAATGCACCGACAACCATTTTTTTGGTGACCGGCCGCAAGCCTTCCCAGACGCTCGCAACCTTTCCACCGAATTCTTTGATCGTCATTTCAACAACTCAAGTTTGAGTCGAATAGCAGCGAGTGTCAAGCCGTTCTTTTGCGTGGACAGCATCTGCGAGCCGCTGTTCTGTTTGATGCAATTTTTCATTGAAGTCGGCTGAATTCTCATCAAGATGTTCGACAAGTGCGTACTGTGATGAGCCCAAATACCTGATCTCCCAAGCTATCGAACCGGGCTGCGGTGGCCGGGAGAACCACGCGGCGTCGACGACGCCTTTTGTGAGCGTGACATCCTCTGTCAGACCACTCGGAGCGTTGCTTGCGTCCTGCAGGACGAGGCGACGCAGCAGCCATCCGTGCTGCACATAGGTCGCGATCAGGGCCTCGAATTCTGCGGGGCTGGTCATCTTTTAGGAGCTGACGAGATGTTGACGTTTGCCGCCGGTGTGAGTGGAGGTCGGAGAGCGTTGGCCGCGTCGCCCTCGATCTCGCTGCGGGGTTTGCCGGGCGAATGCCAGATGCCTGCGTATCCGTCGCCGTAAGCGAGTTTCCACTTGCCATCCTCAATCATGAAGGGCAGATCGTCCCATCTGTTCTCCTTCGCGTTCCAGACCTCGAGCGCACCCATATTGTCTTTGACGCGTTCGTCGCGGATCTGCGGGAGTGTGTCGGTCTGGGTGGTGGAGGTCATGCCGTAGCGGATCTCCTCGTCATCTGACTTTCCGAATCGCTGCGCCCCAAAGTGGTTAAATTCTAACGTCTTTTTTGTCATCTCCCCCTTGATCGCGCTGGTATCTCCCGCCTTTACGGCAGCAAAGAGTCGTTTATAAGCCGCGGTGGGCGTATCGCCGTGGGCGTCATATTTGGGTGTCTCCTTGGCGCAGGAAAACGCAGCCGCGAGTAGCGCGAGTGCCGTCAAAAGTAAGAGAATTCTCGTCATACAAATGCGAGTTTATTCTAACGCGTGCCATCAAAAACGAACATGAAAGCTCTGCGATTCACGGAAGGTGAGCTGAGGTTGGCTGATGTAGACATGCCTGCGGCTTCGGACGAGGCGCTCGTGCGCGTAACGCTTTCCGGCATCTGCAATACGGACCTCGAGATCGTACGTGGGTACGCAGGGTTTGAGGGAACGCCCGGGCACGAGTTTGTCGGCGTTGTCGAGGAGTCTTCGGACGCACCGGAGCTTGTTGGCACCCGCGTCGTCGGCGAGATCAATGCGGGATGCGGCAAGTGCGAAAAATGTGTTGCCGGCGATTCGCGGCATTGTCCCGATCGGACCGTGCTCGGGATCGTCGGTCGCGATGGTGCTCACGCGGAGTTTCTGCGGCTGCCGACGAGGAATCTTCTGGTCGTGCCCGACAGCGTCTCAGATGAACAGGCCGTCTTCGTGGAGCCGCTTGCGGCTGCCTTTGGAATCACTGAGCAGGTCGAGATCGGTCCCGACACGAAGGTTGCTGTGATCGGCGATGGGAAACTCGGCCTGTTGTGTGCAATGTCGCTGGGTTTGCGATCAGCGGGCGTGACCCTCGTCGGCAAGCATCCGGGGAAGATGGCCATTGCTCGTGACTTATGCAATGACGCCGTAATGCTTGATGAGATCGGGCCCGAGATGCAGCGGAGTTTTGATGTCGTCGTCGAGGCAAGCGGCTCGGAGAGCGGATTTGCGACGGCACTCGATCTGGTACGGCCGCGGGGGAAGATCGTTCTCAAATCAACGTTTCACGGCACGCCTAAGTGGGCGGCGGCACGGGTCGTTGTGGACGAGATCACGATCGTCGGCTCACGCTGCGGGCGTTTTGCACCTGCTCTCGAGTTGCTGGCGGACGGCAAGGTGCCGGTCGAGAGGCTGATCGATGACATATTCCCGCTCTCGCGCGGTGTTGAGGCTATGAAGCGCGCGGCCGAGCCGGGGACGCTGAAAATTCTGCTTGATGCGTCGAAATAGGCATCAAAGTATACGCAAATTTGGTTTTTGTTATACTTTTCGCTTATACGCTCGGGGGAGTAGTTTTATGTTCGAGATAAGGGTTTTTCGCCATTCAGTGAGAGCGGTCGCGGCCTTTTCGGCCGTTATTTTGTTTGTCGCGGCAGCGGTGAATGGCCAGCCCGAGAAGCTGTCAAAATCGTTTGCCGAGGTCGCTAAAAAGGTCGAGCCCGCGGTCGTCAGCATTGACACCAAGGTGACCGCACCGCAGACCACGGCGCGCGTCAGTCCGTCGCCTGAGAAGGATGACGACATCATGGAGTTTCTGCGGCGACAGATGGCCCACCG
>Ga0068853_100001827_pt1 | contig 15648 bp, 10 predicted proteins | sample KBSCornC32_FD_65655 | JGI IMG/M metagenome (GOLD analysis project Ga0068853, IMG submission 65655) | Corn rhizosphere microbial communities from Kellogg Biological Station, Michigan, USA - KBS Corn C3-2 | ecosystem: Host-associated > Plants > Roots > Rhizosphere > Soil ...
CCCGACGCGTCAGCTCGAGGCGGGCGCGCTCCACGTGATCCTCGGGCAGGTGCCCCTCGGCCAGCCAGGCCGCCAGCTCGTCCAGCCCCTGGTCGAGGGGAACGCGCGGCGAGAACCCCAGCTCGGCCCGGGCCCGCGAGATGTCGGCGAAGCAGTGGCGGATGTCGCCCACCCGGAACTCGCCCGTCACCACGGGTTCGATGGCGGGCCGGTCGAGCACCCGCGCCAGGCGCGAGGCGATCTCGCCGATCTCGGACGAGGTGCCGCTCGCGACGTTGTAGACCTGCCCCGCCACGCCCGGCTGCTCGAGGGCCCGCACGAAGGCGTCCACCACGTCGTGGACGTTGACGAAGTCCCGGCGCTGCCGCCCGTCCTCGTTGATGAGGGGCGGCCGTCCATGCAGGAGCCGCGTCGAGAAGATGGCCATCACCCCCGTGTAAGGGTTCGACAGCGCCTGCCGCGGGCCGTACACGTTGAACAGGCGCAAGGCCACCGTCTCGATTCCGTAGGCTTGCCCGAGCGTCAGGCACAGGCGCTCCTGATCGAACTTCGACAGCGCGTAGACCGACGCGACGGAGGGGGCCTTCGTCTCGCGCGTGGCGATCGGCGAGAGGATCTGCCCGGCTTCGTCGCGAACCTCCCAGTCGTGCCGCCGGAGCTGCTCGGCGCTGCGCGGGACGGCGGCGCGCGACGTTCCCGCGTCGTCGACGTAGGCGCCCTCACCGTAGATGCTCATGCTCGAGGCGACCACCAGCCGCTCGATGTGCCTCTCGACCAGGGCCTCGAGCAGCGTGGCGGTGCCAAGGTTGTTCACCGACGTGTACTCGGCGACCTCGTACATCGACTGGCCGACCCCGACCCGCGCGGCCAGGTGCACCACCGCGTCCACGCCCAGCAGAGCGCGGCGACAGGTGACCGAGTCCCGCACGTCTCCCACGATGAGCTCGACGTCGGCCGCCAGGTCGGGCGGACGCAGGGGCCCGCGAGCGCGCGGGTCGCGCGCCCCGTGGACCTGCGGCGACAGGTTGTCGAGCACGCGAACGTGCCAGCCGTCCCCCAGCAGACGGTCACAAAGATGGGAGCCGATGAACCCCGCCCCTCCGGTCACCAGGATCGCTTTCGACATGCCCGCCGTCGTGTGCAGCGCACGTGCCACTCCGAAACCCTCCTCGCCCCGCGCGGGCCGCCGTCGTCGACCTGCACCGGATGCAGGAATCCTGCAACGGGTGCAGCGAGTGCAGCGGTGAATCCCTCGGGGGCGACCGGCGCCGGTCGCCCAGCGGAGCACCGGCGGCCCGGCCGAGCGGCACCAGCGACGGCCGAACGACGGCACAAAAGACGAATCGCGATCGGCGCACATGCCCATCCGCGCGCGCGTCTTCATCTGCTGGATGTTCGGGCCGCCCCTCCGCACCGACGAGGCCCAGCGCCAGGCCCTCGACATCCGCACCGGCATCGCGGCGCTCGGCCTCGACGCGCTGGCGTCGGCCGCCTACGGTCTCGAGGCGGCGCTGACGGTGCTCACGCCGCTCGGCGCGGCCGGTCCTCGCCACATGCTCCCCATCGCCGCGACCCTCGTGGCGCTGCTGATCCTGGTCCAGCTCTCTTATCAGCAGACAATCGGCGCCTACCCCGACGGCGGTGGCTCGTACGTGGTCGTCAGTCGCAATCTGGGCAGCCGCGCCGGCAGGCTGGCGGCGGCGGCGCTGTGGATCGACTACGTCCTCAACGTGGCCGTCGCCATCTCGGCCGGCGTCGGCGCGCTGGTCTCGGCCTTCCCGCCGCTCTTGCCGCACACCTTGGCCCTGGGCCTCGCGATTCTCCGTCGGACTGACGCTGAAGACTCGCCTGCGTCTCATGGCGCACCCGGGATCGCGGCCGCACGCGTGTCGCTTTGACTCACATGTCGCACGTCAGAATTGCGTCCCGCGCGGGGCCAATACGGCGCCGCTCGCGACGCCCGCAGCGGTACCCTGGATACACACGCGACCGCAGTCAGTTCCGATACCGTGACATGTCGATCGGACTTACAAGCACTTACGAGGCGACTGAATCTTGCATTTCCGGAGCGCCGCTGTGGCAAATGGTGTGTTTAGTCTGGGGATTGACCCTGTTTGACCACATGCGTTTTGGAGCGTCATCGGATGGGTCGTGCGAATGAGTCCCGCACTTGAGTCATCCTGACTCACAGCGAACCAAGGAGGACAACGTGATCGTCGAAGCTGCGTCGTGGGCGCCCGAGCCCACTCCTTCCCGTATGACTTTCGTCGTGATCGGCGACGGTCATTTCCGTCAGCGACAAAGCGACCTCCTTCGCCAGAACGACATCGGCGTTCGTGAAGCCGAAGACGCCGCCGCTCTGGTCGACCTCCTTCAAACCCAGGACGTCGACGGCGCCGTCGTCGAGCTCAAACGGGGCACGCCGGCGTCGCTCGCCATGATCGAGACCCTGCGCCAGATCCGCCCCCTGTTGCCCGTGGTGGTGGCGACGGCGCACCCGTCGGTCGGCGAGGCGGTGCGTATCATGCAACTCGGGGTGGACTCCTACGTGGCGCTGCCGGGCACCGACGGTGACCGACGGTCCCTGCGCGCGCCGTCGGAGCTCCTGGACGCCGTCATGCGCCTCCTCGAGCGCCAGAAGTCCCTGGCGCCCCTCGATCGGACCCGCTGTCTCGGCAGCGTCGCCATGAATCACGGCCTCGTGGGCGAGAGCGAGGCCATGAAGGCCTTGCTGCGGGACGTGGCGCTGGTCGCGCCGACCAAGACGACGGTCCTGGTGCTGGGCGAGACCGGCAGCGGCAAGGAGCGGATCGCCCAGGCCATCCACCAGGGCTCGCCTCGGCGCAAGCGGGCCTTCGTCGCCGTCAACTGCGCGGCGCTGTCCGAGTCCCTGCTCGAGGCGGAGCTGTTCGGACACGAGAAGGGGGCCTTCACGGGCGCGCACACCCGGCGTGAAGGGCGCTTCAAGATGGCCGACGGCGGGACGCTGTTCCTGGACGAGATAGGAGAGCTGTCCCCGGCGCTCCAGGTCAAGCTGCTGCGTGTCCTGCAAGAGCGGGAGTTCGAGCGCGTCGGCGGATCCCAATCGATCTCCGTCGACGTGCGGGTGGTCGCCGCCACCAACCGAAATCTGCGGCAGATGGTGGCCGAGGGGACCTTCCGGCCCGATCTCTTCTACCGCTTGAACGTGATGGTGCTCCACGTCCCGGCGCTGCGCGAGCGTCCCGGCGATCTGCAGCCGCTGCTCGACCATATCCTCGATCGCCTGGCGTTCGAGCTGGGGATTCCGCGGCCGGTCTTCAGCGAGGATCTCATGCGGGTCTTCTCCAGCTACGACTGGCCCGGGAACGTCCGCGAGCTCGAGAACGTCATCGAGCGGTTGATCGTGGTCTCGCAAGGACGTCGCGCGACGTTCGACGACTTGCCCGCCGAGCTGCTGCAGCGATCGGGAGCGCCTGTGCCCTCGCCCACCCGGTCCGCGGCTGTCGTGTCGTCGGCGGCGCCACTCTCGCTCCACCTCGGGGACGCGCCCCCCATCCCGGGCGCGACGTTCCGCGAGCTCGAACGGTACGCCATCCTCCGGACGTACGAGTGTTGCGGGGGCAGCCCCTCGCGCACCGCCGAGATCCTCGGCCTGTCACTGCGGACCGTGCACTATCGCCTGCGCGAGTACCGGGGCGAGGTGGGGCGCCGGCGCCGCGGCGTGATCCTGCCGCCACCGCCGACCGCCGCTTCGGACTGCGAGGCACCGTGACCTGATACGCCCCGCGCGACCGGGGCGGGCCCGCGAGGCGCGACGACGAGGCATACCCGGCGGTATGGTGAGGAGGAGCAACGAAGCGGACCTCGGATCGTCGGCGCAGCGTTGACGCTATTTCGACGGCGGTGGACCAGGTGCCTCTCGCCCATCCCACCTGGGCATCCGCCCGACTTTCCTCGCCCGGGCACCGATCCACATTGCGGCGCCATGAGCCTCGCCGAAACATCGAGCGAACACGCCGGCGCCTCGAGGGCGCGCACGGGGGCCGGCGATCTGCACCGAATGCACGCGTCCAAGATCGATCGCATCGCGAGCCAGCTCCGGCGGCGAACCAGCGGCAAGCCGCTCGTCCTGCAGAAGAAGTCGGTCTCGCATCAGGTGCCGAAGGCGCACGATCCAAGCTATCGCGACGAAGCGATCGACGTCAGCGATCTGACCGCCATCCTGGAGATCGACGTGCCGAATCGCCGCTGCGTCGCGGAGGCGGGCGTCACCTTCGCCGAGCTGGTGAAGGCCACCCTCCCCCACGGCCTGATCCCGGCGGTCGTTCCCGAGCTGAAGACCATCACCGTCGGCGGCGCGGTGGCTGGCTGCTCCGTCGAATCGATGTCGTTCCGGGTCGGCGGCTTTCACGACACCTGCCTCGAGTACGAGGTGGTCACGGCGGCGGGCGACGTCCTGCGGTGCCGCCCCGACGGCGAGCACGCGCTGCTGTTCCAGATGATGCACGGCACGTTCGGCACGATGGGGATCTTGTCCGAGCTGACGTTCCGCCTGGTTCCAGCCAGGCGGCACGTCCGGGTCAGCTACCGAAAGCACCCGGACGTGACGGCGTTCCAGCGGGAGATCGCCGACCACTTCCGCGCGAACGACGTCGACTTCATGGACGGCCTCATTCATTCACCCTCCGAGTGGGTGCTGAACCGCGCCAGCTTCGTGGACGACGCCCCCTATACGAACCGCTACGACTGGACCAAGGTCTACTACCAGACGACGCGCACGCGCAGCGAGGACTTCCTCCGGACCGAGGACTACCTGTTCCGGTATGACCGCGGCGTCACCAACGTCCACCCTCGATCCTTCATCGGACGCCTGCTCCTCGGGAAGGTGCTGGGATCCAGCCAGCTCCTGCGGCTCGCCGAGATCTTCAACGACTGGCTGCCCGCCAGGAAGCCCACCGTCACGCTCGACGTCTTCATCCCGTTCTCTCGAGCGGCGGCGTTCCTGGACTGGTTCGAGGGCCGGTTCCGGTTCTTTCCGCTCTGGTGCGTGCCCTACCGGCGCGTGCGCGACTACGAATGGCTCTGTCCCACGTTTTACGCCGGGTGCACCGACGAGCTCTTCCTGGATCTGGCCATCTACGGCATGAAGCAGCCGCGCGATCACAACGCCTATCGTGACATCGAAGAGGCGCTCCCCCGCTTCGGCGGGATGAAGACCCTGATCTCGCACAACTACTACTCGAAGGACGCCTTCTGGGGGATCTGGAACAAGGACAATCACGACAAGGTGAAGGCGCTGACCGACCCTCACAACATCTTCCTCGATCTCTACGAAAAGACGTGCCGGTCCGGCGCCAGAGCCTGATCGAGCGTCGCGGCCCGCGGGCCGTTGACCGGCGGGGCCGGTCGGTGTTGGGATGGGACCGATGACGGATGGAGAGCTCGAGCCCGTGCTGCCGCTCGGAAGTGTCCTCGACGGCGCGTTCCAGCTGGTCCGCGTGCTCTCGCAGGGGGGCGGTGGCACCGTCTACGAGGCGATCCAGGTGAAGCTGGCGCGGCAGGTCGCCGTGAAGGTGATGTCCGGCGAGCTGGTCGACAACGAGGAGGCCCAGGCGCGCTTCCGGCGCGAGCTCCGCATCACCTCGCAGCTCGCCCACCCTCACATCGTCCAGCTCCTCGACTTCGGGGCCACGCCGGACGGGCATCCGTACCTGGTCACCGAGTTCCTGGAGGGCGAAGACCTCGAGCAGCGGCTGGCCAAGGTCGAACGCCTGGGCCTCGAGCAGACGCTCTCGATCGCGCGGCAGGTGGCGACGGCGCTCGGCGCCGTCCACGCCAGGGGGATCGTCCACCGCGACCTCAAGCCCGGGAACGTGCTGCTGCTGACCCTCGACGGCCTGCCCGACTTCGTCAAGCTGCTCGACTTCGGCATCTCGAAGGTGGCGCGCGCCTCGACGCAGATCACGCGGCAGTCGACGCTGCTGGGCACCCCCGGCTACATGTCCCCCGAACAGGCCGCCGGGCGCAGCGACACGGCCGATCACCGCAGCGATCAGTGGGCGTTCGCGGCCATGGTCTGGCACATGTTGGCCGGGCAGCCGCCCTTCACGGGGGCCAAGCTCGACGAGCTGCTGGAGCGGGTCGTCCGCGAGGACCCGCCACCTTTCGCCGAGGTTGCTCCCGCGGTCCCCGGCGCCGCTCGCCTGGACAAGGTCCTCCGGCAAGCCCTCGCCAAGCAACCACGCCAGCGCTTCCCGACGGTGGCCGCGTTCGTGCGTGCCCTCGAGGCCGCCGTCCGCGACTGAGAGGGGCGTCAACTCCCCGAGGTCGCACCCTCCTCGGACGTGGCGAGCGGCACCGCCAGCGCGGCGGCCCGCGCCTGGCGTCGCGCCCGTCGCTCCACCTCGCCCAGCCAGGCGGCGAACAACGCCAGAGCCGGCTGCAGGCGCGCGAGCGCCCTGACGGGGAGCGGGCTCCCTTTCCTGAGCCGCCGGAATCGGCTCCCGTAACCCTTACGAATCGACCGCCATGATCTCCTACCGGTTCAGGCGAAGGGCCTTTCTCGGGGCCGTCGGTGGTGGCCTGGGCCTGAAGGTCATGTTGCGCAACCTCGAGACGTCGGCGCAGACGGCCGCCTCTCCACCCCGCTTCCTCATGACCTACTGGCCCCTGGCGATCATCCCGGGAAGCGCCGACGCGCTCTGGACGCCATCGAAGGGGCCGGCAGGCGGCTACGCCCTCCAGCCCTTCGAGGACAACGGCCTCGGCGACGAGATGATCACCCTGCGCGGCGTCACCTCCCAGGGACTCCGGCTCAACGGCGGCGGCTCGCGCGAGGGGGGGACCGTCGCGCTGGTGACCGCGACCGACTGCGGCGGAACGCGCGTGAACCGAGGTGAATCCGACGATGCCTTCGCGGACGGACCGTCGATGGACCAGATCTTCCTTCGGAATGTTCCCGGGCTGAGATCACCGGCGGGCGGGCTCGGCTACGCCAACTCGATCTGCGATCTGCGGACGGATCTCGGCGAGCTGTCGGTGAAGTGCCTGTCGTATTCACACGACAAGCAGGCCGTGACCCTCTACAGCGGCGGAGCGGGCGTCGAGAACGTGCCGCTCATGGGGACGTTGAGCCCCCTCGAGCAGTACACGCGACTGTTTTCCAGCCTGGCGCCCGCCGTCACGACGCCCAGGTCCAGCGCCCCCACCAGGACCGCCGCCGCGCCCGCCGTCTCGGCGCCGGTGGCCGACGCGATGTTGACGCAGCTCGCGTCGAGGCGCAGCGTCCTCGACTTCGCGCTCGCGGAGATCGCTCGCCTCAGGACCATGGCTCCGAGCGACGCCCGCGACAAGCTGCAGCGCCACTACGACGCCGTCCTGGGTCTGGAGACCCAGCTCACGAAGACCATCGAGCGCCAGTACCCGATCGTCACCGGCACCGGAGGCCGCGACGCGGGCAGAGGTGGCGCCGGCGGGATGGGCAGCGGGGGTGGCGGAGGCACCGCGGGCCTCGGTGGGTCGGGCGGAGTCGGCGGCACGGCCGGCAGCGCCGGCGCCAGCGGCACGGCGGGGACCGCGGGCGACGGAGGCGCCGGGCTGTGCAAGGCGCGGCCCGCCGCACCGGCTGACATCAAGGGCATGCCTGACTGGACCATGGGCGGCCATGGCAACTACGGCAGTCCGAAGAACGGATCCACCGACGACCTCGCCACGCACGAGGCCACCGGGCGGCTTCACATGGAGGTGCTGCGCGCCGCCTTCGTGTGCGACCTGATCCGCTGCGGGACGTTCCAGTGGGCGCCGGCCATCAGCCACGTCGGCTTCAAGGGGATGTACCCGGGTGATCCGACCGGCATCTACCAGCACCACGCGGTCAGCCACGCCGTCGGGAATGGCTCACCGAACGAAGGCACCAGCCCGGACACGATCGTGACGCCCCAGATCCGCTTCCTGTACAACGTGGAGACCTGGTACTTCGCGCGTCACGCGGAGATCCTCAAGCAGTGGAAGGACACGGTCGACGGCTTCGGCAATCCCCTGCTCGACACCACGATCATCCCTTTCGTCACGGAGACGTCGGACTACGAGGACCACCGGACCAACATGCCCGAGATGATCTTCGGCGGCCGCAAGCTGGGCATGCAGCTCGGCCAGTACAAGAGGGGCACCTTCACCATCAACAGCTTCTGGGGGACGATCGCTCAGGCGCTGGGCTACGACTCGACCGCGCCGCCGCTCGAGGCTCCCATCCCCGGGCTCTGGGTCAAGCCCCCCGCATGACGGGCGAGCGGGCGTCCGGGCCACCGGAAAAACTCGCCTCGTTCGTTTAGATTCGATCCTGGTGACAACACTAGACAGGGCGATCTGTCCGCAGTGCCGAGGTCCGCTCGACGGAGTCGACGCGCGCGGCGTCGGTTGCGTGGCTTGCGGACAGACGTACCCGCGGCTCTCCAGCCTTCTCGTCCTTTTGCCCGAGGCCTCCCGGCAAGTCGAAGTCTGGCGGCAGCAGCTCGGGCTCGTCCTCCATCACGCCAGCGAGACGATCCGGGCCCTGGCGATTCAAGCGAGCGCGCCCGACCTCTCTGCCACCACGCGAGGGCGGCTGCAGGCCCTCGCCCGCTCCATCGCCGAGCAGGCGGACGACGTGGCGCAGATCGTCGGGCCCAGCCTCGGTGATCCGCGGCTTCCGGAGGACGGCGTCGGACTTCCCCGGGGCGCGACCGACTACATGAGCTGCCTGTTCAGAGATTGGGCCTGGTCGGAAGGCCGCGACCAGGAGAACGAGCGCTCCCTCGCCGCCATCCGCGGCGTCGCCGGCGACCGGGACCTGGGCCGGATCCTGGTGCTCGGCGCCGGAGGGTGCCGGCTGGCCTATGACCTTCACCGGCACGGCGAAGGAAAAGAGACCGTCGTCGTCGACCTCGATCCTTTTCTGCTCCTGGTCGCCGAGGCGATCATCCGCGGCGCCCCCGTGGCCCTGACAGAGACGAGCGGCAACGCGCCCGAGCCAGATCCCGTCAGCCGCCGGTGGGCTCTGTCGCCACCCGCCGGTCCGCTCGGCGCGGACGTGTTTCACTTCGTCCTGGCGGACGGCACGGCTCCCCCTTTCGACGACCAGACCTTCGACACCGTCGTGACCCCCTGGTTCATCGACCAGGTCCCCACCGACCTCGAGGAGCTCCTCGGCCATTTGCATCGCCTGCTGGCGCCAGGTGGCCGCTGGATCAACCACGGCCCGCTCATCTACCGGCCAGACGCGCTGCCGATCGCGCGGTGGTACACGCGGCAGGAGATCTTCGATCTGGCATCCCGCGTCGGCTTCAAGATGGGGTCCTGGCAGAGCGCGTCCCAGGCCCACCTCGTGTCACCGCTGACCGGGCGCGGCCTCATCGAGAACGTTCTGACGTTCGAGGCGGCCCGGGCCTGAAGGCGCCCGGGCTCGTCGTGTGCGGGCTTTCGACGGCTCGTCAGGTCTTGATGACGCCGCTCAGGGATCCCGTCACGGCGCCGGCGCCGCTGCCGAAGCTGGTCGCCGTCGAGCCCATGATCTGCGCGGCCGTCAGAAGGGCCTTGCTCAGGTTGTCGCCGGGGAAGTTCAGATGGGTGTCGCCCGCCAGCTTGCCGCCCGCCTTCCCCGCCATCAGAACCGGCCACTCCGTGCTGGTGTGAGTCTTCCCCCAGGCGGTGTCCGAGGTGATGTACACCAGCGACTGGTCGAGCAGGCTGGTCGCCCCGTGCATCGTGCTCTTCATCTTGGTCAAGAACTCGTTGAGGCAGGTGACCATGTAATGAACGCCGGTGTCCACCCGCGCCTGGTTCGACATGTCGCCGGCGTCGCCGTGGCAGATGGTGTCATGGAAGTCGGCGTTCATGTTCGTACCGAGATGCCGGTAATAAACGTGCGCGGCCGGCAGCGAGAACACGTACGTCATCACGCGGGTCCTGTCACACGCGAGCGCCAGCATCGACAGGTCCGACATCGCCGTGGCCACCTCGGGCGGGGCCTCGCTCTTCGTATCTTTGCCGGTGGTCGGCGCCGTCGCCATGCAGGTCATCGGCGAGGTCGTACCGCCGGCACCGCCGGCGCCGCTGTTCATCGTGGCCAGTCGGGCCTCGATGGCCCGGATCGACGTGAGGTGCTGCTCGAGCCGCTGCTTGTCGCTGGCCCCCAGTCTCTTCTGCAGCGCCGCGCCGTCGTTCAACGCGACGTCGAGCACGCTCTTGCGAACGTTGATCAGCTTGGCGGCTTGATCCGGCATCGACCCGCTGGCACCGCCGGCGCCGCCGCCGGTGCTCCCTCCGCCGAACAGACGGTTGAACACCGACTTCGGATCGAAGTCCGGTACGTTCTTGCCGTTCGCGCCCTTGTGCGAGACGGTGGCGAGAGAATCCTCCGGGCCGTTCGGGGTCGCGGGGGTCACGCCGACCTCGACCGACTTGAAGGCCGCCCCACTCGAGATGAGACCGGCCACCACCTGATCGATCGACTGGGCGCTGACCGCGTTGCCGTTCAAAGGCGCGCCGGTGGTGGAGCCGGCCGACCCCGTCGGATGCTCGTGGCTTCCCACCACCAGCTTGTTGGTCAGCCCGCTGATCACCGTGAGGTGAGACTTCACCCCGGACAGCCCCATGAGTTGAGAGCTGAGGTCCCAGCTGGAGCCGGTGCCGGTCTTGGCCGGCTTCCAGATGCCGGGCAAGGAGCCATTGCCAAAGAACCACAGCACGAACAGGGGCGGCACCGGTGTGTTCGATTGCGCGTAGGCGGTGCCGTTCTCGTTCAACATGATCTCGAGCAGCGGCAGCGGGATGCTGACGGCGGCGCCCGTCGCCAGCACGCCTTTCAGAACCGTTCGTCGATCCAGAGTGTTCTTAGCCATTGCGCTTACCGTTCGATTAGGGTTGCGGGGCGACGGTCGAGAACGCGTCGTGGGTGACGACGGCGAGGATCAGGTCGCGCATCTTGTGTCCGGACGCATTGAACGCCTTCGCGAGGGTGTTGAGCACGCTCCCATCCACGTCCCGCTCCTTGTAGCCCATGGCATAGCCGTAATACTTCCGCACCAGACACTGGGCGACGGTCACGCTCTGACTGGCGGCCACGCCCAGAGCGTGCGAATCGGCGACGTCCACCCCGTCGAAGGTCCCCGAGGGATCGATCTTCAGCCCGTTCTCGGTGGTCCGGTACTTGCCTATGGCGTCGAACGTCTCGAGCGGCAGCCCGAGCGGATCCATGAGCGCGTGGCAAGCCTTGCATCCGTCCGCGGTCCGGTGCGCCTCGAGCCGCTGCCGCTTCGTCATGGGCACGTCCGTCGTCTCGTCGACCACCGCCGTGTTGACGCCCGGGGGCGGCGGCGGGATCGACCCACACATCAAGGCCTCGCGGATGAACTTCCCCCGAAGGGTTGGCGAACCGAACTGTTGATTGGCGAACGTCGACAGCAGGGCCGCCTTGCTCAGAAGACCCGCCCGAGGCCCGTCCGCCGGCAGCGACATCGTCTTGAACGTGGTCGCCGTCAGGCCGGAGGTCGACAGGCCGTAGACCTTGGCCAGATCCGAGTTCACCACCACCTTCGTCGTCGTGAACAGATCCATGACGCTCGCCTGATCGTCGAAGACCAGCGACGCCCAGGTGTCGCGCGCGTCGCGCAGCATCGCGGCCTGCAGGCTGCCGGTGTAGTCGGGGAACAGATCGGGGTCCTTGGCCTGGGTGGCGATCCGATCCAGGCGCAGGTACTCCTCCGCGAAGTTCCCGACGGACTCGCGGCCGGCGGCCGTGTCCAGCATGCGGTTCGCCGCCGTGCGGATCCCGTCGGACGTGTCCAGCATCCCGCCTTGCGCCTGGTCCATCAACGTCTGGTCGGGCAGGCTGTTCCAGATCAGGAACGACAATCGCCCCGCAATCTCGTACCCGGTGTAGCGGCGCACGCCGTTCGTCACCGTCCCGCCGAGCTCGGGTCTATAAAGGAAGTTCGGGTCCTGAAACAGCGCCACCGTCGCCCAGCGCGCGCCTTCGGCGGCGCTGCCCAGGTTCGAGAAGGCGAGCGCGCCCAGGTTGACGAGGGTATCGAGCTCCGAGTTCGCCAGCGGCCGGCGCCAGGCCCTGAGCCCCAGCTTCTGGAGGTATCCGCGCAGGCAGCTGTCGGTCGTCGTGCCGGTCGGTGTGCAGCCGATGAAGGTGGACCGCTTGGTCGCATCGGAGAAGACCGTGTTGACGGCGTTCTCGACGGCCGTGTTGTATTGCTCCGCCCCCTGGTCCGACGTCACGACCACGCCCGCGCCGATGCTGGCGAAATTGCCGTCCCAGCTGTCCGCGTCCAGCACGCCGGGATCCACGGTGTAGCCGAACACGTCCTTCAACGCGTTCCGGAACTGCGTCCGCGTCAATCGTCGCAGAGTACCGGGCGCGGGGGAGAAGGCGGGTGGGTTCCCGACGATGATGTTCGGATCGGTCGAACCTCCACTGCCGCTGGTGCCACCGGATCCGCTCGTACCCCCGCTGCCACTGCCGTTGCTGCTGCCGCTCCCGCTGCCTCCCGACGAGGTCGTCCCTCGATCGCCCCCGGAGCCCTTACCGCCGGAACCGGAGGGGCCACCCGAGCCGCCCGTGCCCGAGGGGGTGCCGCCGTCGGACGATCCGCTGCCGGACATTTCCTTGTCGTTCGCGATGCGGCCGGTACAACCGGCCAGCAGGACGACGCAAGCAACCGCGAGCTTTCTGCCCCCGCCCCCGAGCTGGCTAACGAACGGCTTCTTCATCTTATTCTCCGAGATCGTACGAGGTCAGCACTGGCGGAACCGATCATTCTCTGGAGCAGTCCGGAGCACGCAGATGTAGGTGTTACGCGTCGACCGGCCGATGGGCGACCGTTCTTTCATGCCCCTAAACTGCGGCTCCCACGCCGATCTTGTTAGAAAACGTTTGCTGGGCTACGGCAGTCTAGCCGCCTCGCTCGCGTCCAGAAACAAGATCCTGCCCCGCGGCTGCGGAATTGCCGCACGCGGACGGCCGAGCGTCACGGGACGCGGAGACCCACTCCGACTGACAAGTCGACCCGCACCGCGCCAATGATGCGAAGCCGGTGGACCTCGCTGCGTCGGACGCGAGTCCCTCCGGATGAGTCCCGAGGAATCATCAAAACCAAGACGCGCGGCCCCGCCGAACGGTCCGCCCCAAGGAAGGCGACATGACCCCGACGCAACGACCTGTTCCTCGCTCGCGGCGTTTCGCATCGCCGGCCACCCTGTGGCCGTGCCTCGCCCTGACCGCGCTGGCGTGTAGCGCCGGGTCGGGCGAGATCGGGGGCAGCGGAGGCACTCCCGGCAGCGGAGGAGCGCAAGCCAGCGGCGGCAGCTCGGCCAGCGGCGGCAGCTCGGCCAGCGGCGGCAGCTCGGCCAGCGGCGGCAGCTCATCCGCCAGCGGCGGCAGCTCCTCCGCCAGCGGCGGCAGCTCATCCGCCAGCGGCGGCAGCTCCTCCGCCAGCGGCGGCAGCTCCTCCGCCAGCGGCGGCTCCAGCTCCGGAGGACAGCTCGGGAGCGGGGGCCAGTCCGGGACGGCGGGCCGCTCGGGCGGCGGAGGCCGGGTCGGCAACGGAGGACAGACGGGCAGCACGGCCGGCCGCTCGGGCTCCTCCGATGGCGCGGGGCAGACCGGCAACGGAGGCGGCCGCGAGGGCGGCGGCTCGGCGGGCTCGACTGGCTCGGCTGGCTCCTCCGGCACCGTGACCCCCGGCAAGAGCGCCGGGTGCGGCAAGACTTCGACCATGACGTTCACGACCGTGCCGGGCGAGTCGGGGCAGAACGTCGGCACCGGTGAAGGCGGTTACGTCACGATCCAGAGCGGCGGAGGGAGCCGTGGCTTCGCGATGCGCCTGCCCGCCAGCTACGACAAGAACAAACCCTACTGGCTCATCTTCGGCTTCCACTGGAACGGCGGGACGGCCAAGGACGTCGACACCGGAGGGACGAACGGGTACCAGATGGCCCACTTCGGGCTGCAAAAGCTGTCGAACAACGGCGCGATCTTCGTCGCGCCCCAGGGTCTCGGCAATGGCTGGGGCAACTCGAGCGGAAACGACCTGAAGTTCGTGGACGACATGGTCAAGCTCGTCGAGGACAACTACTGCGTCGACACCGCGCACGTCATGACGAACGGGTTCAGCTACGGCGGCGGAATGAGCTACGAGCTGGCGTGCGCGCGGGCCAAGGTGTTCCGCGCGGCCGCGATCTACGAGGGCGCGCAGCTGAGCGGTTGCGACGGCGGCAACGATCCGATCGCGCTCTGGCAGATGGTGGGCTTGACGGACACCACGTGTCCGATGAATTTGGCGACGCCCATCCGCGACCGCTTCGTGAAGAACAACGGGTGCACCGCCCAGAACCCGCCTCAACCCGCGAACCCGCCGCCCTACTCCAGCACCGCCGGCCACATCTGCACCGATTACGCAGGGTGCTCGGCGGGGCATCCGCTGCGCTGGTGCGTGCATCAGTCGGGGCACGGCAACGCCGTCGTGGACGGCACCTCTGATCTCTACAATTCGTGCGCGTCGCCTCCCAAGACCTGCTCGACCTCGTGCCCGTGCACCTGGGTCCCCCAGGACGTGTGGAAGTTCTTCACGGCGCTCCAGTGACGCCCGAACAACGGACGCCCTGATCGTCCCGGCGAGCGACGCGCCATCGTCTCGCCGGCAGGACCCCGAGAGATCACACGACGGCGCCCCGGCGGATCACGACGTGCGTGGCGGCGCCGCTCGACGCGTGCTCGACGACGCCGTACCCGAGCGCACGGAGGTCTATCCCCTCGAGCAACGGCTCGCCCGAGCCGAGCAGGACCGGCGCGAGCGCGAGGTGCATCTCGTCGAGGAGCCCCGCCCGCATGTATTGCCGGATCGTCGCCGCTCCCCCACCCACGCGCACGTCCGCCGCGCCCGCGGCCTCACGCGCGCGCCGGAGCGCCTCCTCCATGCCGCCGGTGACGAAGTGGAACGTGGTGCCGCCCGCCATCTCCAGCGGACGGCGCGCGTGGTGCGTCAGCACGAAGACCGGCACATGGTACGGTGGCTCGTCCCCCCACCACCCGCGCCACTGCTCGTCCGGCCACGGACCGCGCACCGGGCCGAACATGTTGCGCCCCAGGATCCAGGCGCCGACGTTCTCGAAGCTGCGGCGGGCGAAGGCGTCGTCGATCCCGGTCGTGCCCTGCCCTCCGCCGAACATGGCCTGGAACGTTTGGGTCGCGCGGAACCAGCCGTGAAGGTCGGATCCATTTCGTCCCAGCGGGTTCTGCTCGTCCTGCTCCGGCCCGGCGCCGAAGCCGTCGAGAGAGATGCTGAAACAATTGACACGCAGCTTGCTCATGAGGGTCCCCTTCGGCGTCCTGCTCGTTTCCTAGCGGGCGCTCTGGGCGATCTCCGCGCGAAGACGCGCGTCGCGCTCGCGGACCTCTGGCGTCACGTTGTCGCCGAAGTCCTCCAGCTCGTAAAGCGGTCGCAGCTCCGGCACCGCCCGCTCGCCCGGCATCGGATCGGGGCAGCGGCGCGCCCATCCCAGCGCCTCTTCCATCGAGCTCACGCGCCAGATCCAGAAGCCGGCCACCAGCTCGTCCGTCTCGGAGAAGGGGCCGTCGACGACGGTGCGAGCGCCTCCGGCGAGGACGATGCGCTTGCCCCG
>Ga0068853_100001830_pt1 | contig 15643 bp, 12 predicted proteins | sample KBSCornC32_FD_65655 | JGI IMG/M metagenome (GOLD analysis project Ga0068853, IMG submission 65655) | Corn rhizosphere microbial communities from Kellogg Biological Station, Michigan, USA - KBS Corn C3-2 | ecosystem: Host-associated > Plants > Roots > Rhizosphere > Soil ...
CCCCTTCGAAGATACATTTCGTTTCCGCCTTCTTCCGGCGCGCTAGATGATGTGGCCCGGGACCGTCGCCCGAACGAACAACTACTTTTTCTCCTCGGTGGTGGTGGTGCCATCGCGCGCATCCCGTCGCTCGTCGCGGCCTGTGCGCCGCTCCTGACGCCGCTCTGCGCGTCCCGTGCGTCGTTCTTGACGCCTTTCCGCCCGCCCGGTTCGCCTGTCCTGTCACCGCTCGGTGCCAGACTTAGCGGTATCTGCTGGCGGCAGGCCCATGGTCTCGGTGCAGTTCCAGCGGGCTGCGGCCTCAGCTAATAGAAGTCGGCTTGCCCGTTGAGCCGGTGCTGCTTAACTCAAGCGTAACAAGCCTCGCCAAGAGGGTCGCCGGATAAAGCTGGCCGATCACGCTTTCGATATTGCATAGACTTCGTGCTAACGGATGCATCGGAACGATGTCGCCGTAGCCGGTTGATGTCAGCGTCACAAAGCTCATGTAAAAGAGCGACGCGGCGACTGATTGATCGTCCTCAAAGGTTATTCCCTTGATCGCGTCCGGATCCGCCAGCCCTACAAACAGGAAGAGCGTGGCGAAGGCCACCGCAATCAACAGGTACAGTAGGATCGCTCCCACGATCCGGTGATACGTAATGAGGCCTCGCCTGAATACGGCCTGGACCACGACAATGCCCAAGGTGCAGGCGATCACCAACCATGCGCCGGCCAAAATGTGAAGGTGGTAGGGTACAGGATAATAAATGCGCAGGAAGAACACGGCGACGTTAGAAGCTAGGGCGAGCGACATCAGAACAAGAGCGGTCGGGCTGTTCGAGATGATCACCATGCTGACGATGATCGCTAGTAATAGACCATCAGCAAACAGATGGAAGGCGGTAATGCCAATTGCTTGTAGTGGCGCGAAGACAAAAATCAACAATGCCAGCACTCCGGTAAGCACCGAGAGCAGCCAGTCAATGCGTTGTCCGCGCAAACGGCGCAGCTCGCTTAGGGGTATCTTCATTGATGTTCCTAACATTTATGGCGCTGATCGCACCGACCGCACCTTCGCATTTACAATTCGAGACGAAGTTCAGCGTCGTTGACGTAGATCAACGGAGTTGCTCGTACTCTAAAGCTGTTGGGTGTCATGCTGCCCCTTGCGTGTTGGATGGCCGCCTAGACCGCGATCCGCTCGGCAAGAGACACCAGCTCGGCTAACGACCTAATCGCATTTTGTCCATCAAACGGAGAGCCGCAATGTCAGGCGCTAGCTTCAACACCAGGCTAATTCCCGCGCCTTCTCTCGGTTTGTCGTATGAACCCGGCAACGGCTAGCCCGGTATTTGAACTTGAGCTAGTGCGCGCCTCATGGTCCAGGGGCGGAGTCCCTCAGGCTTCATCGAACAGTGCCGGCCGTTGAAGGTGGCGCGATCACCGTCCGGCCTCGGTGGTTTCAGAGATCAAGCACGAGGCCCCCGGCTGATGGTGCGGCGCGATGGTCGAACGGGTCCGTTACTTCACCCTCAGAGGCAGCGGACCGCTTCTCACAATATATGGGAATGATAAGCGGCCCGTTCATGTAGATGAACGTGAGGTTTGATCCAGGTCAAGGGCGCCAGCTGCCGTGCGCGAGGCTCCGGATAGACCCGCGGTTCGGCGCGATGCGCAGACGTCCGCGGCGCTTTCTCTCTCGAAAGGAGTACGCTGATGTTGCGTTGGCTTCTGATCGCTTTGGCAGCCGCGGCCATGCTACTGGTCACCTTCGTTCCCTACGACGCCGATGCTCGCGGTCGCGGAGGTGGCGGCTATCGGGGCGGCGGAGGCTACCGCGGCGGCGCTGTAGCAGTTAGAGGACCTCGGGGCGGCGGCACTGTCGCAATGCGTGGCGGGCGTTACGGCTATCGTGGTGGAGCCTATCGCGGCTACGGCTATCGCGGTGTCGGTGCGGCGGCGGTCGGGGCCGCTGCGGTCGGGGCCTACCGCGGTAGCTGCTACGACGCCTACGGCAACTACATTTGCGCCGGCGGGTACCGTCCCTACTGAGCGCACGACCCGCTTGCCTATGGCACTCGTGGCCATCACCAAGCCAGGATATCTACTCTTTTGCAGAGACTTCGGCGGCGTCTGGCGCGAGACCCCTGAAGCGGATGCCAAACACGAGATGCTCATCAACGGCAACGATTGGCATTATGTCGGGCGTCGCAAGGGCAATGACCTAATCGATGCCGGCAGATTAAGTGTTCGATACGAATCGGCCTAATCGTCAGTCAATCGACCACGTGATATCCGCCATCGATGTAGATGGTACCCCCCGTTATGAGCCGAGCGACGTCGTGAGCCAAGAAGGCCGTTGCTGCGCCGACGTCTTCTATACTCACAAGACTACGCGCCGGAGCCTTCGCCTTTGCTTTTTCGAGCAGCTTGTCAAACTCGGGAATGCCGGAGGAGGCCCGGGCGGCGAGAGGCCCAGGAGATATGGCATGCACCCGAATGCCCTTCGGCCCAAGCTCCGCGGACACATATCTGACAGCGCTTTCGAGAGCGGCTTTCGCCACGCCCATGATGTTGTAGTTCTTTACAACGGTTCGACCGCCGTAATAAGTCATTGTAAAGAGGGTTCCGCCCTTCTTCATCAATGGCTCAGCTAACTGCGCCATCCGAAGGAACGTCCAGCATGAAACGTGCATGGTCGTAAGAAAGCCATCCAAGGGTACGTCCACAAAGCGTCCTTGCAATGCCTGCTGCGGCGCGAACGCAATGGAGTGCACAACGAAGTCCAATTTGCCCCACTCCTTGGTGATCCGCTCGAATACGGCTTCTATTTGTCCCGGTATGCGGGCATCGAGTGGCATCACAATGGACGACTCAAGGGCGCGCGCCAGCGGATCGACGTGGTTTTTAGCCTTCTCGTTGAGATAGGTGACTGCCAGATCAGCCCCGAAGGCACGGAAAGCGGCGGCGCAACCCCACGCTATCGATTGCTCATTCGCGATGCCAACGACAAGCCCCTTCTTGCCCTCTAGCAGCTTTGCCTTAACGGTCGGGATCAGTCGGGCCTTGCCATTCGTTGACATGTCGAGAGGTTCGCCACGGGCGTATCGTTCGGCAGCCTTCTTTAAGGTTGCAAAAGCCTGACGCCGATCTTTGGCTTCGACGGTCCTTGCTACCTCTTGACCATTCACCTTCAACTGCCCCTCGCCCCACGGAGCGACGTTGATTTCAAATCTGTCCTTTCCGAGGACCGTGAAAAACTGCTGGACGGTGGCCCCCTTCCCCACGGGCATTTCCTTATTCGGCTCCCAGTCGGTGCTCCGCAGCGGCATGGTCGTCATCCCTTCTCGGTTTCTCGATCTTGTGCCGATCTACTCCCCGCCGAGCCGCTCCTTGCCGAAGGCCGAGCGGTATATCGCCCAGTAGGCAATGCCGACCATGCCGGAGCCGCCCACGATGTTGCCGATCGTGACCGGGACCAGGTTGTGCAGTATTCCGCCAGCCGTGATCGCCAAGCCGTCGAATCCCTCAGGAGCATGCCCCGTCCGGACCAGCAGCCATGCCAGTGGTAGAAAGTACATGTTGGCGACGCAGTGCTCGAAGCCGGCCGCGATGAAGGCCGAGACCGGCAGCACCACCGCGACAATCTTGTCCGTCACCGTTCTTCCCCCATAGGCGAGCCAGACGGCCGCGCATACCAGCACGTTGCAAAGGATACCGACGAGGTCGTCATATGGAATCTTCATTAAATAGTGGCCGACGAGCAAGACGATGAACACGGTCGTCAACAGGACAGCGACGCCGATGAACAGCATCGTTAGTCCGGATTCTGCGACGGTCCGGACAAAAGGCTGTCCGGCGTTGACGCCGACGCTTGCGAGGAACATGGCGAGACCGAAATTTCGCAGGACGATGTTGGCCGGCAGCGGCATGGTCCAAAGCATCGGACCGGTACGACGCAGCTTGCCAAGGATGAGCGCGACGATAAGCGGTCCGCCGCCGATGCCGAGCGTCACAGTGCCCACGCCGGGGATCGGGATCGGAATGAGGCCGAGAAGAACGCCCATGACCATGCCGAGCCCAAGCGAGACGTAGCTGAATTCCGCGGTGGCCTTGACCGTGTCACCGAAGTGACGGCGGATCTCCTCTTTCCGCTCCGGAGGCGCCAGCACGCCGACCCGATCGCCAAATTTCAACATCAGGTCGGGCGCTGGCACGAGGTCGGCATCATAACGACGAACGTGCAGCAGATGGGTCGGATAACCGGCGGGCATCGGAAGGCTGGCAAGCGGGATACCGACCGCGCTGGCCTTGCCCACGAAGACCCTGATGTAGTCGAGGTCCGCACGGTCGCTGGCCAACCGGCCCGGTGAGAGTTTTCCAAGCTTGGCGGCGGCGGTTGCAATCGCCTCAGTGTCTTCGGCGACGACCAGGATGGCGTCTCCGTTCTCCAGAATCGTGTCGTCGGTCACGACAATATTGCGCCCGCCCTTGCGAACCATCGTCACCTGCAGGCCGGCCGGCGCCTTCGCCATCAGATCGCCCAGGCGTCGGCCGGCGAAACGTTCGCCAACCGAAATCTCTCCCATGTGGAAGCGTTGGGTCTTTGCCGGGAATTTCGGCCGCACGATCCGGGTCATGAAATAGATGCACAGGATGGGGCCGATGACGCCGAACGGATAGGCGATGGAATAGCCGATCGAGGGGTCCTTGTTCTTGACGACGTCGGTCGCGGCCTGAAGTGTGGCGGTGCTCGTCATTGATCCAGCGTAAAGGCCGAGTGTATGGCCGATTTTGATGCCGAAGATGTGCCCCAGCCCCAAGGCAACCAGCAAACCTGTCAGGCACGCGACCAGCGCCAAAAGATTATACTTTTGCCCGGCCGACCACCCCCTCGAAAAATTGCCGGCCGTAGAGGATGCCGATCCCGTAGAGAAACATGATCAGGCCGGTCAGGCCGATCGGCCCCGTGATCTGGGCCTTCGGCGCGAAGCACCGATGGCGAGGCCGACGAAGAGAACGGCGCCGACGCCAAGGGAGAAGCCGAAGATACTGATCTGGCCCACGAGGTAGCCCAATCCGATCGCCAGGAAGGCTGTTAAAATTGGCTGGCTGCCGATGATGTCGCGAGCAAGGTCTAACATGTCAGATCTCCCCGGATCAGTTAACGTGCGTTGCAGCCCGCGGCCTGGAACTGTCCGATAACCCGTTTAACCAATTCCGGGCTTGGTATCGGTGTATCCTCGTGCTTGTACTGGAGACCTATCGCCGTCCACTTGAATGAACCCATCTGATGGAAGGGCTGCACCTCGACCCACTCCACGTTCTTCATGGGCGCCACAAAGCGGGCGATGCCGTCGACATTCGCGGGATCGTCGGTAGCGCCAGGTACGAGCGTGAAGCGGACCCACACCGGTTTTGATATCGACGCCAAGCGTTCCGCGAACCGCAGGGTGGGCGCCAGGTCGCGGCCCGTCACCCGCAAATAGGTGGCGGGATCCCAACTCTTGATGTCGAGTAGAACGTGGTCAATCAGAGATAGATAGGACTCGTCTGCACGATCGGCCAGAAACCCCGATGTCTGGATAGCTGTGTGCAGGCCCATTTCCTTTGCGCCGGCAAATATTTTTCGGGTGAATGCGAGCTGCACCATGGGCTCTCCGCCCGATATCGTGAGGCCTCCACGCAAGTTGCGTATTGTCGGTGCGAAGTCGCCCAGGCGGCGCAGCACGTGATCGACCGACACGTAGGTGCCGTCCTTGAGATGCCAGGTGTCCGGGTTATGGCAGTAGGTACAGCGCAGCAGGCATCCAGAGGTGAAGATGACGATTCGAAGGCCCGGACCGTCATAGCGGGACGAGGTTTCGTAGGAATGGCAGTATCCAAATGAACCCACCTCGTCCCTGATGTTGACTTCATCAGGGGCGTCGGGGGAAAACCCGACCCGGAGGTCATGACGACTTCCGGGTTCAAGCGGCTGCACTGTAGACATTTCAGCACCCAGCTAGATTTGGCCGTGGAAGGTGCGGCTGATCACGTCTCTTTGCTGCTCCGGCGTCAGGCGAATGAAGTTCACGGCATAGCCCGATACTCGGATCGTAAGTTGAGGATACCTGTCCGGATTTTTTATCGCGTCCTCGAGCGTCTCCCGGTCGATCACGTTCAGATTCATATGGAATCCTCCGCGGTCGAAGTAGACGTCGAAGGCCTTGACCGCCTCGTCAAGGAGCTGGCTTTCGCTCAAATGCGCCTTCTGAGGCGCGATTGATACGGTGTAGCTAATACCGTCCTGCGCATCCTTGTAGGGAAGCTTAGCGACCGACAGGCAGGACGCGAGCCAGCCATGACTATCCCGGCCGTGCATCGGGTTTGCACCCGGCCCGAACGGCTCGCCCTTGCGACGACCGTCGGGGGTATTTCCCGTAGCCTTGCCGTACACAACATTGGAAGTGATGGTAAGGACGCTTTGCGTGTGTGTCGCGTTTCGATAGGTCGGGTGCTTGCGTATCTTCTCCATGAAACTGGTGACGATTCCAGAGGCGATCTGGTCTACGCGATCATCGTTGTTGCCGAATTGCGGCGTCGCGGTGTTGTCGACGTTCTGGTAGTCCACGATCACACCGGACTCGTCCCGCATAACTCGGATCTTGCCGTACTTCATCGCGCTGAGGCTGTCCGCAACGACGGACAGTCCCGCAATCCCGAACGCCATCGTACGCAGGATGTCGCGGTCGTGCAGCGCCATTTCCAACCGCTCGTAGAAATACTTGTCGTGCATGTAGTGGATGCAGTTCATGGCGTGCACATAGGTCTTCGCCAGCCACTCCATGGTGAGGTCGAACTTGGCCATGACCTCGTCGTAGTCGAGCAACTCCCCCGTCACCGGCATGGTCTGAGGTGCAATCTGGTCGCCCGACACCTCGTCGCGGCCGCCGTTGATCGCATACAGCAGAGCCTTCGCCAGATTCACGCGGGCACCGAAGAACTGCATCTGCTTGCCCAGTCGCATCGCCGAGACGCAGCAAGCAATACCGTAGTCGTCGCCCCAGAAGGGGCGCATCAGGTCGTCGTTCTCGTACTGCAGCGCGGAAGTGTCCTTGCTGACCTTCACGCAGTAGCGCTTGAAGGCAGCAGGCATTTGCTTCGACCACAACACCGTGATGTTCGGCTCCGGCGCCGGACCCAGGTTGTAGAGCGTGTGCAGCATCCGATAGCTGCTCTTGGTCACCAGCGCGCGACCGTCGAGATCCATGCCGCCGACGCATTCCGTCGCCCAGTAGGGGTCGCCCGAGAACAGCGCGTCGTAATCCGGCGTACGCAGGAAGCGGACGATGCGCAGCTTCTGCACTAACTGGTCCCAAAGCTCCTGGCCTCGCCCTTCGTCGAGCATGCCCGCCTTCAGGTCGCGCTCGATGTAGATGTCGAGGAAGCTCGAGATCCGGCCGATCGACATCGCCGCCCCGTTGGCCTCCTTGATCGCCGCGAGATAGGCGAAATAGGTCCACTGGAAGGCTTCTTGTGCGTTCGCGGCCGGCTTGGAGCTGTCGTGGCCGTAGCGCTTGGCCATCTCGCCCAGATCCTCGAGCGCGCGCATCTGCTCGGCAAGCTCCTCGCGGGTGCGGATGATCTCGTCGGTCGGCCACATGTCGTCGATTTGCGCCCGCTCGGCGCGCTTCACTTCGAGCAGACGGTCGATCCCATAGAGTGCCACGCGCCGGTAATCGCCGATAATGCGACCGCGCCCGTAAGCATCGGGAAGACCGGTGATGATGCCCGACTTGCGGCAAGCCATGATCTCGGGCGTGTAAGCGTCGAAGACGCCGTCGTTGTGGGATTTGCGGTACTTCGTGAAGGCCTCGTGCACGGCCGCGTCCGGCTCGAAGCCCGCCGCCTTAAGCCCGGCCTCCACCATGCGAAGCCCCCCGTAGGGAAAGATCGCCCGCTTGAACGGCTGGTCGGTCTGGAGGCCTACGACGATCTCGTTGTCGCGATCTATGTAGCCCGGCTCGTGAGCGAGCATGGTGGAGGGGTTCCGCGCGTCGACAGCGAGCACGCCCTTCTTCCGCTCCGCTTCGAAATACGGCTGCAGCTTCGCCCAGACCGCCTTGGTGCGCTGCGACGCGCCGGTAAGGAAGTCCTCGTTGCCGGTGTACGGCGTGACGTTCCGAACGATGAAATCGCGCACGTCGATCGAGGTCTGCCAGGGACCCGGCAGGAACCCGCTCCAACTGTCTGCGCTGTCGTGTTCCATCCTGAGCGCTGCGCCTGATTTCATGGTCGACCTCCTATCGGCGTGTGTCCTTGGCCACCTAATCCTGAGATCAGCGAGTGCGCCGCTGTTGATCTAAATCAATTCCGAGCCACCCTCTCAGCGCCAGCCTCTGCTCCACGTAGACCGAGCACCTGCGAGAACCACATGTCGAATCCTACCGCAAATGCCCTCACGAGCGTTCCGAGCAAGTACGACATCCTGATCGCAGCGGCCCGCTTGGTCGATCCCGTTCAGACTATCGTGGTGCACCCCTGCGACGAGACCTCCCTGCGCGGCGTAATCGACAGCGCCAGCGCGGGCATCATCCGGCCGATCCTGGTGGGTCCGGTGGACAAGATCAGAAACATGGCCGACACTCACGGGCTCGACATCGCCGGAATCGAGATCGTCGATGCTTCCCACAGCGAGGCGGCTACGGCCAAGGCCATCGAACTGATCCATGCCGCCCGCGGCGAGATGCTGATGAAAGGCAGTCTGCACACCGATGAGCTGATGCGCAGCATCACGGCCAAGGCCGGCGGCCTACGCACAGAGCGTCGCGTAAGCCACGTGTTTGTGATGGACGTTCCGGCGTACGCCGAGACCCTCTTCGTAACCGACGCTGCCATCAATATCTTCCCGGACCTCGACGGCAAGCGCGATATCATCCAGAACGCTATCGACCTGTTCATCCAGGCGGGCTTCGGCACCGCCCCGCGGGTCGCCATCCTCTCCGCGGTGGAGACGGTGAACGTCAAGATCCCCTCGACGATCGAGGCCGCGGCGCTCTGCAAGATGGCCGACCGCGATCAGATCACCGGCGGCGTCCTTGATGGCCCGCTGGCGTTCGACAACGCGATCGACCCTGACGCCGCCATAATCAAGGGCATCAAATCGGAGGTCGCCGGACGGGCGCAGATCCTCGTCGTTCCGAATCTCGAGGCCGGCAACATGCTGGCCAACAACCTCGCTTATTTTGCCAAGGCCGATAGCGCCGGGGTGGTGCTGGGTGCCAGGGTGCCAGTCGTGCTGACCTCGCGGGCTGATTCCGCCCGGGTCCGAATGGCATCGTGCGCTGTGGCCGCGCTCCATGCCGACGCGCGCCGACGACGTGCTCGCGTAGCCGCAGCGTGACCGCATGCGCAACATCCTCGTCGTCAACGCGGGCTCCTCCAGCATTATTTCCAGGTTCTTTCCGTCGACGGAGACACTGGAGCGACTCATCAAGTTCAGATTGATGGCATCGACAAACGCCATCAGCTGCGCCCCTGAATGCAGCCAGGTCACAACGCGGCTCGTCTCTCGTTGTGACGCTTCGACGTTTATCACAAATGGCAAACCAATCTCCGACGACGGGGGATGATCCCGCCCAACATGGATGCTGCAGGGACAGAAGCCACCCGCTCCCTCGGGATCTTGCGCATGCTACGCTTCGCTCCGAAGGCTCAACATTCATGCCGATGACGTGCGTGATGCCCTCGGCGGCCAATCAGATGCCGGTTTCTTCTTCTTTCGACATCTTTCTGAGTATCGCAATTTGTCGGAAGAATTCTCTTTTTGGCTGAGCGGGGCTTCCAAGCACTCTAGCGCCTCGAGCTACGTCTGAAATCAGTCCCGACTGCGCTCCGATTTCCGCGCCCTGACCGACCCGAAGATGCCCGGCCATCGCCGCCTGCCCCCCGACGCGAACGAAATCCTCAAGCACGGTCGAACCTGAAATACCAACCTGTGCGACGATGACACAACACCGACCTAGCAGAACATTGTGGCCGATCTGGACGAGGTTATCGAGACGAGAGCCGGCGCCGATTACCGTGTCTTGCGATGATCCTCGGTCAATTGTGGTGTTCGCACCAACTTCAACGTCGTCTTCGAGGATGACTCGCCCAAGCTGAGGAACCGAGAGAAATCCATTTTTGGTGGATGCAAAACCAAAGCCTTCTTGTCCGATGCGGGCGCCAGGATAGACGTAAACCCGTGCTCCCAGAATCGCGTGGCTTAGGGTTGCATGTGCGCCAATCCGGCAGTCCCGCCCCACAATCACGCCGCCACCGATAACCGCGCAAGGACCAATCCGACAGCCAGATCCTACCTCTGCCCCGGCCTCGATCACGGACAGGGGCCCGACCTCCGCAGACGGATCGACCCGAGCGCCCTCTGCGACAATTGCAGCCGGATGGATACCAGGACACACCGGTGGGACGGGATAGAACAGTGCAGCAACGCGTGCCCATGCCGCATAAGGTTCGATGGTCTGTACGGCCACGGTCCCGGCTGGCACTCGCGATGCCATATCAGGATGCACGATCACGGCACCGGCCGATGTCTGATCTAGCGCCGATGCATAGCGCCGGTTGTCCAGAAAACTCACTTGTGTTGAGGCCGCCGTTTGTAGAGGGGCCACTCCTTCAAGGAGCAGCTCTATTTCGTCCGCCACCCCGTGGGCCGTGCTCGCAACATCTGCAAGCGAGTATGGTCCACTCCGACGGAAGAACCTAGGATCGCCCAATGTTGATTCAACCATCCGGGTTCCTCGACAAGCATCGGCACGGCTCGCAGAGCTTATTGACTGGATTGACTGGCGGATAGTGCAACCGCCTTGTTGACCCAGATCAATGGATTTACCGGAGCTCGTTCTGTGGGCGAGCAGGCAATTGAGAGCAGTTACTGGAGCGCAACGCCTGCTATTTAGCGTCCAACGAACGACTACTTCCATTGACGTTTTGGGCAGGGACAATTGGATTGACGTACATCAATACCGGGAAGATTCCTGCGATCCATTTAGGACCGTCCACCTGGGCCAATAGACCGAGACTCTGGCATGCAGTCCGTAAGATCAAACGGCTTCAATTCGATACCGAGCGCCACCGGCGGGATCGCGCGACTGGCATGTGCTCGACTGGGTGAGATGGGGAAGGACCCCATGGTTATGCTCTCGAAGGTGGGATTGACGCCCGAGGGGGCCAGAGATCCGGCCGTCCGGCTGGATGCCCGAATCCAGATCAAGCTCCTGGAACTGGCTGCCCAAGAACTGCAGGACGAACAGCTGGGCTTCCATCTGGCGCGCAGTTTCGATCTGCGCGAGATCGGTCTGGTTTACTATGTGATAGCCTCTTCAGAACATCTCGCAGATGCGCTTCAGAACGCCGAGCGGTACAGCCAGATCAACAATGAAGGCGTTCGCCTTCGTTTCAGCGTGCAGGACGGGGCGGCAGTAATTGCGCTTGATTACGTCAACGTCGACAGGGATGCCGATAGGCACCACATAGAGTTCTGGCTGGTGACGCTGGTGCGCATTTGCCGACAGGTAACGAACCGCCGGCTGGCGCCCTCCCAGCTAAAGACAAAACATGTCCGACACAGGACACCGGTCGAATTCAGAACGTTCTTCGGGGTTGACATCGAATTTGGCGCCGGCGGCGACGAGATCTGGTTTCCGGGACCGATTGTCCTACTTTCTCTCGAGGGGCGCGACGAACGTCTCAACGAACTGCTGCGGCGCTATGCGGATGAAGCGCTGGCACGAAATCCTCGAGAGCGCCGCACGGTTCGTTCGAACGCAGAGCACATTTTGTCGGAACTGATGCCGCACGGCAAAGCCACCGCATTGGAAGTAGCGCGGCAGCTCGGGATGAGCTCGCGAACATTCTCGCGAAAGCTCCGCCAGGAGGGTACTTCCTTCGCGGAGATACTGGACCAACTTCGCGCCGCCCTCGCTCAGCGCTATCTCCTTGATGGGACATTGCCTGTGTCCGAAATCGCGTGGCTGCTTGGCTATCGCGAGGTCAGCTCCCTCACCCATGCCTTCAAACGATGGACCGGCAGAACTCCCCGGCATTTTCGTGCTGAGAAGATCGCGCAACTTAATCTGAAATAACATTTGAGCAGCGTGCCGACGAGTACTGGCAACCACCGATACCAAGCTGAACGTGCAAGCGTCGCCCGGAAATTGCCCTGGCCCCCAAAATCTTCTCAACAGTTCATCATCGCAAGTCCGGCCGAATCAAACAGGGTGCGGCAATCTTCGGATTTTCGCCTATTCGGCTTCGGCAGGTCTGCGGGAGGCTGGGTCGCGCCTCGCGCCCCCGCCATGCTGGCGTCCAAGAACAAATAATCGGCAGCTTCTAACAAGCGGCTTTCCGAATATCCTGCTACATCCGTCTTCGCCTGCACCTTCCGGACCCATCGAAACGCGCCACCGGATTGCGGCATTTTCGCTCAATTCGTGCTGTCTGCTGGAGCGTTCTCACGATGTATTGGGATTTTTGAGAATTGATTGATGACAAATCGTCCCAAAAAGACGCTCACCCAGTTAAAACTTGCGCTAGCTTACGTCCGGCTCTCGTTGATCCCGGAGGATAGTCCAGAAGCTTCGGTCTCGCTGGCCTCGATAGCGAGCTGCGAGATACGGATGGTTCGGGTGCCGGAGGCCGATCTCGATCGCGTTCCGCTGTTTTGGCTTGAACTGTTTGATCACAACACAAAAACCGCCATCGATAGCTTCTGCTGCCACCAGATCAAAGACGCTGCGCCGATCTTTGACGATTTTGTCGCGCTGGCAGGTGAACTTGGGCTAACGGCAGATGATGAATAACTGACGCGCAACAAGCCTGCTTCTGATCCGTCCGTTGCGAGATCGATGCTTTGCCTTCGGGATAAATTGAACGAGTAGCTCGCGTGGCAACTTCAGCATGCCTCGCGGCAAATCAGCCTCCTAGAGCGCAGGATGGCCGTATAGCGCGCCGGCAGCGTCGCGGGCTACAAGCACACCCGGCAAGCTGCCCAGCGCACAGCAACCCATTCGCTCGCGCTAGGGCCCGGCCGCCATATAGCCGCCCTGCTCAGCGAGGTTTGATCCATCGCAATACCCTCCAATAGAGAACTCACACACTTCATGCGTGGGACGCCATAATCCACTGATGGAGAAAAGGCATGAAAATGACTGTGAGAACGGCGGCAATAGCAATGTCGACCTTTGTGTGTGCGGCTTCGTGGTCGCTCGGCTGGGACGAGAAAGGCGGCGTATCGCTGTCGGTCAATAAAGCTGAGGCGCAGCAGCGGGTCTATATCACGCGCGGTTACGCTTCGCGGGCGGCCTATGTCGAGCCGGGCTCCTGGTACGCTGTGAGGGCCTACTATTTTGGTGGTCCGTGGAGTGGTGCTGGGTATAGCTACACGGGCTGGGACGACTACGCGACACGCCATGGCATCGGCTGCACGCCCGGTACCTCGATTAAGGGCGGGGACGGCATAATGTATCTCTGCCAATAGAGATCATTCCTACGCAGTTTCGGCCCAAGGGCCGCGTTAGCCATTGGGCTCGAAGCTTCGACTGCTCGTCTCCGCAGGCACATCCATTGAGCGAACAGCTGATTGTAACCGGGGTGGCAACCGACTGCTTGCGCTTTTGTACGCAGAGAGACCTAAAACGTCGCATCAGAGCTCGGGTAATTGACGTAGCGTGCCTGCCGAGTGCATTGCATCCGCTCTGCTCTTGAACATGCCTGTTTCGCAATCACATGCCGCTCGCAATACCAAGCACCGAAACGCCTTGTTCAATCCGCCAAAAGCAGCTGGTAGATTGACGTGACTCGAAACCTTCGCTGGCCGACGAGTGCCCTGTGGCATCAAACTCGACACCTTCGTCATATAATTCGGAAGACTGATTTCCTTTCGTGCCCATTGGGTACGTACCGTCAATTCGCGAATGGCTAGCCCGAAGATCGAAAGCCTCAGAACTAGCAAGTCATTCCGGTCGCACATCTGCGGACGGCTCGGCGGGTCTGGCGGACGGTTGTTCTTGCCACGCACACACCGTTAACCCGTGTCCTACCCGCTCCGCAGGCAGCCGCGACCTCTGTGATCATGCTCTCCGGCTGAGGAATAGGTGCTGGAGTCATAGCTTGCGCGGATACCGCAATCGATAAGGCGACGCCCGCAATAGCAACCATCTTGATCATTTGCTCCTCCCTCGCCGTCCACTCACTCCGACCTCTCGTGGCAAAGTGATGGTCCGGCTTTCATGTCTAAGCAGCGTTAGCTTCCGGCGGCTGGTCACTCGAAGGTTTGATGTAGATCAAGGCCAGAAAACGCGAATGGAGGATGAAAACCACGACGCTTACTGTGGGTTCTTGCAATTCCAGCGGCTATCAGGTGCATGAACCGGTTGGTAGGGTGTGATGCGCCGTGGACCAGACGCTCGGCTAATCGGTCACGTTGCCGGCCATCAGGCTGTATGTCGATGAAAACTTCCTTTGAAGCAGGGATCAGGCCGCACAGGTTCCCGGTAGCTTTCCAGAACAGTTTTTTGACCCAGGCTAGCTGCCACCGCGAGCCGGTGGCCGATTCATTACCTTCAAGCGCTGTATGCCGAAAATACCCCGGACCTGATCGTCGATCTCGTCGCACCTACAAACGGAACCCTGTAATCAAACGTCTCACCCATCTGGCTGACGGTTCTTGAGCACAGCGAGGAAAGTCCCTCGCGATGGTGGTCGCTGTTGCGGGCCTTTAGTGCGGGACGGCACAAAAAACGCTGATGATCGGTCCGCAAGCCGATCAGACGACAGCACCTATGGCATGCTGAGGCACAGGCGCAGTGAGGCCCGGCGGCCATGCTGGCTCGAGCAATAAAGTAGTCAGGGGCATCCGCAAGAGCCCTTCCAGTTGTCTACTGGTCGCCATGGCTTGAGATAGATCAAGATCTCTCCGGCGACGCAGCTCCAGAAACCTCAACGCGACAGAGAGATGAACAGCTACGACGTGAGCTATCGCCGAATCTTGGTGACGGCCGGGCCGGTCAGGCGGCGGCGGTTGTGGGCTGACGATCAGTCGGCTTTGCCGTGACCTCGATCCCGTCAGCGAATGTCACACCGAGAACGAGTTTTGGCAACTGGTTATGACCGTCGAGACGGCGCCAGCTTTTCTGTGCGCCCTCGACCAGTTTGAAGACCATGGCAAGCGCGGTCCCGTTCGACAGACAACCCTTCGATCGGATTGTGCGATGGCGCACGGTGGCGAAGGTGCTTTCGATGGGGTTGGTCGTCCGCAAGTGTTTCCAGTGCTCGGCCGGGAAGTCGTAGAACGCGAGCAGCGTGTCTCGATCCTTGCTCAGGCAGTCGGCCGCCTTCTCGTATTTCAGCGCGTAGCTCTCGATGAAGGCGTCGAACGCCAGCTCGGCGGCGACCTTCGTTTCAGCCATCCAGATCTCCTGCAGCGCGCGCTTGGCTTTCGGCTGCTGGCTCTTCGGCAGCTTGGCGAGCACGTTTGCAGTCTTGTGCACCCAGCAGCGCTGCTCGCGCGTTTTCGGCCAGACCTCACCGGCGGCTTTCCAGAAGCCGAGTGCGCCATCGGCGATGACGAGCCGCGGAGGCACGTCGAGCCCGCGCCGCTTCAGATCAAGCAGCAGAT
>Ga0068853_100001839_pt1 | contig 15599 bp, 9 predicted proteins | sample KBSCornC32_FD_65655 | JGI IMG/M metagenome (GOLD analysis project Ga0068853, IMG submission 65655) | Corn rhizosphere microbial communities from Kellogg Biological Station, Michigan, USA - KBS Corn C3-2 | ecosystem: Host-associated > Plants > Roots > Rhizosphere > Soil ...
GTCGAGAATAGCCGCATCCGCTCGAGTCGGCTGGTCATGGACACGGCCCCGTTTCTGGCCCGCAACGCGGGCACCCGCGGCACCGCCATCGACCCGGTCTGCCACATGGAAGTCGACAAGGATGCCCCCGCCGCCACGCGCGAGCACGACGGCGTCACCTATTATTTCTGCAGCACCGGCTGCGCCGAGTCGTTCACCAAGGCTCCGGAGCGGTACCTCGCCGCGTGAAGACGCAGCGGAACCTAGGCGATCTCGAATTCGCACCAATGGCTGTAGGGCTGGTCCGGCGAGACGATGATCGAGGGGAAATGCGCCTGGTGCAGGGCGTCGGGGTACATCTGGTCCTCGAGGCAGAGGCCGGAATACCGGCCGTAGTGCTTGCCGCCGAGGCCGGGGGCCTTCACGTCGGTCCAGACGCCATTGTAGAGCTGCACCGCCGGCCGGTCGGTCCAGAGCTTGAGCGTAAGCGCCTTGTCCGGGCCGACCACGGTCGCGACCGGTTCGGCGTGGTTGCGGCCGGTCGCCAGCACCAGGTTGAGATCACAGTCGATGGTGCTGCCATCGGCGCGCCTCATGGTCTTGCCTTGGCGGAAATCGTGGTCGCTGCCTTTGACCGGGAGGATCGCGCCGGTCGGGATGAGGTCAGTGCCGACTTCCGAGCGGGCGCTGGCGTTGATCGTCAGGTGATGATCGAGCACGTCGTCGCCGGTGCCGAGATTGAAATACTGGTGCTGCACCAGCGCGACCGGCGTGCGGCGATCCGGCTTGCCGCCGAGCTCGAGTTTCAGGCGATTGCCGTGGAGGCGATAGGTCGCGGTGAAATCGACCTTGCCGGGAAAGCCCGCCGCGCCATCGGGGCTGCTGAGGCGGAAGTGCACGGCGTTGGCCGCATTGTCGACCTCGCCGTCCCAGACCTGCCGGCCAAGCCCGTTCGGGCCGCCGTGGAGGGTGTTGCTGCCCTCGTTGGTGTCGAGCTTATAGGTCTTGCCATCGAGCTCGAAGCTGCCGGTCGAGATACGGTTGGCGACGCGGCCGGCGAGCGAACCGAAATGCGGGCTGTGCGCCGGATAGGAATCGAAATCCTCGAAGCCGAGGACGACGGTGCGCGGTGCACCGTCCTTGACCGGCACCTTCCAGTCGCGAACCACGACGCCATAGCCGATGATGTCGACCTCGACCCCGGTGTCGCTCTTCAGCGTAAAGGCGTCGACGCGCTTGCCGTTGTGCGTGCCGAAGGTGCGGGTCGAAATGCTCATCACGTGTCCCCTGATTGTCGCGGCAAGGTGATAGCGGAGCCGAACGGGGGCGGAAAGGGTTGGCGGTGGGAAAACGCGCGGGAAAACGGCCGGCGCTGTCCAATCCGACGTCAGCCAGTTGACCGAACCTTGCAAATCGGCGTGGATCAGGCGGTTTTGGCCAGGGAACGGCATGCCGATCACCGGACGCGGTTGGGAACTTTTGGTCGAGCGGCGTGCCGAGCAGCGGAAGCCCGGCAGCGGCAAGGTGCGCACCATCGGCCGCTACGCGGTCTTCATCGACGGGCGGCCGGCAGGTCTCAGCGGCTCGATGTGCGAGTGCGACGGCCCCGGCAACAATGACCGGCCCGGCAGCGGCAAGCGCATCGCGCCCGGCACCTATCCGCTTGCGACGCAATTCGGGCGCTACGTCAGCGTCGGCTATTCGACGGACGGCGTCGCCAATGGCGAACCGATGCCGGCGTTCCTCCTGATGGGTACCGAGCCGCGCGACGACATTCTCGTCCATCCGGTCTATCCGGCGGCCGACAAGCCGGACAATCTCTACCTCTCGAGCACCGGCTGCCTGAATCCCGCGGGCGACCTCGCGGCCGACGAGGACAACGATTTTGCCGACTCGCGGGCGCGGGTGATTGCGCTCCTCAAGAGCCTCGAGCGCTATGCCCCTGCCCCGTTCGCCGCCCCCCATGTGGGCGTCATCACGCCGATCCCGGGGGCGCGGATCGTCATCGAAGGCGAGCCGCCGTCGGCCGCTTGAGGCCGCCGCGACAGCGGGGCGCTTGACGCCGACCCGGCAAGCCGACAAGGCTCGGACAATGAACGAGAAATCGGGCGGCCGCGACCATCTCGACAACGAAGAACGTCCCCGCGTCACCGTGCACGACGTGGCGCGCGAGGCGGGCGTGTCGCTCGCGACGGTCGACCGCGTGCTCAACGGCAGGCCGGGCGTCCGCGCGACCACGGCGCAAAAGGTCGAAGACGCGATCCGCGCCCTCGATTTCCGCCGCGACCTTTCGGCTTCGCTCCTCGCCCGCTCGCGCGACCTCACGGTGCACTTCTTCATTCCGGACGGCGCCAACGAGTTCATGGACAACCTCGCGGCCGCCATCCGGCGCCGGGCCCGCGCCGCCAAGGCGGAGCGCCTCAGGATCGAGACGACAAGGCTCAGGGCGCTTGATTCCGACGATGCAGCAACGCATCTCGACGCGCTGACGCGCAAAAGCTGCGACTGCGCGGTGATCGTTGCGACCGACAACCCCGCGGTGGCGCATGCGGTCGAAGCCGCGACGCGGCGCGGCATCGTGGTAATGACGCTGGTCTCGGATCTGCCGGGGTCGAGCCGCCGCCATTTCATCGGCATCGACAACGCCGCGGCAGGGCGAACCGCCGCCGGGCTGATCGGCCGCTTCTGCCCGCGCGGCAAGGTGGGCGTCATTGCCGGCTCACTGGCGCTGCGCGATCACAAGGAGCGGCTCGACGGGTTTCTGGCGGTGGTCCGGGCCGAATATCCCGGCCTCGAGATCGTCGGCCCGTTCGAAGGGCATGACGTCGGCAACGAAACGGCGAGGCTCACCGCAGACCTCCTCAAGCGCCATGGCGACCTCGTCGGGCTCTACAACCTCGGCGCCGGCAATGCCGGGCTCCTCAGCGCGCTCGAACAGTCCGGCCGGGCCTCGAAGCTGCGCGTCGTCGCCCACGAAGTGACCGAGGCGACGCGAGCCGGGCTGCTTTCGGGGGCGATCGACGTCGTGCTCGACCAGAACCCCGACCACGAAATCCGCGCCGCCATCACGGCGGCCCGGGCGCTGGCCCAGCATGGCCACGCCGCGATCGAGCACGAGCGCATCGAAATCGGGATTTTCCTCCGAGACAATCTGCGCTAAAAGCCGAGCCCAAGGAGATGCCGGCAAACCGGCCGCAGGGAGGACTTTTCGACATGCAGATGCGTTGCGCTGAGGTACGTGCGTCATGACCTACCTCGGGATCGACGTCGGCACCTCCGGCGTCAAAGCCATCCTCATCGACGATGCCGGCAAGGCGCTGGGCGAGGCGACGGCGCCCGCCAAGGAGCCAGTGCGGCCAAAACCCGGCTGGTCGGAGCAAAATCCGGCCGACTGGTGGGATGCGGTCCTCGCCGCCGTCGACAAGCTCAAACAGTCGAACGCCGCACAGCTTGCGGCGGTCACCGGCATCGGCCTCTCCGGCCACATGCACGGCGCGGTGCTGCTCGGCAGCAAGAACGAGGTGCTGCGGCCCTGCATCCTCTGGAACGACGGGCGGTCCTTTGCCGAGTGCAAGGAGATGGAAGCCGCCGAGCCGCGCCTGCGCGAAATCGCCGGCAACATCGCCATGCCTGGCTTTACCGCGCCGAAGATCGCCTGGGTGCGCAAGCACGAGCCCGACATCTACGGCAAGATCGCCAAGGTACTGCTGCCCAAGGCCTATGTGCGCCTGCTGATGACCGGCGAGCATGTTGAAGAGATGTCGGACGCCGCCGGCACGCTTTGGCTCGATGTGGCCAAGCGCGACTGGTCGGACGCGCTGCTGGCGGTCACCGGCCTCAACCGATCGCACATGCCGCGGCTCGTCGAGGGTTCGGCGGTGTCGGCTGAGCTCAGCAACGAGCTCAAGGCGCGCTGGGGCATGAGCGGCCGCGTGGTCCTGGCGGGTGGCGGTGGCGACAACGCCGCCTCGGCCTGCGGCATCGGCGCCATCCGGCCGGGCGAGGGTTTCGTGTCGATCGGCACGTCCGGCGTACTGTTCGTTTCCAACGACCGCTTCCGGCCGAACACCGCCGGCGCGGTGCATGCCTTCTGCCACGCCATCCCCAACACCTGGCACCAGATGGGCGTCATCCTGTCCGCGACCGACAGCCTCAACTGGCTCTCCTCGGTCACCGGGCAGAAGCAGGCGGAGCTCAGCGCCAAGGCGGAAGCGAGCTTCAAGGGACCGGGCGAGGAGATCTTCCTCCCCTACCTTTCGGGCGAGCGGACGCCGCACAACAACGCCAATGCCCGCGGCTCGTTCGTCGGGCTCTCGCACCTCTCCGATCCGGCGCGCCTCGCGCAGGCGGTGATGGAGGGCGTTGCCTTCGCCTTCCGCGATTGCCAGCGCGTGCTGTCGGATGCGGGCACGAAGATCGACACGCTCCTCGCGGTTGGCGGCGGATCGCGCTCGCCGCTGTGGCTCAAGACGATCGCCACCAACCTCAACATGGATGTGTCGCTGCCCGAGGATGGCGATTTCGGCGGCGCGCTCGGCGCCGCCCGCCTCGGCCTCTGCGCCGCGACGGGCCGCGACCCGGCCGAAGTCATGACCATGCCTGGCATCAAGACCATCATCCACCCCGACCGCGCTCTGGGGGATGCCTACGACAAACAATATGCGCGTTATCGCGCGCTCTATCCCGCCATCGAGGAGGCACGCCTGTGACCGATTTCTTTAAGGGCATTTCGCCGGTCAAGTTCGAAGGACCGTCGAGCAGCAACCCGCTCGCCTACCACCACTACAACAAGGACGAGAAAATCCTCGGCAAGACGATGGAGGAGCACATCCGTCCCGCCGTCGCCTACTGGCATAGCTTCGCCTGGGAGGGCGGCGACCCGTTCGGCGGGCGGACGTTCCAGCGCCCGTGGCATGACAAGGGCATGGAAGGCGCCAAGATCAAGGCCGACGTCGCCTTCGAGCTGTTTGCGCTGCTCGATATCCCGTTCTTTGCGTTCCACGACGCGGACGTGGCGCCCGAAGGCGCAACGCTCGCCGAGAGCAACAAGAACCTCCGCACAATTACCGACATCTTCGCCAAGAAGATGCAGAGCCAGCGCACCAAGCTGCTCTGGGGCACCGCCAACCTCTTCTCAAACCGCCGCTACATGGCGGGCGCCGCGACCAACCCCGATCCGGAGGTCTTCGCCTACGCCGCCGGCCAGGTCCGCGAAATGCTCGAAATCACCCATGAGCTCGGCGGCGCCAACTACGTGCTCTGGGGCGGCCGCGAGGGCTATGAGACGCTGCTCAACACCGATCTCAAGGCAGAGCGCGACCACGCGGCGCGCTTCCTGGGACTCGTCATCGATCATGCAAAGAAGATCGGCTACAAGGGCCAGATCCTGATCGAACCGAAGCCGCAGGAGCCGACCAAGCACCAGTACGACTACGACGTCGCGACGGTCTATGGCTTCCTCAAGACCTATGGCTTCGAGAAGGACGTGAAGGTCAACATCGAGGTTGGCCATGCCTTCCTCGCCGGCCACAGCTTCGAGCACGAGCTGGCGCTCGCCCGCTCGTTCGGCATTCTGGGCTCCGTCGACGCCAACCGCAACGACCTGCAGAGCGGGTGGGACACCGACCAGTTCCCCAACAATCCGGGCGAAATGGCGCTGGCGTTCTACCAGATCCTCAAGAACGGCGGCCTCGGGAATGGCGGCTTCAACTTCGACGCCAAGGTGCGCCGCCAGTCGCTCGACCCGGCCGACCTGCTGCATGGCCACATCGGCGGGCTCGACGTGCTCGCCCGCGGCCTCAAGGGCGCGGCGGCGCTGATCGAGGACGGCACCTATGACAAGTACCTCGAGAACCGCTATGCCGGCTGGAAGCAAAAGGGCGCCGAGGCCATGGCCAATGGCGGGCGCACCTTGGCCGAGATCGCCGACTGGGTGGTGAAGGACAACATCAACCCGCAGCCGGTCTCGGGTGGCCAGGAATACCTCGAGAATCTGGTCAACCGGTTCGTCTAGCGAGGCCGATCTTCCCTTCTCCCGCTCGCGGGAGAAGGTGGCGCGTGAGCGCCGGATGAGGGCGGGTCAGATCCGACCCTGCCCTGTTTCGACTCCCCCTCACCCGCCCCTTCGGGCGCCCTCTCCCGCAAGCGGGAGAGGGGAAGGACAGACCCATGCCCCAGATCACCAACCCGATCCTGCCCGGCTTCAACCCGGACCCCTCGATCCTCAGGGTCGGGGAGGACTATTACATCGCCACCTCGACGTTCGAGTGGTTCCCGGGCGTGCAGATCCACCACTCGCGCGACCTCGCCAACTGGGACCTGGTGACGCGGCCGCTCGACCGGAAATCGCTGCTCGACATGCGCGGCGACCCGGATTCGTGCGGCATCTGGGCGCCGTGCCTCAGCTATGCAGACGGGCTCTTCTGGCTGATCTACACCGACGTCAAGCGCAAGGACGGCAACTTCAAGGACGCGCACAACTACCTGACCACCGCGCCCTCGATCGAGGGGCCGTGGAGCGATCCGGTCTACATGAACTCCTCGGGGTTCGATCCGTCGCTCTTCCATGACGACGACGGCAGGAAGTGGTTCGTCAACCAGATCTGGGACCACCGGACGCGGCCGCTGCTCTTTGCCGGCATCGCGCTCCAGGAATACGACCCCAAGGCGAAAAAACTCGTCGGGCCGATCAAGAACATTTTTACGGGCACCGACCTCAAGCTCGTCGAAGGCCCGCACCTCTATAAGCGCAAGGGCAAGGATGGGCGGCCCTGGTACTACCTGCTGACGGCCGAGGGCGGCACCGGCTACGAGCACGCCATCACCTTCGCGCGTTCGCGCAATATCGGTGGGCCCTACGAGACCCATCCGCTGAAATACATCGTCACGTCGAAGGACAAGCCGCTGAATCCCCTGCAGCGCGCGGGGCATGGCGACTGGGTCGATACGCCCGACGGCAAGACTTACATCGTTCACCTGACCGGCCGGCCGACGACGCAGAAGCGCCGTTGCGTGCTCGGCCGCGAGACGGCGATCCAGGAAGCCGAGTGGCGCGACGACGACTGGCTCTGGCTCAAGAACGGCACCAATGTGCCGGAGCTGCATGCCGAAGTGCCGGGCGCGTTCGACGAGCAGAAGTACTGGGCGGAGCAGCGCTACGGCTTTGGGCCGGGCAAGCTCCACAAGGATTTCCAGTGGCTGAGAACGCCCGAGCCCGAGCGCATCTTCTCACTCGACGCCGCGCCCGGAAAGCTGCGCCTCTACGGCCGCGAATCCATAGGATCCTGGTTCGAGCAGGCGCTGGTCGCCCGCCGGCAGACGCATTTTTCCTACGACGCGGAAGTGACGCTCGATTTCTCGCCGGTCGACGAGCGGCAGTTCGCCGGCCTCACCGGCTATTACTCGCGCTACAATTTCCACTACCTGACGGTGACGGCGCACTCGGACGGCAAACGCGAGCTTTTGATCATGAGCTCGGAAGCGAGCCACCCGGATGGACGGCTGCGCTTCCAGGCGCCGGTGCAAATCCCCAACGAGGGCGCGGTGCGGCTGGCCATGTCGATCCGCGGGCCGGCGCTGCAGTTTTTCTATGCGCTGGGCGGGGGCGAATTGAAGCCGGTCGGGCCGGTGCTCGACGCTTCGCTGCTCTCGGACGAATGCGGCGGCCATGCCGAGCACGGCAGCTTTACGGGCGCGTTCGTCGGAGTCGCGGCGTCGGACCTCAACGGCACCGCCAGGCCGGCGGATTTTTCGAACTTCGTCTATCGGCCGGTGCGGCACGAGACGGACCGCTACGAGTTCTAGCGGGGACACCATGACCACCATCGCCGTCACCGGCTCGACCGGCAGCAAGGGGCGCGGGCTCGGTCCCGTCGTCGTCCGTACGTTGCGCGAGGCGGGCTATCGCGTGCTGACACTCGACATGACGCTGCCCGAGATCTCGGACAGCGATTTCCGCCTTGTCGACCTCACCGATTATGGCGCGACCTTTGCGGCGCTGCACGGGGCCGAGCGGATCGTGCACCTCGCGGCGAACGCCGGGCCGGATACGAACATGTATACCGGTGCGCAGCGGTTCCACGTCAACACGCTCACGGCCTACAACGTCTTCCAGTCGGCCTGCGCCATGGGGCTCGACCGCGTGGTCTGGGCGTCGTCGGAGACGGTCTACGGGTACCCGTTCGACAAGAGCTATCCCAAATCGCTGCCGGTGAGCGACGACGAGCCGACCATTCCGACCGGGTCCTACGGCATCTCGAAGGCCGTGACCGAGGAATTGGCGCGCCACCTCCACCGCATGTTTGGTACGTCGTTCATCGGCCTGAGGCTCAGCCGCGTGCATCACGACGTGCCCAACCATCCGCACAACTACGAGGCGGTGCGCCGGGGCTGGAGCGACCCGACCGATTTGAGGACCAACCTCTTCGGTTATGTGGATGCGCGGGACGCCGCGGGCGCAGTGCTCGCCGCGCTCAAGGCCGAGTTCGCCGGCGCCGAGGCGATGGGCATCTTTGCCGCCGACACGACCTGGAACAAGCCGAACGCCGAGCTCGTCAGGCAGTTCTATCCCGAGGCGACACTCAAGCCCGGCACCGGCGACTACGAGACGCTGGTTTCCAACGACAAGGCGAAGCGGCTCATCGGCTACGCGCCGCGGCATTCCTGGCGGGATGTGCTGAAGGGGTAGCGGTCCTTTCTTCGGCATCCCCCGCCCTCATGGTGAGCTTGTCGAACCATGGGCCACGTGCGCCGTGCCCGCGCTCGTGATTCGACAAGCTCACCATGAGGGGCAACGGGCGGCTGATGAAGAGCGAATGGCCAACCCCATCGCCCTACTAACTCGGCGGTTGGATTCGCTCGCCAAACCCCCTAGTTTGCGCGCCCGATGACCGAGCAAGCGCCCTTCGAACACCAGCCTGCGGACGCGGCGCCGCCGGCTGCGCCTGCCGTCGCGGTGACGCCGATGATGGGCCAGTACCTCGAGATCAAGGCGGTCAATCCGGGATACCTCCTGTTCTACCGGATGGGCGATTTCTACGAGATGTTCTTCGAGGACGCCGAGATCGCCTCGCAGGCGCTCGGCATCGTCCTCACCAAGCGCGGCAAGCACCAGGGGCTCGATATCCCGATGTGCGGCGTGCCGATCCACGCCGCCCAGGATTATCTCAAGAAGCTCATCGCGCTCGGCCACCGCGTCGCCATCTGCGAGCAGGTGGAGGATCCGGCCGAGGCCAAGAAGCGCGGTTCGAAATCGCCGGTGAAGCGCGACGTGGTGCGTCTCGTCACGGCTGGCACCATCACCGAGGACGACCTGCTGCCGGCGCGCGGCAGCAATTTTCTCGCGGCCCTCGCCATGGTGCGGCACGGCGAGACGGCGTTCGCGCTCGCCTGGGCCGACATCTCTACCGGTGAAGTGGCGGTGCTCGACCTCGCCGCCGACTCCGTTGCCGACGAGCTGGCGCGTATCGCGCCGAGCGAGCTCCTGCTCAACGAGCTGACCGACGAGGCGCTGCGGGCGGCCCATATTCACCTCCCGGACGTGGCGCTCGTCACGCTGCCGGCGGACGCTTTCGACTCGGAGAAGGCCGCGGCGCGGCTGCGCGCCGCGTTCGCCGACGGGAGCGTCGACCCCACCGCCTATTCGCGCGGCGGGCGGGCGGCGCTTGGGGCACTGCTCACGTACGCGCTCGAGAGCCAGAAGGGCCAGCCGCTGGCGTTGCGCGCCCCGGCCGAGGCGGATGTTGCGGCCCATATGGCGATCGATGCCGCGACGCGGAATTCACTCGAGCTGCTGCAAACCCAGCGCGGCACGCTCAAGGGTTCACTGCTCGCCGAAATCGACCTCACGGTGACGCCCGCCGGGGCGCGCCTCCTCGCGCAGCGCCTCGCTGCGCCGCTCTGCGACCCGGCGACCATCAACGCGCGGCTCGACGATGTCGCGGCGCTGGCCGGCGAGCCGATGCTCGGCATGAGGCTCAGGGGGGCGCTCAAATCCGTGCCCGACCTGACGCGGGCGCTGACCCGGCTCACGCTCGATCGCGGCGGACCGCGCGACCTCCGCGCCATCGCCGCCGCCATCCTCGGCGCGCGCGAGCTTGGCGCTATGCTCACTGGCCTCGCCGAGCCACCAGCCGGCCTCGCCGCGACGGCGCGCGTGCTCGCCGCCGCGCCGCTGCCGCTGGCCGAAGAGCTCGATGCGGCGATCGACGAGGAGCCCCCGCTATCGGCGGCCGATGGCGGCTTCGTGCGCCAAGGCTTTGACCCCGCCCTCGATGCTGAGCGGCAGCTGGCTTCGGAAACGCGGGCGGTGGTGGCGGCGCTGCAGGCGCGGTTGGTCAGCGAGACGGACGTGCGCTCGCTCAAGATTCGCCACAACGGCATTCTGGGCTATTTCGTCGAGGTGCCGGCGGGCCAGGGCCAAAAACTCCTCGAAGAACCGCTGCGCCAATCCTTCATCCACCGCCAGACGCTGGCCAATGTCTTCCGCTTCACCACCAAGGAGCTCGCCGAGCTCGAAGGCCGCATCGCCCGCGCGCATGAAGCGGCGCTCGAGCGCGAGAGTGCGATCTTCGCCCGCATCGCCGAAGCGGTGATCGCGGCCACGGCCGGCTTGCGCGCCACCGCCGATGCCCTGGCCGAGCTCGATGTGACGGCGGCCCTCGCCCATCTCGCGGCGACACGCGACTTCTGCCGGCCGCAGGTCGACCGCTCGCTGGCGTTCGAAATCGAGGGCGGTCGGCACCCGGTGGTCGAGGCGATGGTGCGGGCCGCGGGCGAAAGCTTCGTCACCAACGACGCCGAACTTTCGGGCGACCCCGAGGGCGGCCAGATCTGGCTTGTCACCGGTCCCAATATGGGCGGCAAATCGACCTTCCTCCGCCAGAACGCGCTGATCGCGGTTCTGGCGCAGATGGGGAGCTTCGTTCCCGCCTCGCGCGCCCATATCGGCGTCGTCGATCGGCTGTTTTCGCGCGTCGGCGCTTCCGACGACATCGGCGGGGGGCGCTCGACGTTCATGGTCGAGATGGTCGAGACCGCCGCCATCCTCAATCGCGCAACACAGCGTTCGCTGGTGATCCTCGATGAGATCGGGCGCGGCACGGCGACGTTCGATGGCCTCTCGATCGCCTGGGCGACGGTCGAAGCCCTCCACAACGACACGCGCTGCCGCGCCCTCTTCGCGACGCACTTCCACGAGCTCACGAGCCTCGCCAAAAGCCTGCCGCGCCTCTCCAACCACACCATGAAGGTGCGCGAGTGGGAGGGCGAGGTGGTGTTTCTCCACGAAGTCGCAACCGGCGCCGCCGACCGCAGTTATGGTATCCAGGTAGCGCGCCTCGCCGGCCTTCCCGAACCGGTACTGGCGCGGGCGCGAAAAGTGCTCTCGATCCTCGAGCAGCGGGCGGCCGCCGGGCAAGGCTCTTCCGGGCGGTTGCATGCCGTGCTAGACGATCTTCCGCTTTTTGCGCAGGCGCCGCCGACGCAGGTGAGTATTAACCCGCTGCATGACATGCTCGACGCTGTTCGCCCCGACGAACTGACGCCCCGTGAGGCCATCGAACTGGTCTATGAGTTGAAGAAGGCCCGCGATGCTGGTCGTCGAAGCCGATAGCCGTCCGCGAAAACCGTCCTTCGTGCTGAAGACCGCGCCCGAGCTCCTTGCTGGCGTGCACGCGGAGCTTGGCGATCAATCGCCCAAGACGCCGGCGTCGCGCGCCATCATGCTGGCCCATATGCGGCGCGCCCTCGCCGATGCCCGCAAGGGCGCCGAGGCGGAGTTGGCGGCCGGCGGGCGCGGCACGCGCTGCGCGCAAAACCTCGCCAGCGCCGAAGACGAGATCATCCGCGCCATCCATCATTTTGCGGTCAAGGACGTCTATCCGGTCGACAACCCCTCGGGCGCCGAAGCAATCTCGCTCGCGGCGGTCGGCGGCTACGGCCGGGGCACGCTGGCGCCGGGCTCCGACATCGACCTCCTCTTCATCCTCCCCTACAAGCAGACGCCCTGGGGCGAGCAGGTCACCGAATACATCCTCTATATGCTCTGGGACCTCGGCCAGAAGGTTGGCCATGCGGTGCGCTCGGTCGACGAATGCCTGAGGATGGCCAAGTCCGACATGACGGTGCGGACGGCGACGCTCGAGGCCCGCTACCTCACCGGCGACCGCAAGCTCTTCGATACGCTGGTCTCGCGCTTCGACAGCGAGATCGTGCCCAAGACGGGCCCCGAGTTCATCGCCGCCAAGATGGCCGAGCGCGAAGAGCGCCACAAGCAGATGGGCAATACGCGCTATCTGGTCGAGCCCAACATCAAGGACGGCAAAGGGGGCCTCCGCGACCTCAATACGCTGTTCTGGATCGGCAAGTATTTTTACCGGGTGAAGACCGGGGCCGAGCTCGTCGACAAGGGCGTCCTCAGCCACGACGAATACCGGCTGTTCCAGCGGGCCGAGGATTTCCTCTGGGCCATCCGCTGCAACCTCCACTTCCTCACCGGGCGGGCCGACGAGAAGCTGACGTTCGATGTGCAGCCGGAGCTCGCCGAGCGGCTCGGTTTTTCGGATCGCGCCGGCATGCTCGGCGTCGAGCGGCTGATGAAGCGCTACTTCCTCGTCGCCAAGGACGTCGGCGACCTGACGCGCATCTTCTGCACCAGCCTCGAATTCAACCACGGCAAGACGCCGGAATTTCCCGACATCGTCGGCATCGTGCTCAGGCCGTTCCGGATCGGGCGTTCGAAGATCAAGGGCGAGTCGGATTTCGTCATCGACTCGGGCCGGCTCAATATCGCGGGGCCCGATGTGTTTACGCGGGAGCCGCGCAACCTCATCAAATGCTTCCGCATCGCCGGGCAGCAGGACCTCCTGTTCCATCCCGACGCGATCAAGGAAATCCGCCGGTCGCTCAGGCTCATCGACCACGATCTGCGGAACGATGCGCAGGCCAATGCGTGGTTCCTCGCGATCCTCACCGATCCGCTCTCGGTCGAGCGCATTTTGCGGCAGATGAACGAGTCGGGGGTGCTCGGGCGCTTCGTGCCGGAATTCGGCAAGATCGTCGCCCTGATGCAGTTCAACATGTACCACCACTATACAGTGGACGAGCACCTGATCCGGGCGGTCGGGGTCATGGCGGAGATCGCCAATGGCGGCCTCAAACAGGACCTGCCGCTGACCCACGAGCTGCTGCCGCACCTCAACGACACGCGCCTGCTCTACGTCGCCCTCTTCCTCCACGACATCGCCAAGGGGCGCCCCGAGGACCACTCGATCGCCGGCGCCCGCATCGCCCGAAAGCTCTGTCCGCGCTTCGGGCTCTCGCCGGCCGAAACCGACACCGTCGCCTGGCTCATCGAATACCATTTGACGATGAGCGAGATCGCCCAGGCCCGCGACATCCAGGACCCGGAGACCGCAAAGGCCTTTGCCGACGTGGTGCAATCGCCGCAGCGCCTGGCGCTGCTGATGATTTTGACCGCCTGCGACATTCGCGCCGTCGGGCCGGGCGTCTGGACCGGCTGGAAGGGCTCGCTGCTGCGCTCGCTGTATTTCGCCACCGAACCGCTGCTCTCGGGCGGGCATTCGCAGGTGTCGCAGCGCAACCGCGTCGAGGATGCCAAGAACGCGCTCCGCCAGCAGCTTTCGGGCTGGCCGGCCGCCGATGTCGAATCCTATCTCGAGCGGCACTACGACCACTATTGGCTGCGCGCCGAGCCCGAGCTCCAGCTCGAGCACGCCCGCATGATCCGCGCCGCCGACCAGGCGGGCCGCACCTTTGCGGGCGCGATCCGCGTGCAATCGTTCGAATCGATCACCGAGATTTCGTTCTATACGCCGGACCACCCGCGGCTCCTGTCGCTGATCGCCGGCGCCTGCACGATGAGCGATGCCTCGATCATCGGGGCGCAGGTGTTTTCGATGCGCGACGGCCCCGCCCTCGACACGTTCAGGCTGCGCCGCGCCTTCACCTCCGACGAGGACGAAAAGGTCCGCGCCACGCGCATCATCGAGACCACCAAGCAGCTCCTCGCCGGCAAGCGGCAAATCCTCATCGATCTCGGCAAGGAGAGCCGCCATAACCGGCGCCTAAAACCGTTCACGCTGCCGGCGGAAGTGCAGGTCTCGAACACGCTCTCGGAGAAATTCACCGTCATCGAGGTTTCGGGCCTCGACCGACAGGGCTTGCTCCACCAGCTCACGCGCGCCATCTCCGACCTCAACCTGACGATCGGCTCGGCGCATATCGGCACCTATGGGGAGAAGGCGGTCGACGTCTTCTACGTGACCGACCTCACCGGCCACCAAATCCTCGGCAAGGCCAAGCAGCGCAAGATCCGCGAGGAGCTGCTGGCCGTGTTCGAGCTCCAGCCCGTGCACGGCGAGCCCGCGCCGACGCCAAAGACGGCGATGGGTTGAAGTTATCGAATTGTCCCAGTTCCCTCCCTTCTCCCCTCGTGGGAGAAGGTGGCGCGAAGCGCCGGATGAGGGGGACGCCGCAAGCACCCTGTGCGCGGCCCACCCCTCACCCCCCCTTCGGGCACCCTCTCCCGCAAGGGGAGAGGAAAGAAAGGTGAGATGAGCCTCTACCGCAATTTCATCAATGTCGGGGCGATGACGACCGGCAGCCGCATCCTCGGATTCGTCCGGGATGCGCTGGTTGCGGCGGTGCTCGGCACCGGCCCCGCCGCCGACGCTTATCTCGCGGCCTTCCGCTTCCCCAACCTCTTCCGCCGCCTCTTCGCCGAGGGCGCGTTCAACACGGCGTTCATTCCGCTCTTTGCCAAATCGCTCGAGCAGGAAGGCATGGAGCCGGCGCGGCTCTGGGCGGCGCGGATCATGAGCTGGCTGGTCGTGACGGTCTCAGCCGTGACGATCGTCATCGAAATCTTCATGCCGTGGATCCTGCCGATCTTCGTGCCGGGGTTCGTGGGTGACCACGACAAGTTCGAGCTCACGGTGCTGCTGACGCGCATCTGCTTTCCGTACCTCATGTGCATGTCGCTGATGGCGGCCTACGCGGCGATCCTCAACGGGCTCGGGCGCTTCACGGCGTCCTCGTTTGCGCCGATCCTCCTCAACATCGTGATGATCGCCTTCATGCTGCCGCTGGTGCTCTATCGGAACACCGACGTGCAGACGGCGATCTGGATCGCGGTGGGGACGCTCGCCGGCGGCGTGGCGCAGCTCTGGATGGTCTACGCGGCGATAAGGCGCGCGAAATTCGTGCCAAAACTCCACTGGCCGAAATACGACCCCGAGGTGCGCCGCTTCTGGATTCTGGCGATTCCCGCCGTGCTGACCGGCGGCATCACGCAGATCAACATTTTTGTCGGCACCATCATCGCCTCCGGGGCGCCCTCGGCCATCGCCTACCTCTACTACGCCGACCGGCTCTACCAGCTGCCGCTCGGCATCATCGGCATCGCCATCGGCACGGTGCTGCTGCCGGAGCTCGCGCGGCACCTCAAGGGCGGCCGCGACAAGGAAGCCGACGCGGCGCAGAACCAGTCGCTGCTGATCTCGATGCTGCTGTCGATGCCGGCGACGACCGCGCTTATCGCCCTCGCCTTCCCAATCGTCCGCGTGCTCTTCCAGCACGGCGCGTTCGACGCCACCGCCACC
>Ga0068853_100001840_pt1 | contig 15598 bp, 16 predicted proteins | sample KBSCornC32_FD_65655 | JGI IMG/M metagenome (GOLD analysis project Ga0068853, IMG submission 65655) | Corn rhizosphere microbial communities from Kellogg Biological Station, Michigan, USA - KBS Corn C3-2 | ecosystem: Host-associated > Plants > Roots > Rhizosphere > Soil ...
GTCCCGGCAAGGACCTGGTCACGGGGCGGCGGGCACGAACGCGACGTCGTCGATCGCGAACGAGTACGTCAGGGGCGCCGCTCCCATCGGAACGGTGGGCGTCTGAAACTGCGCGTCGGTCATGGCCGTGGGGTCGAGCGGCAGGTTGTCGCCCAGCGTGCCCCACACCGGACGCTTGAAGTCGGACCAGGCGAAGCGACACGAGGTCCACACGTTGCCGCCCGGAACCGAGCAGGTGGCCTGCGGATACTGATAGCAGCGATGCACCACGGTCGACGCCGGGTCGCTGCTGCAGTTCGGGAAGGTCTCGTTCGTCCAGGTGTCGACGGCCTTGATTTTCAGGACGATGGCCTGCGCAGATCTGGCCTGGAACTGCATCCCGGAGCCGCGCGCCCCGACGTCGAGCGGGCCGCCATTGGCCGTCAGGTTGAAGGCCAGCCCGGCGCCCGTGGTCAGGCTCGCCGCCGGATTCTCGGGGGGCACGGTCCCCGTGATCGCCAGCGCCTTGCCGGTGACGCCTCCCGGCGACGGCATGAACGGGACGGTCGGCGTCGTCACGGGAGCCAGCGTGGCGCCGCCGAACGTGTAGGCATAGACGTAGCCCCCCGGCGAGGTGCGCGAATCTTCGCCGCGCGTGATCCAGTTGCCCGCGGACGCGCAAGCGCCACCGCTGCACAGTCGGTACATCCCACACGTCAGGCCGTCGGTCTGCGCCTGGGCCGTCTCGACGCATGCGGGGACGCCCGTCCCGCAATCGAGCATGCCGACCCGGCAGGTGTTGCTGGTCGGCGTGCAGGCCGATCCCTGCGAGCACGCCACGCAGCCGCCCTGGCCGTCGCACACCATGTTCGTGCCGCACGATTGCCCGGCGCGCACGGGCGTGGTCGGCTCGCAGACCGCCGCCCCAGTCTTGCAGCTCGTGATGCCGCCGACGCAGGGCCCGTCCGGAGGCGTACACGCCTGGGCGGCGACGCAGTCGACGCAGGCGCCAGTCCGGCACACCTTGCTGGTTCCGCACGGACGGCCGTCGGCGCGGGGGGCGACCGTGGCGTGGCAGACCGGCGTGCCCGATGAGCACGCGAGCGCGCCCACCTTGCAGGGCTCGTCGGCGGGCATGCAGTCGCTCCCTTCCTCGCAAGCGACGCAGGTGCCGGCCATCGAGCACACGCCCGTCGGGCACTGCATGCCGGGCGGCTTCAGCCCGGAACGCTGGCACACCGGTGCGCCCGTCGAGCACGCGATGGTGTAGACGGCGCAGGGATCGGCGTTGGCCGCGGGCACGCAGGCGACGCCGCCTTCGCAGGAGGGTGGGCCACCGTCCGCTGGTGCTTCGTCCATGGCTGCACCGTCCGCCGGCGCTCCGTCCGCTGGCGGACCTCCATCCGGCGGCGCTCCGCCCGCCCCTGCCGCTCCGCCCGCCCCTGCCGCTCCGCCCGCCCCTGCTCCTCCGCCGGCGCCGCTCCTGGGCACCGCGATCGTGGCGGTGGTACAGCGCGGTGCGAGCAAAACGGCCTCTGTTGCCGTCGCGACGGGCACGTCGGAGGAGAAGGCGGTCAAGGTCACCACGGACATCTGGCCGGCCGGGTACCCCTGTGGATAGTCGATCTCGATGGTACCGCCGCCCGAACCGCGCTCGAGCGGGAACGCCTTCGAAGGCCGACGCTGACCGTTCGTGGTCACGTCGACGCTCAGCTCGTCGACCTTCGTCGCGGCCTGATCGACCGTCACACGCAAGAACAGCGTCCCCTCTTTGCAGGGGTTCGTCCGGCACGCGGCGCTCGCAACGATCGTCAGACACACGGCCGCCGAGGCCGTTCGCCGCGAGGTCAGGGGACCACTCCGATGCTGGCCTCGGGATCTCGCTTTACCAGCACCAGCAATGACGTGACCACCACCGCCGCCACGACGGCGCCGCCGATCCCGATCCAGAGCAGGGGACGGCTCGTCGCCGCCTGATCGACGGCCGGCCCCGGCTCCGCCGCCAGCGAGACGGCCGCCGGCGGCGGAGGGCTCGCCAGCGGCGGCGGCGCGACGAGGCGCGCGGGGGGCGCCCTGACGGGCTCCGAGCGGGCGATCGTTTCCTTCAACTCGCGGACCCGCGCCTCGGCGTCCGCCCGCTTGTCCCCGTGGGCGTAGACCCGCAGATAGCTCTGGTACAGCTCCAGCGCTCGCGGCTTGTTGCCGGCCAGACGATGCGCCTGCGCCGCATTGTAGAGCAACGCCGGATCCGGCTTCAGCTCGAACGCCTTCTCGAACTGCTCCGCCGCCTCCGGGAATCGGCCCAGCGCAAAGGCCGCCGTCGCCTTGTCGTTCAGCGCACGCGCCTCCTCGACCGGCGTCGCCAGGGCGCTGGCTGGCGCCGCCAGGTCGACCGCCAGCGCCACCGCCACCAGAAGGGCCGCCCAGCGAGGCGGCGTCACCGAAAGATTGCGCACGGGCGCGGGATCATACTGCGGGAGTCACCGCATGGGGATTCGGTTGTGGACCGGGCCGGCGACTGCCGGCTCTGAATTGCCATTGGCAGCTTCGTCACGATCGAAGAGCTCTTGCAGGGCTCTCCCTTTCCCCCTACCCAGGTTGATTCCTGCGGGGCGCAGCCGAAGGACGGACGCGCTCCGCCAGAACGGACGATCAATCCCTCTCGAGGAGTAAGAGGTGTAAGAGTAAGGGGAGTAAGCTTAAGGGCAGACGCGACTGGAGTCCGCCATCATGCAAGGACGTCTTCAGGACCAGGCTCCGGGCTCGACGGCCCCGCGCGCTGTGCCCCCCCGCGGCGGCAGCGCACCGATCGCGCGGGCGATCGCGATCGGCGTCGCGGGTCTCGTCATGATCGACGCGGCGCCGTCAGAGCAGGCGATCCCTACTTCGCTCGCGTGCTGGGCTGGAATCTCGAGGAGAACATCGTCGTGACCGCGGAGTGGCCATGGCCCGGCCACGGCGGCGCCATGGAGAGGCCGTTCAACGTCGACGCTCATCCCCTGACCTTCTTCGTGGGCCGCTTCCCGACCGGCGTAACGTGCGAATGGCCGCAGGAGAGCGTCTTGGTCGGCCTCGACGCGCCCGGGACGACATTGACCTGTCGATGGCAGGTCACTCACGACGGACCGCCCGGATCCGCCGTAGCGATCGGCTTCAGGGGCCAGCGCTTACCATCCGGACGTCTCACGCTCGAGCAGGCCCGACGCTCCGGTGATCTCTCCCTGGTGTGGAAGGCGGGAACGCGCGCGCGCCGTCTGTTGTGGATCGATTCGTTCGATCCAAAACTGGAAAAGGTCGACCTGCGCGCGGTCTGGCGAGATGGTGAGTGGGCGGTGGCCATCCTGCACCGCGAAGGAGAGTCACGGCAGGGAATTCCTTTCGACATGGAATGGGTCGAGGCCTTTCCTCTGGCCCTGGCCTTGGACGAGACCGAAGCCGGCCGCCTGCGCTGGCGCGACTGGCTGCTGCCCGCGCGGCCGGGGGACGTCCCGAAGCTGTCTCGTTGTCGATCCGCTTCCGACGCAGGTCCGCTGCCCGGGGATTCGATCCTGCCGGCGATGCGACAAGCAGAGGCGTACGGGCGCCTCGATCTCGCGGACCTGTTCCTGCGCCAAGCGATCGCCCGTCTTCCCCCCGAGGAAGCGACACACTTGAGAGCCGCCGTCGACAGCGACGCGGAGCTCGTGCGCACACGCAAGATGTTGGCGCGCAGCGCCTCCCGGAGGCCTCCGTCGTCGCCGAGCGGCCGTTGACCATCCGGAGTGCCGGCCCACCAGCTCCCAGCCCGCCCACGCGATTCCCCACAGGATGCGAAGACGCTTCGTGGCTGGGCGTATATGCCTCGCGCCCACACATGAGCATCTTCCGCGGCCACCAAGGTTCGATGATCCGGTCTACTCTCTTCTTTCTCGGCGTCCTTGGACTGAGCGCGATGGCGTGCTCGGGAGGCGGCGCGGCCGGCCCCGAGCCGTTCGTCGCCGGCGTTCCGCCCGCCGCGGCCGGTCACTTCAAGAAGGGCATCAACCTCGGCAATCGGCTGGAGGCGCCCAACGAGGGGGACTGGGGCGGGACCGTTCAGGCCCAGGACTTCCCCTTCATCGCCGCGCGCGGCTTCGACCACGTCCGGATTCCCATCCGCTTCAGCGGCCATGCCCTGGACGCCGCTCCTTACACGATCGATTCCACCTTCTTCAGCCGGGTCGACGCGGTGCTGGATCAGGCGACCGCCGCGAAGCTGGCCGTGGTGGTGGACATGCACGCCTACGACGAGCTGGCCGCCGACGTCGCTGGACAGCGCGATCGCTTCGTGGGGCTGTGGACCCAAATCGCCGCGCGCTACAAGGATCGCCCCGACACCGTCGCGTTCGAGCTGCTCAACGAGCCCTACAGCCAGCTCGACACGAATTGGAATGACGTCCTCGGCCCCGCGGTCAAGGCCATCCGCGCCAGCAACCCGCGGCGCTTGTTGATCGTGGACTCCGTCTTCTGGGCCGATCCCACCAAGCTGGCGGTGCTGAAGCTCCCCGACGACGCGAACATCATGACGGCGATCCACCTCTACGAACCGAAGCTGTTCTCGTTTCAGGGGATGTCCTGGATCGGCCCGGAGTTCTTGACCACCGGGATGGTGTTCCCCGGCCCGCCGGCCACGCCCGTCACGCCCGTTCAGGCGGCCCTCGACGCCTCCTGGGCCAACCAGTGGTTCAAGGACTACAACGCCAAGCCAGCCGCCACCAACCCGTCGGGGCCCGCCACCGTCACCGCGCAGCTCGCGCTGATCACCGCCTACCAGAAGGCCCAAGGGCGCGTCGTCTACAACGGCGAGTGGGGCCCGCAGAGCGGAGGCGCGATGGACTCGCGCGTCCGGCTGGTGACGACCGTGCGCGAGCAGTGCGAGACCGCCGGCGTGGGCTGGGCGATCTGGGAAGACCCGACGAACATGAACCTGTTCGATTCGGCAGCCGGCACCTGGGTCACGGACATCATCGACGCGCTCTTGCCCCCGCGTTGATCGAAATCGGGGGCGGCGCTCATTGCCGGTGGTTTAGCCCAGGTCGGGATCTGGAGCCGCTGCCGTGGCGAGCCGCGGACGGCGCCGATGGCTTTTTCGACTTTGCCCTGGCCCTGTGGTGCGACGCCGCGGCGGGCCGCGCGGCGATCTCGGCCGGCATGGCGTCGGCGACCGGCGGGGCGGATCCGCCCGCCAGGGACGGGCCGCCCTCCACCTGATCGGCGGCCATTGGCGTCGAGAGGGGCACCTGCGCCCGATGCGCTTCGCCCGAGAGGCCTGCGTTCACGAGCCAAGCTCCAGCGAGCAGAAGTCCGGCGCATGCCGCTCCGACGAGCCGCCGACGTTTCGCGACTCGCCGGGCCGCCCGTAGGAGGCGGGCCCTGGCCGCTGGCCGGTGCGAGCCGCTGCTCTCCGAAGGCGCCGCCGCATCGACTTCGACCTGCTCCAGCGCCTCGATTCGCTCGCCTTCCGACCACCAGACCAGATCCTCGTCGGAGAAGCCGACAGCCGCCGGAGGGCTGACCAGGTGGCGGTCCAAATCGATGCGACTGCCTTTGCCGGTCTTCACACCGATATAACGAGCGAGCGCTCCATTTCGAGACATCTTTCGTGCGGCCTGCCGGTGGGATGGCTCCCCACGCCGTGGGCGGATGCCGCACCCGACTACCAGGTGCTCACCTGAACCATCAATCATTCCCGAGGAATGAACGTTCAGAAGATGGTGGTCAGGGCGGCCCCGTACGCGCGGGCGCCGAAGGTCGTTGGCGTGACCACGACCGGCGGGAGGCTGTCACGCTCGAGATACCGCTCGCCGTAGAATCCCCAGATGAACTGCGCGACGCCGCCGGCCTGGATGACCGCGTCGACCACCAGCATGACCTTCGTCGTCCCCGGCGAACAACGACGCAGCGACTCCTCGTAGGAGGGAGGTCGGCAATCGCTCGCGCCTCCCGACAGCAGGACCCACCAAGGCCCGAGCAGAGGGACGAGCAGCTTCGTCGTCTGATGGTCGGTCAGATTCTGCATGAATCCAATCGCCAGCGCTCCGACGTACGCGGTGCCGAACGCTATTCCACCGTTCACCAAGCGCATCGGAACCGTCCGCCGCGCGAGATGATATCCCTCGGGGATCGGCACGCCCTCGTCGTAGGGAAGCCGCGCCGGCCGGGCGTCCGCGGGGCCTGCAGCTTCCCAAGGTGAGGGTCCCGGCGGCGGAGGTCCTGACGCCGCGGAAGGGCTGCCCGGGTAAGGCGTGACCCCGACCTCTGCTCGGCCGACCACAGGCGTACCAAGAATCGCAGCGCCGAACGCCAGCACAGCGATCAATTCCCTCGGTCGATTTGTTTTCGCCACCAATGAAGATCCGATCTCGCTGGCCTGCGACCGCTCAGCGGCTCCAGAGACTGCCCAGGTCCAGGTCGACGGCGTCGAAGGGCTCGGGCCGGATCGTGACCTCGCCTGCGTACGTTTGAACCAAGCGCCAGCCCTCGCCGTCCAGCCGATAGATCTCGAGAGTCGTCGCCGCCGGATCGACCAACCATACGTGCCCGACGCCGGCCGCCGCATAGTGCCGCATCTTGCGCGCGCGATCGACCTTCGCCGTCGATGGTGAAAGGACCTCGCAAAGCCAGTCCGGAGCCAGCTCGAAGTACGCCACGTCCGGCACCTCGGGCATGCTCTGCCGGCGCCATCCCGCCAGGTCGGGAACCAGCACCTGATCGACGATATGAAGCTCGGGCTCCGCCAGGATGACCCAGCCACCCGGCCCCCCCTTGCCTCGATCGAACGGTCCTCCGATCTCGATCGTCAGACGGCTGGCCGCCAGCGCATGCGAAGCAGCGGGGCGCGGGCTGGCGATCAGCTCCCCGTCGATGATCTCCCCCACCAGGTGCGGCGGCAGCGCGACCAGATCGGCATAGGTGGCGTGCTTCTTCACGACTGGCACGCGAGAGTATCGCACGCGCCGGGACGCGAGTTGCGTGCTCAGCGGGGATCGACGACCCGTCCGATGAACAGGACTGCGCCGGTCGCCTGATCGCGAATCAGATAGAGAAACGGATGATCGACGTGGAACGGGATGGGCCGGTGAGTTGGGACCACATCCGAGACCGTTCCCCCCACCACGGCCGTCACCGCGGCGGCCTCGGTGCCCCCTTCGTCGACGTCCACGAACGCCTCCTGCAGCACCCTGTGTATGAAGAGCGGACCGGTCCTGGCGATGCCCGAGAAGTCGGCGGCCGGGGTGAATGCCGTCGGCATGCCCATCGTCCGGAGGGCATCCCCCAACGGCAACCGCGATCGAACGGTCCAGCGCGGCAGCTCGAGATCGATCAGCTGGTAGGCGAGCGCATCGAGCCATTCCTGGTGGCTCTCCGCCAGACGACGTTCAACCGCTTCGAGACCGTCGGGCCTGTCGGGCAGAGCGACCACCATGGACAGGCCGCCGAGGTAGTCGAGCTCGAGGAGCTGGACGTCGCGCGCCCGCGCGTACCGGTAGCTGCTCTCCCCCCGGTGCATCATCTTGGCGACCACATCCCCCGCGGGCGTCTTGAAAGTACCGTCGGTAGTCTGTTCCTTGTGGAACAGCCAGCGCCACGCCGCCTTGAAGTAGACCGCGTTCGTGATCACGAACCGGGTCAGGGTGTCCACATCGCCCCGCTGCAGAACCTCCGGGATTCGACCGTGGGTCTGGATGGCACCCCAACGATTGATGGCGACGCGCGCCTCTTCGTTCGCGTCGATGAAATCCAGTGATTGAAGCGGGGCGCGGTAACGATCCCGGAGAAGCCGCAGGTAATCAGCGCGGCGAGGATCGACGGCCGCCCCCCGCAGGGCTGGGCGTTCAGGCTCCCGCGGAGGCCCCGACCACGGGCTTCCACAGGACGTCCCACGTCGCGGCCAACATCGCGCTCGTCTGGGCGGGGCCCGGCAGGCCGGCGGCCGCGCGCAGCTCGTCCGTCACTGGCCGCGCGACGCCGGCCAGCAGCTCGCGCAGCGCCACGCGGGCGGCTGCCTGGCGCCGCTCCGCGAAGGAAGGTCCCAGGCGCTCCGTCGCCCACGCATCGATGCGCCAGGCGAGCGCGGCGTGCTCCAGCTCGTCGCCGGCGATCGCCGTCATCAGGCGGGCGACCTCGCGATCCCCCGCAGCGACCGCCTGGTGCGCGGCGACCAGCGCGCCGAACGTCTCGCGCACGCACCCCTCGATCATGTTGTCCGTCGCCAGCATCTCCAGCGACGCTGTCCCGGTCCGACGCGCAACCACGGGGCGCACCGGGTTGCCGCCTTTGCGGCGGGCCAGCTCGCGCGTCCGGCGCCAGTGCCGGGCCTCGTCGGCCCTTGCGGCGCGCGCCGCGCGCACCAGCGCGTCCGGCGCCCCGTGCGCGGTGAGATCGGCCGCCACGTGCGCGAAGGCGGGCACGGAGGCCGCCTCCAGCTCGGCGGCCTCGGCCAGCAGGCGACCGAGCGGCGAGTCCGCGCGCGCTTCCCGGCCGTCGCAGACGCGCCACCGCGAACCACCCGCCGGCCGGCGACCGCAGACGGCGGTCTCGTAGCCAATCTTCACCTCGTTCTGGGCGCCGCAGGTCACGTCGCACATGAAGTGCTGCACGAAGGTGTCCTTCGACAGGCCCACGGCCAGAAGGCAGAATCCCTGGCAATCGGACGAACAACCATTCGGGTCCCTCAGGCAGGCGCGGTACAGGTCGACCAGGCGCGGATCGTTCGCGTCGAAGATGCCGTTTCGAGTCGTCAACGGAAGCGGCAAGCCCCCGTCCGGTCCCAGCGGACAACTCGAGGGAAATCCGCATGCGACCGAGACCGGGGTACACCCCGTCGTCCCACCGGTGGACCCGCCTCCTGTGCCCGAGCCGCCGGTCCCGACACCGCCCGTGCCCGCGCCTCCGGTCCCTCCCGTGCCCGCGCCTCCCGTGCCCGAGCCCCCGATCCCGAGCCCGCCCGTGCCCACGCCGCTCGAGCCGCCGGTCTCCGGACTGCCTCCTCCCGTTCCCCCGACAACGCTGGCGCCGCCGGACCCTAGCTGCCTGTCGAGAGGGCGTTGCCCGTCGCATGCGGCGACCAGGGGCAGCCCGGCGAGGACCAGTCTGCGCAGCATCTTCTCGACGACCGGCCCGATGTCAGTGAGCATCTCCTGACCTCCGCAGGCCTGCGTAGCAACCAGCGTGCCTCACGCGGCTCGGGGACATCGGACGGGGACCGACGCCAAGATCGAGACACCGATGTCACAGTCGACGAAAAATGAGGTTCCGACCCGCCTTTCTCCTCAGGGCGCGCCACGACGGCCCTTCGCGCCTTCGGCTCGGACTCAGGCGGCGGCCCGGCCCACCCTGGCCAGCCTCTCGGCGTCCGCAAGGTACTCCGAGTAGGTCATGCGGAGGTCGTAGGTGGTCTTCCCGGCAAGCTCGATGACCCGGTTGGCCAGCGAATCCACGAACTGGACGTCGTGGCACGAGAAGATCATCGAGGCCTCGCTCTTCAAGAGGCCGTTGTTGAGCGCGGTGATCGATTCGAGATCGAGATGGTTGGTGGGCTGATTCAACACCAGCGTGTTCGGGTCCTGCAGCATCAGCCGGGAGAGCATGCAACGTACCCGCTCGCCTCCCGAAAGAACCTGGACCTTCTTGTGAACCTCGTCGGAGGTGAAGAGCATGCGGCCCAGGAACGAGCGTATGAAGGCCTCGTCGCGGATGTCCGGCGCGTACTGGCGCAGCCACTCGAGGACGCTCCTGTCGTCGACGAAGTAGGCGTTGTGGTCCTTCGGAAAGTAGGCGACCTTGGTGGAGGTTCCCCAGGTGACCGTGCCGGCGTCGGGCTTGGATACGCCGGCGAGGACGTCGAGCAGGGCGGAGACCACCCGATCGTCGCCGACCAGCGCGATCCGCTCACCACGGCCCACGAAGAAGGTCAGCCCGTCGAACAGCACCTCGCCGGCGATGGTCTTGCGCAGGCCCTCCACGCGCACGACCTCCTTGCCAAGAGCGCGCTCCGCCTTGAACTGGATGAAGGGGTACTTGCGGTTCGACGGTCGGATGTCGTCCAGCGTGATCTTGTCGAGCAGCTTCTTTCGCGACGACGCCTGCCTCGACTTGGAGGCGTTGGCGCTGAACCGCGCGATGAAGGCCTTCAGGTCGTCGATCTGTTCGGACTTCTTCTTGTTCGAGGCCGAGCGCTGGGAGAGCGCCATCTGGCTGGTCTCGTACCAGAAGGTGTAATTGCCGGAGTACAGCGTCACCTTGCCGAAGTCGATGTCGGCGATGTGGGTGCACACCTTGTCCAGGAAGTGCCGATCGTGCGAGACGACCACCACCGTGTTCGGGAAGTCGAGCAGGAACTCCTCCAGCCAGAGGATCGAGTCGACGTCCAGGTGGTTGGTGGGCTCGTCCAGCAAGAGAATGTCCGGATTGCCGAAGAGCGCCTGGGCCATGAGGACGCGGACCTTCTCGCTGTCGGTCAGGTCCTTCATGAGCGAAGAGTGCTTGGCCGCGACGACCCCGAGCTCGCTGAGCAGCTTGGCGGCCTCCGCTTCGGCGTCCCAACCGTTCAGGTCGGCAAACGCGGCCTCCAGCTCACCGGCGCGGACGCCGTCCGCCTCGCTGAAGTCGGGCTTGGCATACAGCGCGTCCTTCTCGACCATGATGGCGTGCAGCCGCTTGTGGCCCATGATGACCGTCGTCAGGGCCGGCACCTCGTTGAAGGCGAAGTGGTCCTGCGAAAGCATGCTGAGCCGCTTGTTCGGCTCGATGCTCACCGAGCCGGAGGTCGACTCGATCTTGCCCGCCAGGCACTTCAGGAACGTCGACTTTCCGGCCCCGTTGGCCCCGATGAGCCCATAGCAGTTGCCCGGCGTGAACTTGACGTCCACGTCCTCGAACAGGGTCTGGCTACCGAACGCGACGGAAAGGTTCTGGACGGTGATCATGCGGGACGGGCGTCTTACGCCAGCGATGCGTCAGGTTCAAGGGACACCCGCCACCGAGGTGAAGAGGCAGCGGCAGCGTGTCGCTGCCCGTCTGCTCGTCACGTCCCCGTCTGGCGCTGCTTGGGAACGAACCTTGGCTCCACCGGGCCCGGAAGCTTCAGCCGCGGATCGTAGGTGGGCAGGACCATCCGGACGTTCTCGGGGGTCACCTTCTCCGCGTCCATGAACGTCCAGGTCTTGCCGCCGTCCCGGGAAACGCCGAGCAAGTACCCCAAGAGGTGGACCTCGCCCCCGCGCATGGTCATGAGCTGGTCTCGCGGCAGCATCGCCTGAAGCTCGCCCCCGGCATCGACGAGCTGGGTCACCTCCCCGATCTCGTGGGACTTGAAGCCAATACCGTTCGCGGCCATCTTCGGTCGCCCCGCCTCGATCGTCGCGATGAGCTTTTCCTTGCCCCCGAGCAGCTTCAGCAGGCCCGGGTCCGTATACGAAGCGTAGCGTTCCAGATCTCCGCTGAGGAACGCGTCGTACATGGCGCTGGCGTCGCGCCGTGCCGCCTTCTTCGCGGCGCTGGCCGCGCTCGCCGTCAGGCGCGGGCGGCTCCCCGCGCCCGGGTCACGGTCAACCGCGCGGCCTTCGGTCGACGGCACGCAAAGTCCAAGAGCCAGGAACACACCCACCCACCCAGGCATTCGACGGCGATCCACGGCATCCACATCGTCAGACCGCACAGAAGGTTTGACCAGCCTACCGCACAGCAGGGGGGCCCCGAAGAGAATCCAGGGTTGGATCCGGGGAGACCAGACAATCCCGAAAGCTACCGCGTCTTCGCAAGCCGGGGACACGCGTACTCGAGCGGGCCCTCTACAATCGAGAGCCTCCAGCGGGTGGCAAGCTCTTCGAGGCGTGCGTTGGCGACCGCGGCGGCGGGCGCGGGTCCCGCCCAATCGAGCCCGGTCCAGAGGTGGTCAGGGATCTTCTCGACATCGGAGCCAGCCCAGTAGGCCACCTTCTCTTGGGAAACCGAGTCCCTCGGGGGCACGAAGGCGAGCGTCATTCCCTCCAGCCGCATCCGACGAGCGACGACCCGATCCAAGGTGCCGGGATCGACCTCATCGGGCGCGCTCGTGGTCGGAAGCTTCGTCGAGCGGTAGACCTCGCTCCGGGTCCACCAAGCCCACGCCCACGCCGGCGACCAGAAAGATCCGGCCGCCGATCTTCAAGTACCGCAGTTGCTTCGCTTGCATGAGGGCCGGGCCCGTCAGCGCAGCGTGGTCAGCTTGTCCCATCACGCTGAACATCCCTTCTGATTGACGGGGTAGTACGGGTGAGACACCTCACCGACGGGGAAGTGAGCGTCCCAGGAAAAGAACTGCTTGGTCCCTTCCACCGAGATCGTGAAGAGCCGGGACTCCATCCCCTTGCCAAGCCAGCGGGCGGGATCAGCGAACCGGATGCGCCCCATGATCACCGTCGTCAGGGCCGGCACCTCGTTGAAGGCGAAGTGGTCCTGCGAAAGCATGCTGAGCCGCTTGTTCGGCTCGATGCTCACCGAGCCGTGAGGTCGACTCGATCTTGCCCGCCAGGCACTTCAGGAATGTCGACTTTCCGGCCCCACTGGCCCCGATGAGCCCATAGCAGTTGCCCGGCGTGAACTTGACGTCCACGTCCTCGAACAGGGTCTGGCTACCGAACGCGATGGAGACGCCGCAGCGACGTCCGCAAGAAGGGCGCCGCGATTGTTGTGGAGCAGTCCTTCGTACCAGTGGGGCGGGCGGTCGACAGGCGCAAGGCGAACGTCAAGCCGTGCTGCGCCAGCTTGCTCGAGGAACCCGCCGCGACCACGACGGCCGGGATCTCGCGCCTCGGCATCTCCATCGGAGCGATGGTCTCGATGCGCGCCGCTATCCCTCGATAGTGGCGATTGACCCACCGTGGTGAAAGGAGAGGACAGCGGAGGACAGCGAGTTCACGCCGCAGCCATCTCGAGCTGGCACGCGCCTAGCAGGGAGCTGGGGCATGTTCCCGAATGATGCGCCCTATGTTGCCTTCCCGCAGCGCGGGGACGGCTACGAGCGGACTGTGCGTCGCCTGCGGATCGCCAGCCTGGTGCTCGCCTTCTTCACCCTTCCGGTCATCGGCGCGCTCCTCACCGAGGGACACGGCACACCGACCGTCATCTCGGCATGGCGCATCGGCCTTCTGACCACGTGGGCCGTCGCATTCATCGGGGTGGCCCGCTGCGCCTTGGGGGTCCTGCGTCTCCGAGTCGGGAACGACCGCCGTTCTGGCGGGCGCGCCGGAAGGCGACCACGGCGGTCAGCGACGAGCGCGGGCGGCGACGCGCGCGAGGCCCCGTGCTGAACCCTTCCCGCATTTCGCACGACTCGAGCGCGCCGAGACCTGCACATTTCGGTCCCGCAGACGGCACGTTTCTGCAATCCAGCCAACGACTTGACGAGATTCACATGGCTGACGTCGAAGACGCCCAGGCGTTCCAGACCAGGAAACGCGCATTCGCCGTCCAGCGGGCGCGATACGAAGCGAAGCGTCTCGCGTCCATCCGGTGGAAGCTCACGGCGTTCTTGGTCGCGACGGGTGCGCCGGTCTTGGCGCTCGATCGATCTCAAACCCCGGCTATCCGCCACGCGCTCGCGATCTTGACGGTCCTGTGGCTGGCCGCCGCCGTCCCCATGGTCGGGTTGCTCGTACTCGAACGGCGTGCACAACGTCAGGTCGAGCAGCTATGCGAGCACGATACCCACGCCATCATCAAAAGAGAGCGGGCTGAATGAGGGGCAGCGCGTGGGCTCGTTCTTCGAGATTTCGCCGCCGCCATCCGAGGACGTTCCTCGTGCGCCGGTTGCGCGCGCCATCAACGCCGTGAGCATCGTCAGCCAGGGAATTCATAGTCCCTGCCGGCGGGTCTTTCGCAAGGGGGCGAAACACGCAGCCCTGCAATTTGCAGCGTGTCCCCGGTCGAGCCGCGCTTCGACGGCTCGCCGGCCGGGCATCGTCTCTGGTATACGACGAACCGTCATCCGACGAGACGAAGCGTAAGTCCTCGCCGCGGCCGATTTTGAAATCCGTCGTGCGGCGGGGCCAGAGCGTGTCGGCACTTCGAAGCGACTCGTGGGCGCGTCGCCGCGCTGGAGCCAGGCCCGTGGCGCTGATGCCCCCGCCTGATCGGGAGTCTCCCGTAGCGTGTAGTAGTCCTCGGCAATATCGCCCTGCTCCTCTGGCCCGGCCGATGCGCTGAGCGCGGACGCCCTGCTTGTCCCGTGCGCTCTCGCCCTGCCCTCGCCGTTCCCAAGCCCGCTCTGAGCGCTCAGAGGTCAGTCTGCAGATGAAACGGCGTATCGACGACCACCACGCGGGAGCTGCAGCGACGCCGCAGCAACGTCCGCAAAAAGGCGCCGCGATTGTTGTGGAGCAGTCCTTCGTACCAGTGGTTCATGACCAGATCGGGGATGACCACGACGATGTCTCGATCCGGGTGCGCGCGCTCCAGCTCCATGACGAAATCGACGAAGGGCGTGAAGAAGCGGCGGTAGTTGGAGGTGAGGATGGTCAGCTTCGGGGGCGCGATCCCGGCGGCCCGCGCCGGGCTCTCGATCAAGAGCTCCCAGTTGTCCGATAGGTCCTCGATGCTGTCGGTCTCCGTGCGCACTTGCACCACGTGGACATCGGTCGACAGGCGCAAGGCGAACTTCAAGCCGTGCTGCGCCAGCTTGCTCCAGGAGCCCGCCGCGACCACGACGACCGGGATCTCGCGCCTCGGCATCTCCATCGGAGCGATGGTCTCGATGCGCGCCGCTATCCCTCGATAGTGGCGATTGACCCGCACGAAGACGAACAGCAGAAGGGGCAGCACCACCACGGTCAGCCACGCGCCCTCCCCGAACTTGGAGATCGCGACGATGACCAGCGTCAGACCCGTGGCGGCGGCCCCGACGGCGTTGATCAAAAGCGAACGACTCTTGGCGGCGCCGACCGAGACACGGCGCCAGTGCTGCACCATGCCCGCCTGCGACAGGGTGAACGCGAGCAACGCGCCGATGGCGAAGAGCGGGATCAGGCGATCCGTGATCCCCCCGAAGCCGATCAGCAGCGCGCCGGAGAGGATCGCCAGCGCCAGGATGCCCCGCGAGTAGACCAGCCGCCGGCCGCGCACCGCAAAGGCGTCGGGCAGGTAGCGATCCTGAGCCAGGACGCGGCACAGGCGGGGAAAGTCGGCGAAGCTGGTGTTGGCCGAGAGCGCGAGCACCGCGACGATCGACACGATGGCGACGTAGTAGAAGGCGCCGCGACCCATGACAGCCCCGATGAGCATCGAAAGGATGCTCTGATACCCCCTCTGGCCGGGCTCCGTGGCGCCGATGCCGTACGCGCGGGCGAGATGAGCGATGCCCGCCAGCAGGAAGACCAAGATCGCGATGATCGATGTGAGCGTACGCTGTGCCAGCTTCGCGGTCGGGACACGGAAGAGCGGCACGCCGTTCGAGACCGCTTCGACGCCGGTCATGGCGGTGCAGCCGCTGGCGAACGCGCGCAGCAGGATCCACAAGCTGGCGGATTCCACGGCTGGCGGCAGCGCCGGCGGCGCGACGATGGGCACCGGATGACCGCCGCTCGAGGCGGACTTGATCAGCCCCACCAGCAGGACTATCCCG
>Ga0068853_100001841_pt1 | contig 15594 bp, 9 predicted proteins | sample KBSCornC32_FD_65655 | JGI IMG/M metagenome (GOLD analysis project Ga0068853, IMG submission 65655) | Corn rhizosphere microbial communities from Kellogg Biological Station, Michigan, USA - KBS Corn C3-2 | ecosystem: Host-associated > Plants > Roots > Rhizosphere > Soil ...
AAAAAGCCGCCAGCAATCGGAGCTGCAGAGTCAGGTGATCCAGGGCCTCGAGAAAAAACTTGGTCAGACAAACGACACCATCGGCGAGCTCGACAAGACGAACAAAGACCTGATGAACACGGTCTCGCTCGCGCCGAATCTGCGTGTCGAGTATGGCAACGGCGTTTGCCTGATCGTCGGTCTCTACGACCTCGTCGACAAAAAGACCGGTAAGGTGCTGCGATACGCGGATCCTCAGTCAGCGCGGCCGAATCCATATGAGCCTTCGCCGCCGGACGAGACCGGTTCGCAGCCGACTCAGCCGCAGATCGGCCTGACGACGGAGGGCAACGGCTCTCCGGTCGAATACGATTTCATCGGGACAGGCTTCCATGTCGGCAATGGCTACATCGTGACAAACCGCCACGTCGTCCAGCCATGGGAAGAGGACGATCAGGTCAAGCAGATGATGCGGACCGCGAACGGCAAGCCGCGGGTCAAACGGCTCGTACTTTATTTTCCCGGACAGCCTCAGCCTTTCCCGATGCACGTCCGCACCGTCGGACAAAAAGACGACCTCGCGATTGGCACCATCGACCCGTCGATGCTCCCGGCAAACTTCCCTGCACTGCCGCTAGATACCGATTCGGATTCAGTCGCGATCGGCCGGACGGTCGTTACGATGGGCTATCCAAGCGGGCCCGATCGCCTGCTGGCGATGGTTGATGACGATGAGGCGAAGGCCATTAATCAGCGGTTTGGAAATTCGCGGCAGAATCTCATCAATTTCCTCGCGCAGTCGCAAAAGATCGTGCCGCTGACGACTCAGGGACACATAACGGACCTTGACGCTCACCGCATCGTCCACGACGCCAAGACGGCCGAGGGCGGCTCGGGAGCGCCGTTATTCGGTCAAGCTGGAAAGGTCATCGGTGTGAACTTTGGCGTCTTCACAGAGAACACCGCCTCGAACATGGCTATCCCGATAAAATTCGCGATAGATCTGCTAAAAAAATCAGGCTGGCAAACCCCTGAAGAGAAAAAAGCCGATGAAGGGCAGATCGCGTCCGGCGCCGTCTCAAGCACCCCGACCTCCATGCAATGACTACTCGTCGGCGACGGGCTCGTTGCGGCGGTTGATCATGGTTTGTTCTGCCATGAGCATCTTTTCCCCAACCGCCTTGCTGGGCTCTGTCGCAGTCCCGCTCGTGCTCGGCAGGAAAAAGCTCGCGATCAGAGCGAGAACGCAGACCACGACAACCACGAGAAAGACCGGATGAATGGCGGCCGCCATCGCATCCTGCAGGACAGGCAGCACGCCCGCAGGGAGCGCCGCTTTTGCCGCCGGATCGATAAGCCCGTTTGGATCTGACGCAAAAGCCTCGGCCTGAGCCGCGGTCAGCACTCCACCGCCGCCAGCCGCTTTTATCAACTGCGACGCGAGCCCCGACGTCAGCACCGCGCCCATTACCGCCACACCGAGAGCTCCGCCGATCGCGCGAAAGAATTGATTCAGCGATGTCGCTGTCCCCAGGTCAGACCTGTCGACCGCCTGCTGTACCGCGAGCAGGAGCGTGAGCATCGTCAGTCCCAAACCCATTCCGACAAGAACGAGATCGACATATAGCCAGTACACAGGCGTTGTTCGCTGAAAGTTGGATAACAGAATAAAGCCGCCGCTGAGCACCAAAAACCCGAAGATCGTGATCACGCGGTAGCTGATCTTGAGCAACAGCCGCCCAACGATCACCGACATCGAGACCCAGCTAAGCATCAACGGCGTAAGCAAACTGCCCGCTTGCGTCGCCGACATTCCGAGTGTGCCCTGGGCGAACAACGGAATGAATGAGATCCCGCCAAACATCGCCACCCCAGACAAAAATCCGGCAAACGTCGCGACGCTGATCGTCTTATTCCTGAATAGACGAAACGGGATCATTGGGTCCTTCGCACGCGACTCGATGTAGATAAAGATCACGAGCAACAGCAGCGACGACGCGATCAGTAGTAGGTTCTCGCCCGAGAAGAGCGTTGCGAGCGACTTACCGCCCTCAACCATCCCGAGCATGAGCAGACTGATGGCAAGCATCAGCGTCGTGGCACCGAGATAGTCGATCGCGGGCTTCTCGGTACGCTTGGGCTCTTTGAGGGCGATGCCGATTATGATCGCCGCGACGATCCCGACCGGAAGATTGATAAAAAACACCCATCGCCACGAGATCTGGTCCGTAATAAACCCGCCGAGCACCGGCCCGACGACGCTCGACAATCCCCACACGCCGCTAAAGAACGCCTGCATCTTGGCCCGCTCTCTGAGCGTGAACGTGTCGCCGATGATCGTCATTCCAAGCGGAACGAGCGCTCCCGCTCCGAGACCTTGTATGGCGCGAAAGACGATCAATTCCGTCATCGTCTGCGAAAATCCGGAGAGTGCCGTCCCGATCAAAAAAACGCCGATGCCAAGCTGGTACATCAGCCTGCGGCCGTAGAGGTCCGACAGCTTGCCCCAAACCGGCACCGTCACCGTCGAGGTCACGAGGTACGCGGAGAAAACCCAACTATATTCTGCGATCCCGCCCAGCGACGCGATGACGGTCGGCATCGCTGTGCCGACGACCGTCGCCTCAAGCGCGGCGATCGCCATTCCGGTCATCACGCCGGCGGTTATCAGCCAGCGGCGGCTGTTGGATACCTCGACGCGTGCGGCATCGAGCCCAAGTTCTTGTGCGGGAATTCCCTCCATGTAGGTTGAATTGTAAATGGTGAGTCTGCGGCGGGAAAGTTCGGTTAATTACGCGCGCGTCCACTCGCGATCCTGGCCGCCCAATTCCGAGATCTTTGTCATCAGGTGATCCGCGATCTCTTTGTGGGTCCGCAGCCGATCACCTTTTGCGTACAGATCGCCGAGGTCAAGCTGCTCGCCAAACCAGATCCGCACCTTCTCACCGCCAGTCCAATTCCCGATGATCTGTTTTGGAAGGTCGTTGCCGAGGCCGCCGATAAAGACGGGGATCACCTGCGGATGCGAAGCGTAGAGCACCTTCCCGATCCCCGGCTGCGCCGGCAAAAACTCGTAGGTTCCGCCCTTCAGGTTGCGTTTGCCCTCAGGATGAAAGCCGATCACATTTGGCCCCGGCTCCGAGCAAAGCTGGATCAATCTCTCGAGCGAGTACTTGTCGAATTCCCTCTTTCTCGCGTCCTTTTGCTCACGAAAAAACGGCGGGTACATCGAGAACCAGCCCATCACAAAATTCACAAACCACCCGATCGGATTATCGTAAAAAAACTTTGCCCGCACCGGAAAAAAAAGGCTCAGCGGCCGTCGCGTTCGCCTAAAGATCACGCTCGATACGGTGTACATATCAAAGAACGACCGGTGATTGGCGACCAGCACGAGCGGCCGCGTGGGATCGCTGTTCTCGACATTCTCGATGCCGAAAACATTCATCAGATTGTATGTCGCGAGATATATCCAGAGGCTGCCGATGTGACGCTGGCAGAACGTCCAGAAGCGTTTCCACGCTCCGAGATTCATCCGATGCGCGAGCGCAAAGCCCGTTTGCTCCACAGGAGATAAAACGGCCAGCTCGTTCCTCCGAGGGACAAGCGGCGTGGAGTCTTTTCTTGCGGCTAAATGCGTAACGGACATGCTCACGGAAAGACTCTATAGATGTCCTTTCGTGGCAGACAACGCATAAACACAACGATGTCAGCTTCGAGAAGGACGCCTATTCTGTAGTTGCCGATGCGAATTCGGAACGCATTTCGAGTTCCCTTTAGCTTTTTGAAATTGGGGATCTGAAGCGGATTATCTATGCCGGCGATATCCTGGGCGATCTTGAGAGCCCGCGCGGCGAGTTTTTGATCGCCGCACCGCTCTACATCTTTGATGAAATTCTCCGTGAGCTGGACCCTCAAGCGGGTTTCTCCGCAAGCTCAGCCAATCTCTCGAGCGGGACACGTGGTGATTCCCGAGCCTCTTCGATCGCAGCAACGAGCTCTGGATCGTCGACTTCCTGGAGCTGTTCCAGCAATTCCTCATAATCATCGATCGGAAGGACCACAGACATCGGACGACCATTAGAGTCAACAATGTATTGCACGTTGTTCATGCTCACATCTTACGAAAATTTACTCGACATTAAAATATTTCGCGTCTGGGTGATGCACGATGATTGCGGAGGTCGACTGCTCCGGATCGAGTTGAAATTCATCCGTCAGCTCCACGCCGATCAGCTCGGGTTGGAGTAGCTCAAAAAGCTTGGTTTGGTCCTCGAGATTCGGGCATGCGGGATAGCCAAAGCTGTAACGCGAGCCTTGATAGCCCTGGTGAAAAAGTTTGGCCAACTCGGCAGCATCCGCACCGGCAATTCCCAGCTCCTCGCGAATGCGCTTATGCCACATCTCAGCGAGAGCCTCGGCAGACTCGACGGAGAGGCCGTGGAAAAGCAGGTACTCCTGATAATTATCCGACTTGAACAGCTCGGCTGAAAACTCACTCGCCCGTCTACCCATCGTCACAAGATCGAATGCGACCACGTCCACGCCACGACGGGTGTCAGAACCGGGAACGGTAGTGACCGGGCTCGCAGCATCCACGACTGGAAGAAAGTAGTCCGCCAAACACAAATTTTTTCCACCCCGCTGATCTACCGGCTGTCGCGGGAACGTGAATCGCATCCGCTCGGCGGTTCCGCTCTCGTCCTGCCAGATGATCAGATCATTCCCGTCGCTGTTGCACGGGAAGTAGCCGTAAACGAGCTTTGCCTCCAGTAGTTTGTCGCGGATCGCCTTTGCCCTGATCTCCGCAAACTTTGGATAGACGGTCTCATCGAGGATCTTTTGGTACTCCTCAGGCGACTTTCTACCCTGCTTGAATTGCCACTGTCCCTTGAACAGCGCCGTCTCGTTGATGAAGTCGAAAACCTTCGTCAAGTCCTTGATCTCCACCACCTTCGATCCCCAAAACGGCGGCGTTGGGATAGCGACATCGGTCGGCACATCAGACCTTGTCGTGTGGGTCGTGTCGCCACTCGAACGACCCGATACGCGAGCCGCTTCAACACCAAGCTTCGCGTCCTCGCCAACCAAGTCTTCCGACTGCAACGCAGGCGACTCGCCTGCAGGCCCGCTGTCATCCACGTTTTCAGCACCAGCCGCTGCAACCTTGGACTTTGGACTTTGGAGTTCCGACTGCTCACCCGCCGTGAGCTTGTCCATCGCATGGAGCCCGTCGAACGCATCACGGGCGTAAAAAAGCTGCCCCTTGAATAGCGGCACAAGGTCTTGATCCACGTAACGGCGATTCAAAGCAGCCCCGCCGAGAATGACGGGCGTGGTGATATCACGTTCATTCATCAGCTCGAGATTGTCACGCATCACGAGCGTCGATTTTACAAGTAGGCCGCTCATTCCGATCGCGTCGCACTTGTGTTCCTCTGCAGCACGCAGAATGTCGTCGACCGGCTGCTTGATGCCGAGATTCACGACCTTGTAGCCGTTGTTTGTGAGAATGATGTCGACAAGATTTTTGCCGATGTCGTGGACGTCACCCTTGACGGTCGCGAGCACGAGGACGCCTTTGTTCGATCCCTCGACCTTCTCCATGAAGGGCTCGAGGAACTTAACCGCGGCCTTCATCGCCTCGGCTGATTGCAGCACGAAGGGCAATTGCATCTGACCCGAGCCAAATAGGTCACCGACGACCTTCATCCCATCGAGCAGAATGTTGTTGATGATGTCGAGCGGTGCGTATTTTTTGAGACCATCTTTGAGCGAATCTTCGAGGCCGATCTTTTCGCCGTCGATGATGTGATGCTTGAGCCGCTCCTCGACGGGCAGGTTGGTGATATCAGGCTTGATCGACTGCGCCGTTTTCCCCTCGAATAGCGTTGTAAACTCCGTCAGCGGATCATACGTGCAGACGCCTTCAGCGAATTCGCGGCGGTCGTAGATCAGATCGCGGGCCGTGTCGATCTCGTGCTCGTTAAAGCGAATGAGCGGCAGGATCTTTGACGCGTTGACGATCGCAGAGTTCATTCCTGCTTCGACGCAGTCGTGCAGAAATACCGAATTCAAAACCACGCGTGCAGCGGGCGAGAGGCCAAAGGATACGTTCGAGATGCCGAGAATAATGTTGGCGTCTGGCAGTTCGCTCCGGATCTCGCGGATGGCCTTGATCGTCTGGTCCGCGTTTGCGCGGTCCTCCTCGATGCCGGTCGAGATCGGCAGTGCGAGCGGATCAAAGAAAATATCGTGCGCGGGAATGCCAAACTCCGTCGCCTGCTTATAGGCTCGCCGCGCGATACGCAGCTTGTCCTCGGCCGTGCGGGCCATGCCGGTCTCATCGATGAGACCGATGACCACGGCGGCTCCAAACTCTTTTGCAAGGCCGAGCACTTTCAAAAATCGTGGCTCGCCGTCCTCGTAGTTCGTCGAGTTGAGGATCGATTTGCCGCCGGCGTGCTCGAGGCCGGCCTCCATCTTTTCCCATTCGGTCGAGTCGAACATCAGCGGGATCTTGACATTCGTTGCGAGCCGCCCGGCAAGCTCGTGCATGTCCGCAACGCCGTCGCGGCCGACAAAATCGACGTTGACGTCCAGAATGTGCGCGCCCTCTTTTTCCTGCGATTTGGCGAGATTGATCAGCCCGTCCCAGTTCTCCTCGTCGAGCAGGTCGCGCATCTTCTTTGAGCCGGAGGCATTAACTCTCTCGCCGACGATCAGGAACGAAGCGTCCTGCGTGTACGGCTGTTGGAAATAGATCGACGAGGCCGACGGAGCCAATTTCGCATCGCGCTGTTTTGGCGAGAGACTGCCAAGGCGATCGACGAGCAGCTTGATGTACTCGGGCGTTGTGCCGCAGCAGCCGCCGACGATATTCGCTCCAAAGTCCTTTGCAAAGTGCTCTACCTGAGCGGCAAAACTCTCGGGCGTTTCGTCGTAATGCTGCTTGCCGTCCTTGACCTCGGGCAGACCGGCGTTCGGCAGGATCGAGACAGGCAGAGGCGAATTCTCCGCAAGCCAGCGAAAGCTGTCCGTCATGTGCTTCGGCCCTGTGCCGCAGTTCATGCCGATGACGTCGATCGGGAACGGCTCGAGCGCGGTCAACGCCGCACCGATCTCGGTCCCGTTGAGCATCGTGCCAAACACCTCGATCGTGACCTGTGCGATCACCGGAATGCGAATTTTGTTCTTCTCGAAATGCTCGAATATCGCCGCGAGGGCAGCCTTGGTCTGCAGCAGGTCCTGACACGTCTCGACGATCAGCACATCCGAGCCGCCGTCGATCAGACCTCTAACCTGCTCACGATACGCATCTCTGAGCGCTCGATAACCGATATGTCCAAGCGTCGGGAGCTTTGTCCCCGGTCCGATCGAGCCCGCTACAAACCGCGGGTGATCTGGCGTTGAGTAATCGTTCGCCAGCCGCTTCGCCAGCTCAGCACCCTTTTTGTTGACGTCGTAGGTCTTGTCCGCAATTCCAAACTCCGTCAGCACGACCTCGCTGCCGCCAAACGAATTCGTCTCGATCACGTCGCAGCCGATATCGAGAAAACTCTTGTGAACACCCTCTACGACATCGGGCCGCGTGTAGAGCAGATTCTCCGAGCAGTTCTCAAAATTCGGCCCGCCCCAGTCGTCGATGGATAGGTTCGCAGCTTGCAGCGAAACGCCCATCGCACCGTCAAAGACGATGATCTTTTCTTTCAGTAGGCTTAAAAAATCCATTTCCAATTAACCGCAGATAAACGCGAATGGACGCCGATGCAAATCTATCTATCTGTGTTCATCTGCGTGCATCCGCGGTTCATTTCATCCGGCAAAAAAAACTCTGTGCTAAACAAGCACAGAGTTTCTAATACTTAGGAGTTGAACTCTTGCTGTTTAGCGGTTTATTTTACGTGGCCGCAAGTCGCAATAACTCACCACGCTTTTACAAGTCTATAACCCAATCTAATGTAGGTCAACCCGTCTTTGTGAGCGTCATGGCCTTCGTCAAATCTATATAGAAGTTGCGATCTGGTATAGCACTATTTATCGTCGTCGGGTATGTGATGGTTTGCTCGTGCTGGGTGGGCTTCAGCCACATATCCTTGCCGTTGATCGAAATCTTAACTGGCATATCGAATCCGTCAACAACGTTATCCCACCAGAACATCAACTTGTTCCCTTGAACCTCGTAGATCAGGCGAGGCACCTTCGTTGTGTGCAGATACTGATCGAATACCTTACCCAGATCCACGCCCGCGTGCTGCGAAATGTAAGATTCGACCTGCTGAGTCGTGACCGTCTGATGGTAAAAATCGCGTTGCAGGCCCTGCAGGATCGAACGCCATTTTGCGTCGTCATTCACGATCTGGCGGATCGTGTGGAGCATGTTACCGCCCTTGGAATACATGTCTCCCGAGCCCTCACGGTTTGCGCCGTAGGTGCCGATGATCGGGCTGTCATTCTTGATGTTATGACGCGTGCCGATGACGTAGTCCTGTCCCGCCTGCTTGCCCCAGTAGTACTCGACAAAAAGGCTCTCGGCATAATTTGCAAAGCCTTCGTGGATCCACATATCGGCGGCATCCCGCATCGAGATGTTATTGCCCCACCACTCATGCGCCGACTCGTGGACGATGATGAAGTCGAATTGCATCCCGATCGGATCGCCAGGGCTGGGATTCCGTTCGCGGTAGCCGTTGCGAAAATAATTGCCGTACGTCACCGAGCTCTGGTGCTCCATTCCCGGGTAGAGCACCGTCACGAGCTTGTAACCGTCCTCGTACCAAGGATACTTGCCAAACCAGTACTCGTACGCCTTGAGCATCCGCGGCACTTCTTTGAATGTCCGCATCGCCGCCTCTTTCTGCTGAGGCAGGCAGTAATACGTCAGGTCGAGCGGACCGGCAATGCCCTGATACTTCTCCGTCCATGAAACGTAGTTGCCGATATTGGCGTTGACGCCGTAGTTGTTGATTGGGTTAACAACCTTCCAATGGAATGTCTTTGTCTTTGCCTGAGCATCGTGATCGACGCCGGTGAGACGGCCGTTCGAGACGTCGACGAGGTCCTCGGGAACGGTGATGTTGATGTTCATCCCGTGATCCGGCTCGTCGTAGCCGATGTCTTTGTTGGGCCACCAGATGCTGGCTCCGATGCCCTCGCAGGTGGTGTTGATGAACCAATTCCCCAGATCGTCGCGGCCCCATTGCACACCGCCGGTCCATGGCGGATTCACCGCGACCGTCGGGTGGCCCTCGTACCAGATGGAGACCTTGTCCTCGACTCCGGCGGGGATCTCTTTGTCGAAGGTGAGCCAATAGACATTCCCTTCGCGCTCGAATTTAACGTCCGCTCCGCTGTGCGTAACCTTTGTGATCGCGAGCGGGGTCTGGAGATCGATCTGCATTCGCGAACCAGGCTTGAGGGTCTTGAATGTGATGACATTCGAGCCCTTGATCATCCTCTCGGACGGGATAAATTGCACCGACAGATCGTAATGCTGCACGTCCCACCATGCCCTTTCGGGTGTGATCGTGCCGCGTAGGATCTCCTGGCGTGTAGGCGGACCTTGTGCAAAGACGGAGAAGGAGAGGAGCAGAATGATGAGAACGAGGGACAGTTTCCTGCAGAGCATATCTATATTTTACGCATCGGGAGAGATGTTGTTTAAGCCTGGCGTGCCCATTTGATGATCTCGGGTATGGTCGCGCGTTTGCCGTACATTAACATCCCGACCCGATAGACGCGGCCCGCGAGCCAAACGAGACCGCAGATCGCCATCAGGTTTAATCCGAGTGCGAGCAAGATCTGCCAAAACGGTGGCGTCTCGGCTAGTATGCGCACCGGCATCGTTATCGGTGCAAAGAACGGAGCGATCGACACCCAAAAGCTGAGATTAGAGTTTGGATCGCGGATCACCACGAACGAAAAATAGAATCCGATCAACAGCAGCATGATCGCCGGAAAGGCGAACTGACCGCCCTCCTGCGGCGTCGTGACGCTCGCACCGATCAGTGCAAAGATCGACGCGTAGATGAAATACCCGACGAGGAAAAACAGCAAAAAGTAAACGACCATCAGCGGCGAAACCCGTGGAATGCCATTCAAAAGCTCCGCCGTTCCAGCCTGCACTGAGAGAAACCCGACGATCACCGTTAGCGATATCACCCAGATACCAAGTTGCGTAAGTCCCGCTAATCCGACGCCGACAAGCTTGCCAAACATCAGCTCCATCGGCTTTGCGGATGAGAAAAGTATCTCGGCGATCCGCGTCTCCTTCTCCTCGACGACCGCACCCATGATCACCTGGCCATAGATGGTCAGCGTGATGTAGATCATCATTCCGATCACCAGCGAGGCGATAAACAGGGAGTCGGAATCCTTTTCCTCACCGCGTTGTGTGATGGATTTTGTATCGAGATCGACCTGCTGATTTATTGCTTTGAGCTCGGACTCGTCGATCTTTGCCTCGGACAAGCGCTCGGATCGGACTGCCTCGTTCAAGGCATCCTTGACCATGTCGCCGACGACAAAGTCACCGGCTTTCCGCGAGAGGAACTCATACTTCGCATTCGGATCGGCCGCCGTATCGGGGATGATGAGATAAGCGTCGATCTCGTCGTCGACCGCCATCAGGTTGAGCTCTGAGCGGACCTGCTCGCGCGATTTGCCGCGGGCATCATAGTCGACAAAGATGATGCCCGACGCCATCTGCTTGGCGCCGCTGCGCATCTTTTCATCCTGAGACGCACCGACGTTCTTGAACTGATCTTTTGACGCCTCGCGAGTTTTCGCCTCGATCGCGCTCTCCGAGAGATTCGCCTTTAGCCGCGGCGCGATCTTGCCGGTCTGGTCAACTATCACGAGCCGCGTCGGCTCGCCCTTTAGGGAAAAGATCAACGCCGGCACCAGCGCAAACCCCAGGCCCAGCACGGGAAACAACAACGTCCCGATCAGAAAAGTCCATTTCATGACGACCTTCCGGTATTCGTGACTGATCACTGCCAGGAGTTTCCGCATTTGTTATGGAATATTTTAGACCACCTCGGCTACAATTCCGCTTACCGGAATATCGTTATGTATAATCAACGCCTCGCCGCCGCTGCCAGTTTCATAGTCGTGTCGTCGCTATTTATCGCAACTTCTCTCCAGCCGTGCGTTTTTGCCCAAAGGCGGACCGCTCCGCCGCAACGCGAACGCGGCTTTCATGCGTCGGTTCATGGCGACCTAAAGGAGACGTACGTTTCAGATCGCCACGAAGCCGACCTGAACGATCACTCCGAGCAGCAATTGACGGTAAAATACGATATCGACAAAGACTTTCGGTATGACGGTCAGGAGCTGCTCGAGGTGCCGGGGCAGCGTGCGAACGCCGGCGGTTCATTTCACGCAAAGGCCGATACCCAAACCTCCGCCCGCGACCTGCACGAGCATTATCAGATGGACACCGCCGGATCGATCCTGGAGGGGGGTATAGATTTTCTTCACGGCACCTCCGAGCAGCGGATCAATGTCGCAAATACCGATGGCGTGCTGCAAAGTTGCAAGTCCGAGGGTAATGTCGAGAGCGCGACCGACGACTGCGGAGTCGTGACGCTGAGTGATATTTCATTTCACGAGTACGACAAGGGCAAGGTCGTTGCGCTCGATCATTCTGTCGACGCTCACCCGCTTTCCGCGAGGCCTCGTGACCTGAGTCCCGAGTTGGGTTATGTCAGCAATGATTGGTATGGAGCAGTCGCACAGGGATCCGAGGCGACCGGGTTTACTGTCACGCTCGAGGCAAAAAAATCACTTGCGCCTCCAGTCACCCAGGACGGATACAAGGTTACTCAGGAGAAGACACTTGTTCTCTCGATAAAAGTTAGTCCCTCAGGGCTCAAGTCACAGATCGTCCCGCTCCTCGCGCCGAATGATACGTCGACGATGGACCTTACAGCTCTTCTGGATCCTAAATACTCGCCGCTCGCTGCACCGGCTGCCCTACCTGATCGATAAAGATATCGTTCAGGCTCGGCTCGACCGCTTCGAATTTTGTGATCGTCGCACCCGAGTCGATGAGCTTTCGCAGGAGCTGTTGAGGGTCTGCATCGGGAGCCATTTCGATCTGTTTCTCGTCGGCGTGCTCCTCGACCCGAACGATCAATGACCGGTCGGTCAAAACACCGTCTCCGCCCTCTGCCCTCAGCGCGATCAGATTTTTGCCGTATCTCTCCTTTATCTGACGCAGGCTGCCGCCGATCACTTTTTTAGCCCGGTTAATGAGCAGAATGTCGCTGCAGAGACGCTCGGCGGTCTCCATCTGATGCGTCGAGAACATGATCGTCTTGTCCTTGGTCCGAAACTCCGCCAGCACCTCGATCATAAACTCGACATTCACCGGATCGAGCCCTGAGAAAGGCTCATCAAGTATCAGCAGATCGGGATCATGCAGTACGGTCGAGATGAACTGTATCTTTTGCTGCATGCCCTTTGAGAGGTCGGTCGTGCGTTTTGTTTTCCACTCCGCAAGGCCCATGCGGCCCAGCCAAAAGTCGATGCGCTTGTCCGCCTCCGCACGTGGGACATCTTTGAGAGCCGCAAAATAGCGGAGCTGATCGACTATCTTCAGCTTTTTATAAAGTCCTCGCTCCTCAGGCAAATAACCGATCCGGTCCTGCAGATGCGCCGTACCGCTCTCACCAAAGAGCTCGATCGAACCATCGTCGGGCGCGGTTATGCCAACGATCATTCGAATTGTCGTCGTTTTGCCTGCGCCGTTAGGGCCGAGAAAGCCGAACACACGCCCCGCGCGCACATCGAAGCTCAGGTCCTCGACGGCCGTAAAATCGCCAAAACGCTTGGTGACGTTCCGGACGCTGAGCGTGACGTTGCTGTCAGGCATACCCGCTGAAGATATCACGCCGCTCGTTAGCCTTCTACTTTAATAGCTGTAACTTTGAAGTTAATATTCGCCCGATCCTCGTGCCTGTCAAATCCCGCTATCTGCACATCGATCGGTGCCGACTCGCCCGGCGGAATGGGCCCGTGCTGCACCGGCACCACGAGTACGGCTTTGTCGCGAATAGACTGATTCTGCTGGTTAATGATGCTGACCGTCACCTGGAGCAGCGTGATCGTCTCGCCGGTCTTGTTGTAGACGTTCCCGTGAATGTACATCGAGATCGTGCCCTGACCGGTAGGAGACTCGACCGTGCGCGAGTCGTCGCGAGCGATCTGAATGTTCTTGGCAAGTGCGGCAAACTCGGGCGAATCTTCGCGAAGTGCCCCCTGCAGGATCTTCGCGGTCTGGTCCTCGATCGAAGGCGTCCGCGTCAGCCACCACGCCGCAACCCCGCCGATCAGCAGCAGGCCCACGATCACGCCTATCAGCAAACCGGTGACACTGCGCTTCTCAGGAGGCTTTTGCTCAAACATCTCTGCCATACAGCCATTCTACCGCGTTCAGAACAACCACAAAGGCACAAAGAACACAAAGAGGATGACTCGGCACGTTGTGTGCTAAATTCTTGACCAACACTCTCCATGAGGTGAGGAATCCGTAACCGATCTTGCTTTTCTCCGGGCCCTCTGTGTCTCTGTGGTGAATATTCCCCAACAATTTGTCGAAGCGGTTCTGCCCGTACCGATTAGACGCGCGTTTACGTACAAGGTTCCCGAGCGGCTTGTCGGCAAAATAAAAATTGGCGCTCGTTTGCGGCTGCAGTTTGGCCGGCGAGACCTTATCGGATATGCGGTGAATGTTGTTGATGAGCTGCCTGCCGAGGCTGACGTAGACGAGTCAAAGCTCAAAGATGTGATCGAGATCCTCGACGAGGACCCGCTCATCACGCCCGAGATCCTTAACCTCACGAAATGGACCGCAGATTATTACGCGTCATTTTGGGGCGAGATGCTAAAAGCCTCGCTTCCTGCGGGGATCAACAGCGAAAAAGTGCGGCCGCGACTCCGGAAAGCTGTCCGTCGTGTCAGTAGTCCGCATGTTAGTGAGGGCTCAACTGGGTCCGAAAAGCCGCTGACGGACCCACAGGTCAGAATCCTGGAACTGCTCGACCAAAAAGGTGGCGAAATGCTCTGGACCGATGTGCAAGAGCAATCCGATGTCGGGGCTTCACCGATCAACACGCTCGCCAAACGTGGTCTTGTCGAGATCTACGTTCAGGACCTGCACCGCGACCCGCTTGCGGATGCAAAGCTGCCTAAACTCCTCGACCTAAAGCTGACGATCGAACAGCAGACCGCTCTCGACGAGATTGCAGGCGCGGTGAAGGGTGGCGAATACAAAGCTTTTCTCCTCCACGGCGTGACCGGCAGCGGCAAGACGGAGGTCTACATTCGAGCCATGCGTGCGGCGCTCGAACAAGGCCGCACCGCAATGATGCTGGTGCCTGAGATCGCGCTGACGCCCGTGTTCTCGCGGCAGTTGCGGGCGGTGTTTGGGACCGAGGTCGCGATCCTGCACTCAAATCTCTCCGCAGGCGAACGCTATGACGAATGGCGTCGCATTCGCCGAGGCACGGCGCGCGTTGTGATCGGCACGCGTTCGGCCGTCTTTGCACCACTCGAGGACATCGGTCTGATCGTTGTGGATGAGGAACACGACCCCTCATATCGCCAGCACGAATCGCCCTTTTACAATGCCCGCGACGTCGCTGTTATGCGCGCGCACTTTGCCGGTGCGGTCGTCGTGCTCGGCTCCGCGACGCCTGCGATGGAGTCTTTCTACAACGCAAAAACCGGCAAGTACGCATATTTGCACCTGCCAAGTCGCATCGGCGAAAGCGGACTCGCCGAGGCCAAACTGGCCGACATGCGTGATGTCTTTAAACAAAAAGGAAAGGACGTCCCATTCTCCGACCAACTACTGGAGGCGATCGACGAGACGCATTCGCGCGGCGAGCAGTCGATCGTGCTGCTCAACCGCCGCGGCTTTTCGCAATTTGTGTTGTGCCGCACGTGCGGAGAGTCACTCAAATGCAAAAACTGCGACATCACGCTCACTTATCATCGTGCGGCGCAAAAGCTCGTCTGCCATTACTGCAACTATCGCGAATCCGTGCCAAAGATTTGCCCGCACTGCCGCAGCGAATTCCTCTATTTTGTCGGCGAAGGCACTGAGAATATCGAGGACCAGCTTCGCAAGAAATTCCCACAGATGCGCATAGCTCGTGTTGACCGCGACACGATGGCTCACAAAGGTGAGCTCGACCAGATCCTGCTTGATTTTGCCGCCCACCGCATCGACATGCTCGTCGGGACGCAGATGATCGCGAAAGGGCACGACTTCCCAAACGTCACGCTCGTCGGTGTCATTTCAGTCGATATAGGATTGGGACTGCCAGACCTGAGGTCAGCGGAGAGAACTTTTCAATTGATCACTCAGGTCGCCGGCCGCTCGGGCCGCGGCGCAAAGCCAGGCCGCGTGCTCATCCAGACGTACTACCCCGAGCACTACGCGCTGCGTCACGCGGTGAATCAGGATTACGAGGGCTTTTACGCCGAGGAGATCCGCTATCGCGAGAGACTCGCGTACCCACCGTTCTTCGTCCTCGCGAGCATCATGATCAAGCACCGCGATCACACGCGAGCCCAGACAAACGCGAATATCCTGCGTCGTGCATT
>Ga0068853_100001842_pt1 | contig 15593 bp, 17 predicted proteins | sample KBSCornC32_FD_65655 | JGI IMG/M metagenome (GOLD analysis project Ga0068853, IMG submission 65655) | Corn rhizosphere microbial communities from Kellogg Biological Station, Michigan, USA - KBS Corn C3-2 | ecosystem: Host-associated > Plants > Roots > Rhizosphere > Soil ...
CGCCAGGGACAAGGTCGATCAATGGACCGGGCTCGTACACGATTATCTCATCGGGCGGCCGAATCTCGCGCGCGTTTATGTGCTGATCGACTCGCGCCACGGGCTGAAGCCGCAGGACCGCGAAGTGCTCGGCTATCTCGACCGCGCCGGCGTTTCCTACGCGATCGTGCTCACGAAAATCGATACGATCAAAGCGCAATTCGGCGAGCCGCGCATCCTCGAGACGGAAGCCGCGCTCAAGAAGCGGCCCGCGGCGTTTCCGAAAGTGTTTCCGGTTTCGTCCTTTGACGATATCGGAATTTCCGAGTTGCGCGCGGCGATCGCGCGGCTGCTCTCCGAGCGGCGCTAGTCAGTCCACCCGCGTCGCGGTTTTCTTCTTCAGCTTTTCCGCGGAAGCTGACGCCGCGGTCGTCGTGTGCGGATTCGCCATGCGATAGAGCTGGAAGCGGCGCCCTTCATAGACGAGCCGCAAGCGCAGCGGATCGGGATTTTCCGCGCCCTTCTCGGTGAACAGCACGTAGACATAGTCGTAGGTGTTCGGCCAATCGCTCCAGTAGGCGGCTTCCTCGATGTCGGGATCGTTCGCGACGACAAGCAGCTTCTCGAGCGTCGGCGGCGTGCCGTCCTCGGTATCGGTATGGTCGGCGTAATCGCCGCGCACGCGCAGGATCTGCTTGCCGGGCACCGCGAAGGCGGTCGTCACCAGCGCCGAGCGCTCGATCATCGCAAGGCAAGCGGCATGCATGAGCCCAAGATCGCGCACGTCATCGCCGCCGGCAGGATCGGCGTAAGCGACCAGCACCTGCGCGCCGCGATCGATGAATTGCACCGACTGATGCAGCGACTCGACGCCCCTTGAGAGCTTGTTCCACACCAGCTCGACTTCGGCGACGCGAACGCAGACGAGCGTCGCGAGAACTGCAGCGAAACCGTAGCGCACCATGCGGCGGGGAAAGCGCACATTGAGACAGGCGATCAGCATGAAAGCGAGCCCGATCGGGATGCGCTGGTCGGCCATATAGGTCGCGAACGCGATGCGCGGCATCGCAAGATAAACTGCCCCGCCCAATCCCAGCAGAACCCAGCCCATCAGCGGAAAGCGCACGAGCTTGTGGCGGATCGCCCAGACCAGCGCGGCCGCGAAAATGCCGATCAGAACGAAAGCGACATAGTCGGAATAGACGCTGAAGACGAACATCACGCCATCGAGTTTGCCGGTGTGCTCCCAGTAGTTCTCCCTCGCGAGCCCGAGCGTCGGGCTCTCATAGAGAAGCGGCAACACTGGCAGGAACGGAATCGCGGTCGCGCAGAATTCCATGATCTTCGCGCGCGAGCGCCAGCCGCGCGAACGCCATAGCCGCTCGGCCTCGAAGGCGAACAGGCCAAGCCCATAAAGCGCGACGCTCATGAGATGGCAGAAGAAGAGCGCAATCACAAAGGCGGCGGAGGCCGCATAGCGCCATGGCCACGGACGCTCGCGGAGCAAGACCCAGGCGGCGAGCGCCCATAGGACGAGCCCGATGCCGAAGAGATAGTTGGCGACGCCAACGAGGAGCATGTTGTTGTAGAGCAACGGCGCCGCGACCAGTGGCAGCGCCGACCAGCGGCCGGTGAGCGCGCGGTTCAGCGCGAGCGTACCCGACAAAATCAGCACGAAAATCGAAATCAGGAAAAACTGCCCGGCGAGATAAATGTTCATGACGCGCGCGAGCGTCGGCACCACCATGTCCATCATCAGGTTCGGGATGATCTGCCAGTGGATTTCGTAAAACCGGTCGAGATAGGCGTCATGGCCCTGCGCGTCGATCACATACATGCGCGCGAGATGATTGATGTAGTCGGATAAGGGCGGCAGCTTGTGGGTGAGCACCGGAATCGAGATCACGGCGCAAAGCAGCGCGAACAGCGCGGCGATCTGCGGCCGGCGGAAATCGCGGGTCTGGGGATGCGGAGCGTGGTCTTTCGGCGGCATTGCGAGTCCGAGCGGTCCGGCGGACCGGTTTCCAGGTTTGGGTGAAAAGGCTGATTCAGGAGGATTCGCGTGAGCGCCGTATCTTGCGGCTCTGGCATGCCGCGGCTTGAGGCGATTCGCTTTAACCGGGCCCTTGAGGCGGCCAGAAACTCCCCTTCCGTTCTTGCGCTTGAGTCATTAGAAGTTTCCGTCTGAACCGAACATGAACACCAAAGCCAAAGCCCCCGCTTCCGATATCCCGGCCGACGCGCATGCGCAGGCGCGCATCCTCGTGCAGGCGCTGCCGCATATGCAGCGCTACGACGACGAGATCGTCGTGGTGAAATATGGCGGCCACGCCATGGGAGACGACCAGGCGGCGCGGGACTTCGCCCGCGACATCGTGCTGCTCGAACAATCGGGCGTGAACCCGGTCGTCGTGCATGGCGGCGGGCCGCAGATCGGCGACATGCTGAAACGGCTCAAGATCAAGTCGGAATTCGCGGCGGGATTGCGCGTGACCGACGCCGCCACCGTCGAGATCGTCGAAATGGTGCTCGCGGGCTCGATCAACAAGCAGATCGTCGGCTTCATCAACGAAGCGGGCGGACGCGCCGTCGGCCTTTGCGGCAAGGACGGCAACATGCTCCTTGCCAAAAAATTAACGAGAAGTTTCGCCGACCCGGGGTCCGCGATCGAGAAAGAAGTAGATCTCGGTTTCGTGGGCGAGCCCGCGAAGGTGGACACGACCGTCCTCGATCAGATTCTCGGCCGCGAGCTGATCCCGGTGCTTGCGCCGGTCGCGGGCGGAATCGAAGGCGGCACGTTCAACGTCAATGCCGACACGTTTGCCGGTGCGATCGCGGGCGCGCTGAAAGCGAAGCGCCTGTTGTTGCTCACCGATGTGCCGGGCGTCTTGGACAAATCGAAGAAGCTCGTCAAGGAGCTGTCCTTGTCCGACGCGCGCAAGCTCATCGCCGACGGCACGATTTCGGGCGGCATGATTCCGAAAGTCGAGACCTGCATCGACGCGCTCGACCAGGGCGTCGAAGGCGTCGTGATTTTGGACGGCAAAGTTTCCCACGCGGTGCTGCTGGAGCTTCTCACCGATCACGGCGCCGGCACGCTGATTCAGCGATAGATATTTTCCGCGTTCAGTGCCGAAGAATTGCAAGGAGTGATGGATGTCCGCCGAGCTTGCCCGCATCATTGACGACGCCTTCGAGCGCCGCGCCGAGATCACGCCGAAGTCAAAAGGCGAAGTCCGGCAAGCCGTCGAGCGGGCGCTTGCGCTCCTCGATAGCGGCAAGGAGCGCGTCGCGATGCGAAAGCGCGACGGCCATTGGGAAGTGAACCAGTGGTTGAAGAAAGCGGTGCTGCTCTCCTTTCGGCTCACCGATATGAGTACGATCAAGGGCGGCCCCGGCAAAGCCGTGTGGTGGGATAAAGTACCGTCGAAATTCGACGGCTGGAAGCCGAAGCAATTTCAGAAGGCGGGCTTTCGCGCGGTGCCGGGCTCGGTCGTGCGCCGCGGCGCTTTCATCGCGCCGGGCGTCGTGCTGATGCCTTCCTTCGTGAACCTCGGCGCTTACGTCGATGAGAACACGATGGTCGACACCTGGGCGACGGTCGGCTCCTGCGCGCAGATCGGTAAAAATGTACATATTTCCGGCGGCGCCGGAATCGGCGGCGTGCTGGAGCCGGTGCAGGCAGGCCCGGTCGTGATCGAGGACAATTGCTTCATCGGCGCGCGCTCGGAAGTGGCCGAAGGCGTGATCGTGCGCGAGGGATCGGTGCTTTCCATGGGCGTTTTTATCGGCGCTTCCACCAAGATTATTGACCGCGAAACCGGCCGTACTTATGTAGGTGAAGTGCCGGCCTATTCCGTCGTGGTACCGGGCTCAATTCCCAGCAGGGCGACCGCGAGCGGCGATCCGAGCCCGTCGCTTTATTGTGCCGTTATCGTAAAGCGCGTCGATGAGCGTACCCGCGCTAAAACGAGCATTAACGAATTGCTGCGAGACTGACGATTTCGAACGAGGCTAGCATGGACTGGGGTTATATTTACACCAGTTTCGAAGGCCGCTTGAATCGCGAGTCCTTCTGCGTCAGCAGCGCGCTTCTCCTAATCGTGGCGGCGGCATTGCAGAGCTTGGCCGCGGATGTGCTCGGCACATTCGGCGCGCTGATCTTCGCGATCGTCTGGCTCTATCCCGCGCTCGCGCTTTCCTTGAAGCGCGCGCATGACCGCAACATTCCAACCTGGCTCGTCGCGTTGTTTTTCACTTTCGCCATCATGAGCGTTTTGTTGTGGCCGTTCAAAATCGGCCGTCTCGGCGAAGTGCCAATGCCGCTCTTTCTGATGGCGGCGGTTCCGGCGCTCTTGCTAGGAATATTTCTGTTCGTCGAACTCACCTTCCTGCGGGGGACCGGCGGACCGAACCGCTACGGGCCCGACCCTCTCGCGCACGCGAATTCATAAGTCCGGAAGACGATGTCCGCCGATCCCGTCGAAATCGCGCAAGCTCTCATCCGCTGCCGCTCGGTGACGCCGGCGGAAGGCGGCGCGCTCGATTATCTCGGCGGCCTGCTCGCGCAAGCGGGATTCGAAATTCACCGGCAGAAATTCTCCTCGCCCGGCTTTCCCGAGATCGATAATCTGTTCGCGAAGATCGGCAGCGGGAAGCCGCATCTCGTCTTCGCAGGCCATACCGACGTCGTGCCACCCGGACGGGAAGCGAGCTGGAGCGAGCCACCCTTCGTCGGCGTGTTGAAAGACGGAAAACTGTTCGGCCGCGGCGCGGTCGACATGAAGGGCGCGATTGCCGCCTTCGCCGCCGCCGCACTCGATTATCTTGGCGAGAAAAAGCCGAAGGGAACGATCTCGTTTCTCATTACCGGCGACGAGGAAGGACCGGCCGTCGACGGGACGGTAAAGCTCTTGGCCTGGGCAAAAGCGCGCGGCGAGAAATTCGATCACGCCATCGTCGGCGAGCCGACGAGCGTGAAGCGCGTTGGGGACACGATCAAGACCGGACGTCGCGGCAGCCTCTCGGGCACCATCACTGTCTTCGGCAAGCAGGGCCATGTCGCCTATCCCGACCGCGCCGAAAATCCGGTCCCGGCACTGATTTCGGTCTGCGCGGCGCTGACGGAAAAACCTTTCGATCGGGGCTCGAAGGAATTTCAGCCGTCGAATCTCGAAATCGTCGCGATGGAGACGGGCAATACGGCGTTTAACGTCATCCCGGCGCAGGCGATGGCGCGCTTCAATATCCGTTTCAATGACAAGCACACGCCCGCAAGCCTCAAGAAAGAAATCGAGAAGCGTGTGAAGAAAGCTTTGAAGCGCGCACGTTGCAAGATCGACTGGGAGCCCGCGAGCGAATCGTATCTGACAAAGCGCGGGCCGTTCGTCGATCTTGTGGTGAAGGCTGCTGCCGAAGCGACCGGCGTAAAGACCGAAATCTCGAACTCGGGCGGCACGTCCGATGCGCGCTTCATCAAGAATTACTGCCCGGTGATCGATCTCGGCCTTGTCGGCACGACCATGCACCAGATCGACGAGAATACGGCGGTCGCGGATTTGCAGAAGCTGGCGAAAATTTACCGGGCGATTTTGGAGCGCTATTTCGCGCGCTAATAATCCACCCGCACGAGATAAAGCCCGCAAGCCGGTGCGACCGGACCGCAGGCTGTGCGGTCTTTCGAATCCAATGCTTTTTTCAGATCCTCCGCGCTCCAGCGCCCCTCACCGACTTGCGCGAGCGAGCCGACCATCGAGCGCACCTGATTGTGCAGGAACGAACGCGCGGAAACGGATATGCAAATTTCGTCGCCAGCGCGCGTGACATCCAATTGATCCAACGTCTTCACCGGCGATTTCGCCTGACATTCAGTGGAGCGGAATGTCGTGAAGTCGTGATTGCCGACAAGATGCTGCGCGGCCTTATGCATCGCCTCGGCATCCATGGGCCGCGCGATTTTCCAGGTGCGATCGCGCTCGAGCGCCAAGTCCGCGCGGCGATTCATGATGCGATAAAGATAATGCCGCTTCACTGCCGAGAAGCGTGCGTGAAAGTCGTCGGCCACGCGCTCGGCCGAAAGAACCGCCACCGGATGCGGGCGAAGCTGCGCGTTGATCGCGTCCCGCACCGTGTCAGCCTCCCAGTTCTTCGCAAGATCCATATGCGCGACTTGCGCGAATGCATGCACGCCTGCGTCGGTGCGGCCCGCGCCATAAAGCGCGGCGCGCTCGCCGGTGAATTTTTCGATGGCGTTTTCGATTTCGCCCGCGACGGAAGCGCCGTTGTCCTGCACCTGCCAGCCGACGAAAGGCGTGCCGTCATATTCGATGGTGAGCTTGTAGCGGGGCATCAGGAAAGCGCTTCGGGTTTCGTATGAAAACCGCGCAAGAACTCCTCGGCGCTCATTGCTTTCGCGCCGGCGCGCTGCACTTCCGTGAGCTTTATTGCGCCGTTGCCGCAGGCGATCGTGAGATGGCTGTCCAAAACCTCTCCGGGTTTTCCTTTACCTTCAGCAAGCGACGAGCATAGCGCCCGCACGCGTAGCTTTTCCTTTGCACCCCCGATTTCGAACCACGCGCCGGGAAAAGGCGAAAGGCCGCGAATATGATTGTGCACGTCTCGCGCCGGTTTCGACCAGTCGATCCTGGTTTCGTTCTTGTCGATTTTCTTCGCGTAGGTGACGCCTTCCTTTTCCTGAGGCGTGAACTGCAGGCCGGTCGTCGAGAGTGCCGCGAGCGCGCGCATGACAAGATCCGCGCCGGCTTCCGCGAGCTTGTCGTGCAGCTCGCCCGCCGTCATGTCGGGCGCAATCTTGATTTCTCGTTCCAGCGCGACCGGGCCGGTGTCGAGCCCTTGATCCATCTGCATCACCGCAACGCCCGTTTCCTCGTCACCCGCCATGATCGCGCGATTGATCGGGGCGGCACCCCGCCAGCGCGGCAGAAGCGAAGCGTGCAGGTTGAGGCAGCCGTGTTTCGGCGCGCCGAGAATTTCCTTTGGCAGCAAAAGTCCGTAGGCGATCACGATCGCCACGTCGGCGTTGTGCGCGCGGAATTTTTCGACATCGTCGGCGCTTTTGAAATTCGCCGGATGCAGCACCGGAATTTTCAACGCTTCCGCCGCGAGCTGCACTGGCGACTTCCGCTCGCTCATGCCGCGGCCGGCGGGCTTCGGCGGCTGCGTATAGGCGGCGACAACCTGATGCGCTCCCGCAAGCGCTTTCAGCGTCGGGACGGAAAAATCCGGCGTGCCCATGAAAACGACGCGCATTCCACCGCTCCCCGAGAAACGGCCGCGGTCAGAGAACCGCTTCGCGCTTCGCGACCTTGACGAATTTCTTGGTTACCCTGTCGCGCTTCAGCTTCGACAGATGATCGATGAACAGAACGCCGTTCAGATGATCGAGTTCGTGCTGAAAGACGCGCGCGAACAAGCCTTCGGCTTCCACTTCCACCGTCTGCCCTTCGAGATTCGTGAAGCGCGCCTTGATCCGTTCGGGCCGCTCGACCTCGTCGGCGAATTCGGGGATCGAAAGGCAGCCTTCTTCCATCGTGCTCTTTTCGTCGGACGTCCAGACCAGCTCGGGATTGATGATCGCGATCGGCTTCTTCTCTTCCTCGCCGCGCGTCGCATCGATCGTGACGACGCGGAGCGGCACACCGACCTGGATCGCGGCCAAGCCCACGCCCGGCGCGTCGTACATCGTCTCGAACATGTCGGCGACCAGCTTCTTCACCTCGGCGTCGATCTTCTTGACGGGCTTTGAGACCGCGCGCAGGCGCTTATCGGGGAGGCTGATGATGGGGCGGATCATGCGCCGGAGATAGGGGTTCGGCGGGGCGTCGTCAACGCGCGCTTATTTCACGATAATCGCGTTTCTGAGCTTGATCGGATCGTCGATCATATGCAGTGGCTCGAACCCGACCCCGACGCCGCGGATCAGCACGTCGCCGTAATTGAAAATGCGCCCGGGAATAGATTGGCCCACATCCACGCTTTCGACCTTTTCCATATTCATTTCGATGGTGCGGCGGCGGATGAAACCGTGCTTGTAAATGATGCGGCGATCAGTAACCGCGATCTCGGTCGTGATGCGCGTGATCCACGCGCGCAACAAACTCAAGAGCCCAAGGACCAGAACAATCGGCGATGCAAAAAGAAGCGGCGGGAAGACGCTGGCGAAGCCGAACGTAACAATCCCCGCCAACAACAGCAGGCTGCCGGGTACATAAATCAGCCAGTGAATCGTCCCATCGAACAGAACGGTTTCACCCGGCTGCAGGATTTCATCGATATATTTCATGGCATTGCCGCGCCCGGAATCTGAACTCCCAGCTTAGCCTGAAACTGATTGCGGCAGGAGGCTGGCATTATTGTTCGCTATTCGTTCTAATGCGCTTTCGAATCAACGGACGCCCGCCATGACGGATATTCTTTTCACTTTCTTCGGCAGGCCGGTCTCGGCCATTGAGTTTCTGCTCGCGCTTGGCTGCCTCGCCTTCCTTCTTCTGCTCGTGCTCGCGATCGCCTTCTGGCGCTCCGGGAAGCGCCGCGCGCTCGAGGCACAGGAACAAGCCTTCCGTGCCGAGGACATGGAAACGCGCGTCTCCGAACTCTTGCGCGCGCAAGCCGAACTCACCGGCCGCGTGCAGGCTTTCGCCGAAGGCATGGGCGGGCGGCAGGCGGAATTCTCGCGCACGATGACCGAGCGCCTGGATGCCGTCACGCATCGGCTCGGCGAAGGCATGCAGAAGACCGCAAAAGAGACAATGGAGAGCCTCGGGCAGTTGAACGAGCGGCTCGCGGTCGTCGACGCGGCGCAAGGAAGATTGCAAGAGCTCTCCTCGCAGCTCGTGACGCTCAAGGACGTGCTCGCGAACAAGCAAGCGCGCGGCGCTTTCGGCCAGGGCCGGATGGAAGCAATCGTCACCGACGGGCTGCCCAAGGATTCCTTCGCGTTTCAATACACGCTTTCGAACGGCAAGCGGCCGGACTGCGCGGTGTTTCTCCCCGGCGACGAACGGCCCCTCCTGATCGACGCGAAATTCCCGCTCGAATCCATCACCGCGTTTCGCGAAGCGAAAACGGACGAGATGCGCCGCGCCGCTTCCGCGCGGCTGCGCACGGATATTTCGAAACACGTTTCGGATATCGCCGACCGCTATTTCCTGCCGGGCGAAACGCAGGACATGGCGTTGATGTTCGTGCCATCGGAATCGGTTTACGCGGAACTGCACGAGCATTTCGACGACTTGGTGCAGAAAGCGTTTCGCTCGCGCGTGATGCTCGTCTCGCCGTCGCTTCTGATGCTCGCGATTCAGGTGCTGCAGGTGATCGTGAAAGATGCGCGCATGCGCGAGCAAGCCGAACTCGTACGCGCCGAAGTCGCGAAGCTGATGGGCGATGTCGAGCGCCTGCGCGATCGCGCGCTCAATTTGCAGAAGCATTTCGCCCAGTCGTCCGACGATGTCGGACAGGTGCTGATCTCCGCCGAGAAAGTGATGAAGCGCGGCGCGCAGATCGAGTCCTTGGAACTCGATGCGCCGGAGGCGAAGACGCCGATTCAGGCACCGCTGAAATTGAAACTCGGCGCGGCGGAGTGATTCTTTTTCTTCCCCTCTCCCCTTGTGGGAGAGGGGAAGAAAGTCCCGCCATGACGCGTCTTTAAATGCGTGAGATAAACACCGCATGACGCGAATCACGCGCGCTCCCGAAGCCAAGCCCTCTTTCAGCGACACGCTTTCCGTCTATCTTCGCCCGCGCGTCCTGATCGTCATGTTCCTCGGCTTTTCCGCCGGACTGCCGCTCGCGCTTTCGGGCTCGACGCTCCTGGTCTGGATGCGCGAAGCCGGCGTCGATCTCGGCACCATCGGGCTCTTCGCGCTCGCCGGCACGCCCTACACGATCAAGTTTCTCTGGGCGCCTTTGGTCGACGCGCTCGATGTGCCGCTTCTTTCGGCGTGGCTTGGGCGGCGGCGCGGCTGGCTGATTTTCTCGCAGCTTCTCCTGATCCTCGCGATCGTATTTCTCGCTTTCACCGATCCGGCAAAGGCACCGTGGATTGTCGCGCTCGGCGCGGTCATGGTCGCTACCGCTTCCGCGACGCAAGACATCGTGATCGACGCCTTCCGCGTGGAATCGCTCCCCAAGAACGAGCAGGCCGCCGGCATGGCTTCTTACGTCGCGGCCTATCGTGTCGGCATGCTGCTTTCGACCGCCGGCGCGCTGTTTCTGGTCAGCGGCTTCGAGGCTTACGGCCTCTCCAAGCATGGTGCGTGGACGGCGGGTTACGTCGCCATGGCCGCGTTCGTCATCATCGGCATCGTCACGACGCTCGTTGCAACCGAGCCCGAAAAATCCGCGCGCATCGAGGCCGCGCACAAAAGCCAAAACCCGCTCCAGCGCGTGTTCAAGGCCGCGCTTGGCGCGTTCGGCGATTTCTGGCGGATGGAGCAAGCGCTTGCCGTGCTCGCCTTCGTGGTGCTGTTCAAGTTCACCGATGCGCTCGCGGGCGTGATGACCGCGCCGTTCGTGATCGATCTTGGTTTTTCGCGCAACGAATATGCCGCGATCATCAAGGGCGTTGGGTTGGCCGCGACATTGATCGGCGGTTTCGCGGGCGGCTATGTCGCGCGCGCCTATCCGTTAGCTACGAGCCTCTGGATCGGCGGCATCCTGCAGGCACTCGCGAATTTCGCCTTCTCCTGGCAGGCGATCAAAGGGCACGATCTTGCGTGGCTCACTTTCGCGATCGTCACGGAGAATTTCACGAGCGCCATCGGCACCGTGATCTTCGTCGCGTATCTCTCCGCACTCTGCAAAAACCCTGCGCATACCGCGACGCAGTTTGCATTGCTCACGGCGCTTGCCGCCATCGGCCGGACCTATCTCTCGTCGGGCGCGGGTTACATTGCGGAAGCTTCCGGCTGGTTCTGGTTTTTCGCGCTTTGCGCGCTCGCCGGCCTCCCCGGCTTGCTGCTGCTCGGCTGGCTGCAGATGAAAGGGCATTTCGAGAAAATCGCGCGGCTCCGTTAGCGCGCTCGCTCACTTCTTCGGGAAGACGAGCCATTCGTTCGGGCGGCGCTTCGGGTCGAAGCGCTTGCCGTTGCAATCGACTTTCAGCCAGTATTTCTGCAGCAGGAAATCGCGGCCGTTCCATTTCCATTCGCCGGCGCTGCCGCAATCGCCGGGGCCGCGGCCCTTGTGCAGGCTCGTGAGAGTCTTCTCCTTGGCGTTGAATTCCGGCGCGGTCACGCTGTGGCGGCTCTCATAGCCGCGGATTTGCGGAAAGCGGAAGGCAAGCAATCGCGCGTGCTCGGGTGCGGCCTCGTCATAAGTGAAGAAAATCCCGGCATATTGGTACGCCGCCTTCCAGCACAGGATTTCTTGCAGCTTTTGCCCGTCGCCGAGATCGTGCGCCGGGTCGAGATGTTCGGTCGCCTGCTCGTAAGTAACGGCGCAATCGGCCGTCTTCAATCCGGCTTCAATAGCGGCGCGCGGTACCGCGAGCTCAGTCGCGGCAACGGGAACGGATGCAACAAGCGCAAGCAGCGCGACGAAAAGAATCTGCAACATGACTTTCCTTAAAACGGAGTCCGCGAGCGGATCGCGGCCGACAGCGTGCCTTCGTCGAGATAGTCCAATTCTCCGCCGACCGGAACACCATAGGCCAAGCGCGTCACCTTCACACCGGTGTCGCGCAACAAATCCGTGATGTAGTGGGCCGTCGTCTGACCATCGACCGTAGCGTTCAGCGCCAGCACCACTTCCTTGATTGAAGAACCTTTTACCCGCTCGATAATTCCCGAAAGGTTCAATTGTTCCGGCCCTATGCCGTCGAGCGGCGAGAGCGTGCCGCCCAAAACATGATACTTTCCGGTGACGACGCCCGCGCGCTCGAGCGCCCACAGATCGGCGACATTTTCGACCACAACCAAAATAGATTGATCGCGCGAGGCGTCAGCGCAGACCGTGCAAGGATCGCGCGTGTCGACATTGCCGCAAACGGAGCAGATCGCGATCTTCTCATGCGCGTCCGCAATCGCCACAGCGAGCGGCTCCATCAAATCCTCGCGGCGCTTGACGAGGTGGAGCGCCGCGCGGCGCGCCGAGCGTGGGCCGAGACCCGGCAGGCGCGCGAGCAACTGGATCAGGCGCTCGATTTCAGGACCGGCAACGGCGCGGCGCATTTAAAAAGGTTCTCTAAAAAAGCTTCATGCCCGGCGGGATCGGCAGGCCGCCCGTCAGGTCTTTCATCTTGTCCTGCATCAGTCGATCGGCTTTCGCGCGCGCGTCGGCATGCGCCGCGACGATGAGATCCTCGACGATCTCGCGCTCGCCCGGCTTCATGAGCGACTCGTCGATCTTTACTTTCTTGAGCGCGCCTTTCGCGCTCATGGTGACGGAGACGAGTCCGCCACCGGCGGCGCCTTCAACCTCCAGCGTATCGAGCTCCGCCTGCATCTTCTCCATGCGGGTCTGCAGCTCTTTGATCTTGCCCATCATGCCCATGAGGTCGGCCATCAATCGTCTCCACGCTCTTCGTACTCAGGCAGGTCTTCCGTATCCTCGCTCGCGGCCGGTTTCGGCGGCCGTACCTCGACGATCTCCGCGCCGGGAAAACGCGCGAGCACGGCGGCGACCAAGGGGTCGGCGCGCACGTCCTGCACGAGCGCGATCTTCTTCGCGGCCAAGGTCTCGGCGATCGTCGGCCCGCCTTTTTGGTCGGAAAGCGCCACGAACCAGCGCTTGCCCATCCATTCGGTGAGCTTCGCGGAAAGCTCCATGGTGAGGCCTTCCGGTGCGTTCGGCGCGAGCGCGATTTCGAGGCGGTTTTCCTGCAGCCGCACGAGCCGGACATAATTTTCGATCGCGTGCTTGATTTTGAGGTCGCGCTTCTCGCCGGCAAGCGCGGCGACGTCTTCAAGCGTCGAAAGACGCGGGCCGCTTACAGGCGCGGGCGCGGATTCGGTTTGCGCGACGGGACGAGAACACGCGCCGCCCTCGGCGGCAATCGCCATGCGCGGCGCGGAAGTCGGCGCTGCTTTCGCGGAGGCGCCCGAGGCCACTGCGCCAGAGCCGTCCTTCAGCATGCGGAGCGCTTCATCAGGCGTCGGCAGATCGGAGGCGTAGGCGAGCCGCACCAAGACCATCTCGGCGGCCTGCATCGGTTTTTCCGCCGAGTTCACTTCCGAATAGCCCTTGGTAAGGATTTGCCAGGCGCGGGAAAGCGCACGCACGGAAAGTTTCTCCGCGAATTCGCCGCCGCGTTTCTTCTCGGCTTCGACGAGGCTCCGGTCCCCTTTCGATTCCGGCACGAGCTTGAAGCGGGTCACGAGATGCGTGAATTCGGCAAGATCGCCGATCACCACCGCGGGATCGGCGCCGGTGTCGTATTGCGCGCGGAATTCCGTGAGCGCCGCGGAAATATCGCCCTTCATCAGCGACTCGAACAAATCGATCACGCGCGAGCGGTCGGCAAGCCCCAGCATGCCGCGCACTTCCTCGGCGGTCACTTTCGCTTCGCCATGGGCGATCGCCTGATCGAGAATGGAGAGCGCGTCGCGCACAGAGCCTTCGGCTGCGCGCGCGATCATCGCGAGCGCCTCGGGCTTGGCGGAGACTTTTTCCAGCTTGCAGATGCCCGCGAGGTGCTCGGTCAAGACGCCCGCTTCCACGCGGCGCAAATCGAAGCGCTGGCAGCGCGAGAGCACCGTCACCGGCACTTTGCGGATTTCGGTCGTCGCGAAAATGAACTTCACATGCGGCGGCGGCTCTTCGAGCGTCTTCAGGAGCGCGTTGAAAGCCTGCGGCGAAAGCATGTGCACTTCGTCGAGGATGTAGATTTTGTAGCGCGCATTCACCGGCGTGTAGCGCACGGCGTCCGTAATCTGGCGGATGTCCTCGACGCCGTTGTGGGACGCCGCGTCCATTTCGATCACGTCGATGTGGCGGCCTTCCATGATCGCTTCGCAGTGACGGCCGAGGACGGGCATGTCGAGCGTCGGCGCGCCGCCGCCTTCCGGCGGCTCGTAATTCAACGCGCGGGCGAGAATGCGCGCGGTCGTGGTTTTGCCGACGCCGCGAACGCCGGTGAGGATATAGGCCTGCGCGATGCGGCCGCTCTCGAAGGCGTTCGAGAGCGTCTTCACCATCGCGTCCTGGCCGATCAGGTCGTCGAAACTCTTCGGGCGATATTTACGCGCGAGCACACGGTAGCCCGCGTCCTCGGCCTGCTTGCCTTTGGCGATATTTTTCGGCGCTTCGTTCATGCGGTTCGGACGGTTTCTCCGCGCCGCCGCGGCTGCGACGCGCCCTGTCGTCGAAGAATTGGGTGGGAGGCTGACGAGCGACCCGATCCGTGCTCGTTAGGGCTGCTTCCTTCCGGACCTGACCCGGTTGGCGAGTGGCTCGTCCACCGCCAACCTCCCGCTCTCTATATCGGGCCTGAAAAGGGTGATGGCAAGCGATGGAAAAGCCGGTTCCCCGTTTGAATTTCGGCGTTGAAACGCCTATTTCGAAGAGATGCGTGGACGGCCACGCCTTTCCATCACAATCGCGGGGACGGCCCTGCAAACGGAGATTCGCGATGGCGTGGCTTTATCTCTTTGCGGCGGGCATTTTTGAAATCGGCTGGGCGATCGGGCTGAAATATACCGTCGGCTTCACCAAGCTCGTGCCGACGGTATGGACGCTTCTTAGCATGGCGCTAAGCCTCGGCCTTCTCGGCTTGTCGCTAAAGGCGCTGCCGCTCGGCACGGCCTATGCGATCTGGACCGGCATCGGCACGATCGGCACTGTCGCGCTCGGCATCGCGTGGCTCGGCGAATCCGCGAGTCCGTTGCGGCTCGGTTGCATCGCGCTCATCGTCGTCGGCATCGTTGGCCTGAAAGCGGTGTCGCCCGAATGAGTTTTTCCATAGACCCCCGCCTCACCGCCGAATCTTTCCCGCTCGGCGAACTCTCGCTCTGCGAGGTGCTGCTCTATGATGACTCGCGCTTTCCGTGGCTGGTGCTGGTGCCGCAAAAAGAAAATCTCGTCGAGATCGTCGATCTTGGCGATCACGAACGGATTGCGCTCATGGACGACATCACCGACGCCTGCCGTGCGCTGAAGGAAATCACGAATTGCCACAAGCTGAACGTCGCGGCGCTCGGCAATCAGGTGCGGCAGCTGCATATTCATATCATCGCGCGCTTCGAGAACGACGCCGCCTGGGCGGGACCGGTCTGGGGCAAAGGCGCGCGCGTTTCCTACGACGAGAAGACCCGCGACGATCTGGCGAAAAAATTGCAGGACGCGCTCGATCTCGCTTTTTGAGCATGATCTTTTCCGAAAACCGCTTCACACTTTTCGGGATCATGCTCTGTTGCAACGCGGGTTTCTGCATGCGAGCGTGAGCACGTTCATGTCGAATAGAATTCTCGCAGATCCGCTGATCTCGCTCGGCTATATCGGCTCCACGCTCGACCGCATCTCGGAGCAGCGCGGGGATACGGCGCTAATCGCAAAAGCGATGGCGCATCAAGACGCGCGTGTTCATGCGCTCGCAGGCGACACCATCCTCCTGAAAAAACGCGGTGAGAAACTCGACGCGCTGCTTTCGCCTGCGGAAG
>Ga0068853_100001845_pt1 | contig 15570 bp, 14 predicted proteins | sample KBSCornC32_FD_65655 | JGI IMG/M metagenome (GOLD analysis project Ga0068853, IMG submission 65655) | Corn rhizosphere microbial communities from Kellogg Biological Station, Michigan, USA - KBS Corn C3-2 | ecosystem: Host-associated > Plants > Roots > Rhizosphere > Soil ...
CGCGCTCAGGTCGCGGTTACGCTGAAGACCAACCGCTATGATGCCGGCAACAATACGCTGCAGCTGACCGCCCCCGAAGCGATCGCTTATCGCCAGCAGCTCGGTTATTGGACGGACTATTTTCACGACCCTGCCAGGAACGGCGGCCTCAAACCGGACCTGGTAACCGATCCGACCGAATTGCGGCAGATCACCGCGTTCATCACGTGGGCGGCGTGGGCCTCGGTCACTGACCGCCCCGGCAGCAAATATTCCTACACCAACAATTTCCCCTTTGATGAAGACGTCGGCAATCGGCCTCCTCCCGGCGCGTTGCTGTGGAGCGCACTGAGTCTGGTCGCTCTCCTGGGCGGCATCGCAGCGGTCCTGTTGGCGTTCGGCAAGTTCGATTACCTGGGCTGGGTGACACGCGATCATCATGTCCATCCTCAGGTAATTCCGGGACAAGCCAGCGCCGGCCAGCGTGCGCTGGTGAAGTTCTTCGTGGCGGTGGTGCTGCTGTTCCTGATGCAGACACTGGTCGGCGGCGCGGTTGCCCATTTCCGCGCGGATCCCGGCAGTTTCTACGGCTTTGCCCTGGAAAAGATATTTCCCAGCAACCTGCTGCGCATCTGGCATCTGCAGACCGCGGTCTTCTGGATAGCCACCGCTTACGTCGCCGCCGCGCTGTTTCTGGGTCGTTCGCTGCGCGCGGATGAACCGCACTGGCTGGCGCCGGCCATACACCTGCTATTTGCGGCATTCGTGCTGGTGATTGGAGCGAGCCTGCTCGGCGAATGGGCGGGGATGTCCGGCCTGCTCGGCGACTGGTGGTTCTGGTTCGGCAACCAGGGCTGGGAATACCTCGAAATCGGCCGCTTCTGGCAATACCTGCTGATCATCGGGCTGCTCGCCTGGTTCGCGCTGTTGTGGTGGCTGGCGCGGCCGCGCAGCGTTGCCAATCCGGAAGCGCGGCCGCTGGCACGGATGTTTCTGTATGCGGCGCTGGCGATCCCGATATTTTATGTCCCGGCCTTGTTTTTCGGCGCGAAGACCAACTTCACGGTGGTCGACACGTGGCGCTTCTGGATCATCCACTTGTGGGTGGAAGGTTTCTTCGAATTCTTTGCCACCACGGTGGTCGCGCTGACCTTTTTCCAGCTCGGCCTGACCCGGCGCAATACGGCGCTGCGGGTGATTTACCTGGACGCCATTCTCTACTTCGGCGGCGGGCTCATCGGCACCGGTCATCACTGGTATTTCACCGGCCATAGCCAGTTCAACATGGCGATGTCCGCGATGTTCTCCGTGCTGGAGGTGGTGCCGCTGACATTGCTGACGCTGGACGCATGGGATTTCGTTCGCACCACGCGCGGCGATTGCGACATCTGCGGCAAGTCGATCGCCATACCGCACAAGTGGACATTCTATTTTCTGATCTCCGTGGGCTTCTGGAATTTCCTCGGTGCCGGGGTATTCGGTTTTCTGATCAACCTGCCGATAATCAGTTACTACGAAGTCGGCACCATCCTCACCCCCAATCATGGCCACGCTTCGATGATGGGCGTATTCGGCATGCTGGCCATCGCGCTGATGGTTTTCGTGTTGCGCCAGACTACCGACGATGCGCGCTGGCCCAGCGTCGAAAAATTCGTCAAGGTCGGCTTCTGGGGTACGAACATCGGACTGTTCATGATGGTGGCGCTGAGCCTGTTCCCCGGTGGCGTGCTGCAAGTGTGGGATGTCATGCAGCATGGCTACTGGCATGCCCGAAGCCTGGCCTATACAGGCACCGATACGGCGCGTTTGATCGAATGGCTGCGCCTGCCGGGTGACCTTGTGTTCATCCTGTTCGGCGCCGTGCCACTGACGATCGCCGCGGTGAAAGGCTATGTCAGCGTGCGCGCGCTGCGGCCCCGCGCTTGAGCGGCGTCCGAACGAGACTTGTCATGTGTTGCGATGGATTCGCATCGAAGGCCCGGCGCTGTGTCAACGTTGCTGGTGTTGCGAATGCGCAGGTGGGGGTTGAAGCCAAATGTACGCCAGCGCACAGAGCGTGACGATGCACGGGCGCATCATCAACTCATGTGCAAGAGTCGGTTCGCTCGTCTTCTGGCGCGCTGCCGGCAAACCCGATACGCCTGCGGCTTTTGAGGGGCTTCTTGTGTCTCAAGCAAAGCCAGATCTTCCTGACTGTTCAAGACAACGCCAAGTGTCGCTTTCGCGATGGGATAACGAAGGCGGGGCGCGGGGCCTCCAGAACGGTTCATTTCCTGGTCGTGCGCAATCCGAGGTCCCTGAGCTGACCAACGCGGAGTTGCTGCAGCTTCAAATTCGGGTAGTAGCGCAGAAGATCTGATGATCGCTTTGCTCACGCGAGCGCCTTGCCGTCGGATTGACCTCGCTCGTGAAATAGCGGCTTGTATCTCCCAGGCCGGGTTTTACACATCATCCACTGATGTCCCAGGCAGCGACCCGCATCATCCAGCCCACGGGACCGGCCGGCCGGCTACGGTGCGTCGAATGTGGCGAAAAGGAAGCCCACGGTGATCATACAATCCGCAGACCAACTGGCACGCGTCACGGTCCTGAAGCGGTTTCCAGTGCCGAGAAACCTGGGAGTGGCGCCACAATCGCGCATCGAGCGCGGTCGAATGTGGACGGCTCCCGTCGGTGCTACCCGGCTGAAAGTGCTTCAGGTCTACCGCTACGATCCGGACTCGGAGCGCAATCCGCGTCTGGACACCTTCGAAATCGATCTCGACGATTGCGGTCCGATGGTTCTTGATGCCCTTATCTGGATCAAGAACAGGATTGACTCGACGCTCACGTTCCGGCGCTCTTGCCGCGAAGGAATCTGCGGTTCGTGCGCGATGAATATCGACGGCACGAACTGGCTGGCGTGCACGAGATTCATCGCCGATACCGCTACACCGGCAACAATTTATCCTCTGGCAAACATGGCGATCATCAAGGATCTGGTGCCTGACCTTACGCATGCTTTCGCACAGTACAGCGTTATCAAACCGTGGCTTCGTACGAATACGCCGGCGCCCGACAAAGAACGCCTTCAATCGCCCGAGGAGCGGAGCAGACTCGACGGCTTATACGAATGCATTCTTTGCTTCTGCTGCACTTCAGGCTGCCCAAGTCACTGGTGGAACGGCGACCGTTTCCTCGGCCCCGCGGTATTGCTTCAGGCAAATCGCTGGCTGGTTGACAGTCGTGACGAGGCAACCGGCGAGAGGCTCGACGATCTCGAAGATCCATTCCGCCTCTACCGGTGTCACACGATTCTCAACTGCACGCGGACCTGTCCGAAGGGCCTGAACCCCGGCAAGGCGATCGCCGACATCAAGAAGATGATGATCGAGCGCAAGAGTTAGCTTGGCTGCAAACGGAGACCCCTTCCCATGGCGAGTTCCGCGACAAAGCGCACGCGCCCGCAATCTCCCAACATTCAAATCTACCGGCCGCAGCTCACGTCCGTATTGTCGATTGCGAACAGGATAAGCGGCGTTCTTTTGAGCATCTATGCCGTTGGGCTGGTGGCTTGGCTGAGTGCGGTGGTTGCCGGACCGCAGGTCTATTCCACGGCTCTCGTGTTCATCCGATCGTGGGTCGGGCAGATCCTGTTGCTGGGATGTACGTTCTCCTTTTTCCTGCACCTGTGCGGCGGGATCCGGCACCTGATCTGGGACGCAGGTTACGGTTTCGAGCTGCGCACGATATATGCGTCCGGATGGACCGTGGTAGCGGCCGCCAGCGCACTGACGGCGATTGTCTGGATCACCGGTGCAGCCAGTTCAGGACAAGGCCCATGAACAAAGAACGCCTGCGTTCCCCACTCGGCCGCGCACTTGGGCTCGGCTCGGCGAAGGATGGCGTCGAACAGTGGTGGCTTCAGCGCGTTACAGCCGTAGCATTGGTGCCGTTGACGATGTGGTTCCTGGTCTCAATTCTTGTGCACATGAGCAGCGACTACAGCGCGGTCGTCGCTTGGCTGCGCACACCAGCTGTCACCGTTCTGATGGTGCTGCTTTTGATCGGCCTCTTCTATCACACGGCACTCGGTCTTCAAGTAGTGATCGAGGATTACGTCCATTCCGGAAGAAAGTTCGCAGCGCTGGCAGGAATGCGGCTTGTCTGTTTTTCGCTGGCCGTCGCAGGCATCCTGGCAATCCTGCGAACCGCTTTTGTCGGCTGAGGGCAATGCTCCTTGCTGCGCGACTATGTGCTTTGTGTCGGGTTTCATTGACGATCGAGAGAACCACGCTTTCGCCAGGACCGTTTTTTACTTGTTCCCGCGTGATCGATACGGAAAGGTCCTTCTCCGCCCGGGCGGGCTGGCCGATCGGCGAGATCAGAGCCTCTCAATAAAACAGGGCTCGCGTGGCGGACGCATCCGCTCCATAAGACGAATAGGACTCTCCCGCCTCGATCGCCCTTTCCAGCTCGACCTCGGCGCGAACGCCATCGAGGTCCCGATGAATCGTCGCGACCGCCAGCTTGCGGCCACCCTGTCGATAGGTAATTGTGCAGTCTCGCGCCCGGAGCTGCCCGTCAATGTCCAAACCATCCCATCGTTCGGCATGTCCGACATAGGCGAGGCCGAAGTCGTATTGCTCGGTCCAGAAAAACGGCACCGCATCGAATACTTCCCTCTGACCGAGGATGTTGCGCGCCGCGGTCTGTCCCTGCCGCTCGGCGACAACAAAATGTTCGACGCGAATACGTTCGCGGCTCAGGCGATCCGGCCAGCGAGCGATATCGCCCGCTGCGAAAATATGTGGAGCACTCGTCTCGAGATACTCGTTGACCGCGACGCCGCGATCAATGTCGAGCCCTGCCCGTTCCGCCAGCGAGATCGCGGGTCGCACACCGATGCCGATGACGACCAGATCGGCCTGGAGCTTTTCTCCATTTCCCAGCGTCACGCTTCGCTCGTCGATTGCGATTGCCGTCGTGCCGAGATGGAATGTCACTCCGTGTTCCTCATGGAGTTCCCGGATGAAACCGCCGACCTCCGGGCCCAGAATCCTCTCCATCGGTATCGTCTCCAGCCCGACCACATGCACGTCGATATTCCGGGCACGCAGGGACGCTGCCACTTCAAGACCGATGAAACTCGCACCAATAACCACCGCGCGTTTCGACGTCAGGGCCTTTGCGACAAGCGCGCGGCTGTCCGCCAGCGTGCGCAGATAGTGCACGTGCGGCAGGGCCGAGCCGGGCACGTCGAGACGAATTGGTTCGGCTCCGGTCGCAAGCAGGAGCGCGTCATAGGTGAAACGGCTGCCATCGGCGAGTCGCACGTACCGGTTTGCCTTGTCGATCGTCGTCACGCGCGAGCCAAGGCGCAAATCGATTCCGTGCTCCTCGTAGAATGTCGCCGGCCGGAGCAGGTTCGACGCTTCGGAAGCGGTTCCTGCGAGATAGCCCTTCGACAGATTGGGTCGATCACACGGCGCCGACGCATCGGCGCTCAGCATCATGATGCTGCCGGAATAACCCTCGCGGCGAAGTGTTTCCACGGCGGCATTGCCGGCCGCGCCACCACCGACGACGATCACCGCGCTCGGCGCGTTGGCGGCGATCGGATGTGAATGCGGGGGCGCCCTATCCAGCTTTTGCCTGACGTAGACAGTGATGGATTGCTCGCCCGGCGTGACCTCGCCGGCCAGTCCACGCACCTGTTCGACATCCCAACGAGAAACCGGATCCAGCGCTGGCGCGCGCAGCGCCTCACCGGTGCGCAAGCTGAAGCAGGCATGGTGCCACGGGCATCGAATCGTATCGCCGACGAGAAGCCCCTGTTCGAGCGGAGCACCGTAGTGCGTGCAGATTGCACCGATTGCAAACACTTCGTCACCGCGCCGGGCAAGGAGCACCGGGTCGCCACGCGCATGCCCGAGAAGCATGGTCCCATCAGGGATCGTCGACAGGTCAATTCCCTGGGTAAGATCCGGGCCGCTGAGGTTCTCCTTTTCTTCGCTCATTTCGATTCGCCGGAGTTGACAGGTGCAGGTGCGCAGGTCAAAGACGTGTCCAACAACACGTTGAACGTGCGCGAACATGGCCGCCCCGGGTCTCGCGCACAAATGTTGCGGACCAGCCGGGCGGGCTCTCGTGGCCTCCTGGGTCAACAATCGCGGGCGCGAATGCGCTTGCCGGAAGGGAGGACGGCCGCCGTGCCAGCGCCGCGCCCGCGATCGTTGATGACTTGGAAAGCACCTGGTTGAGTCCGACGGGAGAACTTACGCCTGCTGCTGGAAGCGTTGCGGAAACTGCTTGACGAGCGCATCGGCAATCGCATCCGAGATCACGAACATGTGCAGGCGCATCGCGCGCCACGTCGCGGCTTCATCCTGGAAATCCCTGGCTGTGATCTGCGTGATCTGCGCCACGTGGTGGCCGAAATGCGCGGCGAGCAGCGTAAACACCGTGTCTTCAGGCAGATGCGGGTTCGCCCCGCTCAGGAACTTCGCAATATCGCGCGCATTGCTGGTGGCATTGGCGGCCGCCTTGTCCTGGCCGGTCTTGGATTTCGCCAGCGTCGCCGTGTCGTAATCGCGAACCGCGGTCCAGTGTCCGGCCAGCAGTTTCAGCAGCGAGTCCGACGCCGCCTGTCCATAGAACGGTGCGATCGATTCGGACAGTGCCTTGGCATTCGCCAGCACCTCGGCTTCGGCGACCTTGCGCTGTGCCTCGTCATGCGTGCTGTTCGCCAGCACGTAGTTGCGAATCCAGAACACATGTTCGACCCACAGATCACGCAGCGCCATCTTCGTTTCGGAGATCGAAGCGCGATCGGCGCCTGGCGCCGGCGTAGCCGCGAAGGTTGCGGGAGCCAGGGCGAGGCTCGTCAAAACGAGAATCGGAATGACGAAGAATGCGGTCAGCTTGTTGCTGGACATGGGGTGCGTCCTCCGTATGTCGAATCAAAGCGATTCGTGCCAGATACGGAGGAACATATGCGCCGGAGCTGCATTCGACAAACGATTAATATCGACTTTTGATATCGACGTTATCGATGCTCCGCGTTGCACACCTCGTGTCAGTGGATTGCAGGATTCCGCGTCAGCAGCTGGCGCAGGACCATTGGCAGGATCCCTCCGTGCCGAAAATACTCCACTTCGGCTGCAGCATCGATCCTCACCGTCGTGTCGAATTCGACTCGTGAGCCATCCGGGCGCGTCGCCACGACATGTGCGAGCTGGCGCGGCGTGATGCCCTCTTCGATCCCGGTTATCGAGAACATTTCGAAACCCGTCAGGCCCAGGGATTGGGCCGAACCTCCCGCTTCGAATTGCAGCGGCAGCACGCCCATGCAAACGAGATTGCTGCGGTGAATGCGTTCGTACGATTGTGCGATCACGGCTTTTATGCCGAGCAACGCAGAACCCTTTGCAGCCCAATCGCGAGAACTTCCCGAGCCATACTCCTTGCCGGCAATCACGATGAGTGGGGTCGCGTCTTGCTCGTAACGGACAGCTGCGTCGAAAAGGCTCATGGTCTCGCCGCTCGGAACGTGGCAGGCCCATGGCCCTTCCCTCCCCGGCGTCATGAGGTTGCGCAGCCGGATATTCCCGAACGTGCCGCGCACCATGATTTCATGGTTGCCGCGACGGGATCCGAAGCTGTTGAACTCCGGCGGCTGCACGGCATGCTCCACCAGATACTTGCCGGCTGGGGAATTCACGGCGATCGATCCCGCAGGGGAGATATGGTCGGTCGTGATCGAGTCGCCAAGCAGCGCGAGGACTCTTGCGTCAATGATGTTCGAAGGCGCTGCCGGCATCGGGGCAAGGTCGGCGAAATAAGGAGGCTCGCGCACGTAGGACGATGCGCCGTCCCAGTCGAACAGCGTGCCGCTCGGCGCGGGCATGCTCTTCCACATCGCATCGCCTTCGAAGATTCGGCCATATTCGAGTTCGAACTCGTCCGATGACACCGAAGAAGCGACGAGCGTCTCCACTTCCGCAGCCGTCGGCCAGATATCTTTCAGGAAGATCGGCTTGCCTTCGCGATCGTTTCCGAGCGGGTCCGTGGTCAAGTCGACGGCGATCGTGCCGGCGAGCGCATACGCGACGCACAGCGGAGGTGACGCGAGGTAGCTCGCCTTCACCTGCGGGTGGATGCGCCCCTCGAAGTTCCGATTGCCCGACAGCACGGCGACGACCGCGAGATCCTTGTTCGTCACGACGTTGGCGATCTCGACCGGCAACGGACCGGAGTTGCCGATGCACGTCGTGCAGCCGTAGCCAACGAGGTCGAAGCCCAGTTTCTCGAGGTACGGCGTGAGCCCCGCCTTGTCGAGATATTGGGTCACGACTCTCGAGCCCGGCGCCAATGAGGTTTTCACCCAGGGTCTGCATTGCAGACCCGCTTCGACCGCTTTGCGGGCCAGCACTCCGGCCGCGATCATGACGGAAGGGTTCGACGTGTTCGTGCAACTCGTGATCGCCGCGATGACGACGGATCCGTGAGTCACCTCGCCTGCGGCGCGCGGCTGTTCCAGGTGCTCCGGCGGGGACTCGAGGATTTCACCGGCAGGATTGCCGCCTTCACCGATCAGTCGCGCGATGGCCTTGCGCTCCACCGGAACATCGACGCCGTCGAAGCCGGCCCTGAACGACTTGGCGACCGATGCAAGCGGCACGCGGTCCTGTGGACGCTTGGGTCCTGCAACGCACGGCTCTACTCGCTCCAGATCCAGGTCGAGCACTTCGTCGAAGCGCGGCTCGGCGTCCGCGTCCGTGCGGAACAAGCCCTGTTCGCGAGTGTAGCGCTCGACCAGATCGACGAGCGCACCGCGGCCGGTCAGCTTCAGATAGTTCAACGTGTTTGCATCGACCGGGAAGAGCGTGGCTGTTGCGCCGAACTCGGGGGACATGTTCGACAGCGTGGCACGGTCGGCAATGCTGAGGCTGCTCAAGCCCGAGCCAAAGAACTCCACGAACTTGCCGACGACGCCGTGCGCCCTGAGCATCTGCGTCAGCGTCAGGACGAGGTCGGTTGCCGTCGTGCCGACCGGGAGGGTTCCACGGGTCCTCACGCCGAGGACCACGGGCTTCGGCAGAAACATCGGCTGCCCGAGCATCGCCGCTTCGGCTTCGATTCCACCGACACCCCATCCGAGCACACCGAGGCCATTGATCATCGGTGTGTGCGAGTCGGTCCCGACCAGCGTATCGGGAAAGACCCAGCCATCGCGCGCAGCCACCACGCGGCCCAGGTGTTCGAGGTTCACTTGATGGCAGATGCCCATGCCGGGAGGCACGACGCGAAAACCTTCGAAGGCCTGCTGAGCCCAATTGAGCAGCGCATAGCGTTCGCGGTTGCGCCGGTACTCCCAGTCGAGGTTGGCGGCGTACGCATCCTTGCTGCCGAATCGATCGACCTGCACCGAATGATCGATGATGAGATCGACCGGAATGAACGGATTGACTCGCCGCGGGTCTCCGCCTGACCGTGCGACCGCGCTACGCAACGCGGCGAGGTCCACGACGGCCGGAACGCCGGTAAAGTCCTGCATCAGGACGCGCCCCGGCATGAAAGCGATCGGCGCATCGGCACCGTTTGGCCATTGCGCGAGCGCGACGACGTCTGCCTCGGTCACGTCCCGGCCGCCGGCCCTGCGCGCAATATTCTCGAGGAGGATCTTGACGGTGTGAGGCAACCGCCCCACATCGGTACTCGTCTTCGCAGCGAGTTTCGCGAGGCTCACGTAGGAGGCCGTGCCCGATTGCGTGGTCAGGGTCGCAGCGACGCCGAACGGATTGTTGATCATGGATGGTCACCGCGCAGAAAAAGGGTGAGTGCAAGATGTCGTCGATGTCCGATGGATCGTCCGATCATACGCTCGAAGGATTGCTGGTGGCGGTTCGCGCCTGCAATGCCTGCCATGCCCACCTGCCACTGGGTCCGCGGCCCGTGCTGCGCGCGGCGGCAAGCGCGCGCATCCTGGTCGTCGGACAGGCGCCCGGCGCGCGCGTGCATGAGACCGGCATCCCCTGGGATGATCCGAGCGGCGAACGGCTGCGTTCGTGGATGGGCGTGACGCGCGATACCTTCTATGACGAGTCGCGTATCGCGATCATTCCGATGGGATATTGCTATCCCGGCCGAGGCAACGGCGGCGATCTGCCACCGCGTCCCGAATGCGCGCAACTGTGGCTGGAGAAACTTTTGGCCAAGCTGCCGCTGATCGAGGTGACGTTGCTGATCGGCCAGTATGCGCAGCGTCACTTTCTCGGGAAGCGGCGCAAGAGTTCGCTGGCCGAAACGACGCGGGCGTGGGCGCAATACGCTCCGCGCTACTTCCCGTTGCCGCATCCTTCGCCACGCAACACGCCGTGGCTGCAGCGCAATTCCGGGTTTGGGCAGGAGTTGCTTCCGGAGTTGCGCCGGCAGATCGATGCGCTGCTCGCTCGCTGAGGTCGCGGCGCTCCGGCTTCGCGAGGGCGCATGCCGGTGCTGCCGAGTCGTTGACCTGGATCAGTGACAACGCCTATGCCAATGAACCAACATGGCCCGGACAAAACCTGCCGTGCGAGACCGATCGTGACCTTCTTCAAGCGAAGCTTCATCGTTTTCTGCGGCCTGGGCCTGTTGGCAGTGGCTCAATCTCCCGTCGCGCAAGAGCATGCGGGGCACGCGAAACCCGCTGCAGCGGCGCCGCTGCCGGCGCAACGCTGGAAGGCCGACGCGGACCTGCAGGAAGGCATGCGCAAAATCCGCCAGGCCGTCGAGGAACTGCATGGCCATGAACTCGGCCAGATGGACCGGGCCGGCGCGCTCGCTCGTGTCGCCTCGATCCGGGACGCAGGGACATTCATCTTCACTCATTGCAAGCTTCCGCCCGATGCCGATGCGGCGCTGCACGGCATCCTGGTGCCGCTGCTCGGTGCGGCGCAGAGACTGGGCGACGACCCGCAAGCCATTGCCGCCGTCGCGACGATGCGCGATGCCATGGCCGACTATCCGCGCTACTTCGATGATCCGGGTTGGTCCGCGCAGAACCGTTTGCCACCGCACTAGAGGCGTCACATGTTCCGATCCATCATGAGCGCGTCGTGACCCACGTCGTCACTGAAAACTGCATCAAGTGCAAGTACACCGACTGCGTCGAGGTATGCCCGGTCGACTGTTTCCACGAGGGCCCGAACTTCCTGGTCATCGATCCGGAGGAGTGCATCGATTGCACGCTGTGCATAGCCGAGTGCCCCGTCGGGGCAATCTTCCCCGAGGACGACGTGCCGGCCGGACAGGAACATTTTCTCCAGATCAACGCCGAGCTGGCACCCCTGTGGCCGGTGATCGCAGCGAAGATTCCAGCGCCAGGTGACGCCAAGGACTGGGACGGCGTCCCCGACAAGCTGCCCCTCCTGGAGCGCTGAGGCCGGAGCCGGTCCATGCCAGCGGCGTGCGGCTCGATTCGCACCTGTCGTCCAGATCGCTGGGGCAGTCATCCGCATGGTTGTGTCGCCGGTGAGGCGTCCATGGCTCAATCGATCTTGTGCAGCGCCGAGCCCTTGTGCATGGCAATGTGATCGGTCTTGTCGCTCTTGATCTCGTACTGTGGCGCATCCGTGCTGGCATGGCGCGGATGCCCCTTGTACAGTGTGTCGCGGGTATGAATCCTGATGATCGTTCCGCTGACATACCCCGCTTCGGAATTCCAGCGAACGTGATCGCCAACTTTGAACGTCTGGCTCATTGTTTATCTCCTCGCTCCAGGTGACGACTCGACAGTGCGTTGAGTGAAGCGGCGTCCATGCCGGCGCGCACTCCGGGCCATGGCTCGGATATTCGCCATCGCCGGCTCCAAAGCGAATGCACGAATGCTCAGGCTCTCTCCGCCGCGACCCGCCGGATGGTTTCCAGCGAAAGCGCGAGCGGCTCAAAATCCGCTTTCGTCGAATAACACAGATAGGTAGGAAGGTGAAACTTCGGAGCGTCCGGAACGCGGTGCAAGCGACCGCGCGCTTCATGATCGCTCAGCATGCGCGCCGGAAAGTAACCCGTACCACCGTGCGCGAGAACGTATTTCAGCGCGATCCAGCCGACGTTGACCGTTATCGGAGCTCCCACGAAATTCGGGAACGCAAGACTGTGTTGCGCGAAAAATTCCGGACCCCAGTCGACGTAGATGTAGTCGCTCCCCGGCTCGCGCGGCGGGTCGTGCTGGGTCGAAACCATCACGAGTTGCTCTTCCAGCAGCAGTTCAACCGTGAGTCCCGGTCGAGCCTGTGGCGTGTACATCACCCCGATATTCATTCGACCATCGATCAAGGCTTGCATCAGATCTTCCTCGAAGCCGATCATTGCCCGCACGGCGACATCCGGAGCAAGCGACGAGAAGGTCCGCAACCAACGTACCAGCAAGTCATCCCACAGCCCGATGCGGGCGCCGATTGTCAGCGTCGCGCGGAAACCGCTGACAATGCCGATCTCCTGTCGCGCCAGCTCGACGGTGCGCGTGAGCAGCGACGCGTGTCGCTGAAATTGCCGCCCCGCCGAGGTCAGCGTCGTGCCCGACTTGTTGCGCACGAACAACTCCGCGCCCAGCTTTTCTTCGAGACGCTGGATCCGCGTGCTGACTGTCGACTGCGTGACGTGCAAGCGCTCGGCGGCCGCCACAAAGCTGCCTGCAGCAACCACGACGAGAAATGTACGGGCGAGTTCGGTATCCATCGGTGCTGTCGATATTGGGCGCCATTTTTTATCGTTTGTAAAACATCCTGCGAAGACTAGGCTGAGGACTGCCGATATTGGAGTCCGCCTGATCTGCACGTTGTCGCGCAAATCCGACTTTTCACGCCGCGCTCTTCATTCGTCGCGCGCACCTGGATCGGGCGAGCGTCGGCGTCAGTTCGATCGCGAACATCCGGGCAAGCGACATCGCTCGCAAAACGCCGCGTGACTGCGGGCTTGCGATCCCGCAGTGACGTCCACCATTGCATGGCAAGGAGATTGAGATGTTGACACTTGAAGACGCAAAAAAAGTCATTGCAGCAGCCGAGAAGAAGGCCGCTGTGCTCAAGCAACCGATGAACGTTGCGGTTGCCGATGCGGGTGGCAATCTGGTCGCTCACGTGAGGATGGATGAGGCCTGGATGGGCAGCATCGATATCTCGATCAAGAAGGCCTTTACTGCACGCGCCTTCGATATTTCCACGAAAGAGCTGGCGAAGTTGTCCCAGTCGGGCGGGCCGTTCTTCGGCATCCACGAGTCCAACCAGGGCCGCGTGATGATCTTCGCCGGCGGTGTGCCGCTGAAGCGCGCTGGAAAAGTCGTCGGCGCCATCGGCGTGAGTGGCGGCTCGGGTGAGCAGGATCAGGCTGTGGCAGAGGCTGGCGCCGCAGCTTTCGTTTGATGAATCGAGGAGCAACTTATGGCAACCAATCGTGGAATTGCTTACGTCGGACCCGGCAAGGTCGAGGTTCGCAGCATCGACTTTCCGAAGTTGATCGGCCCTGGTGGCAGGCGCTGCGATCACGGCGTAATTCTGAAGATCGTGACCACCAACATTTGTGGCAGCGATCAGCACATGGTGCGAGGACGCACGACCGCTGCCGCGGGCCTGATCCTGGGCCACGAGATCACGGGCGAGGTCGTCGAAGCCGGACGCGATGTGGAGTTCATCAAGGTCGGAGATCTCGTTTCCGTTCCTTTCAATGTCGCGTGCGGGCGCTGCCGGAACTGCAAGGAGCGGGCGACTGGCGTTTGTCTGAACGTGAATCCGGCCAGAGCCGGCGGCGCGTACGGTTACGTGGACATGGGCGGATGGATCGGCGGTCAGGCCGAGTACGTCATGATTCCCTACGCCGATTTCAACCTGCTGAAGTTTCCCGACAAGGCACAGGCAATGGAAAAGATCCTGGACCTGACCTGTCTGTCGGACATCCTGCCGACCGGTTATCACGGTTGCGTGTCGGCTGGCGTAACGACGGGGGCGACGGTGCTGGTGTCCGGCGCCGGGCCAGTCGGATTGGCCGCAGCGGCATCCGCGCTCCTGCTGGGCGCGGCCGTCGTCATCGTCGCGGATTTCAACAAGGAGCGTCTCGCACAGGCGCGTTCGTTCGGATGCGAGACGATCGATCTGGGACAGGGAGGCACGATCGCGGAGCGCATCGCGCAGATCCTGGGCGTGCCCGAGGTTGATTGCGCGGTCGATTGCGTCGGCTTCGAAGCGAAGGGACAACAAGGCGAGGATGAGCCCGCAACGGTACTCAACCAGTTGATGGAGGCGACGCGCGCCGCCGGCTCGATCGGGATTCCAGGGCTCTATGTCACCGAAGACCCCGGTGCCGGCGACCGCGCTGCCAAGCATGGAAATCTGAGCATCCGGCTCGGCCTGGGATGGGCCAAGTCGCACACGTTGTGCACTGGGCAGACGCCGGTGATGAAGTATCACCGCGGCTTGATGATGGCGATTCTTCACGATCGCATCCAGATTGCCAAGGCCGTCAACGCGACCGTCATCACCCTGGACGAGGCGCCGCAGAGCTACGCAGCATTTGACAAAGGCGTTGCCCGGAAATTTGTCATCGATCCGCACAACCGCTTGAAGCACGCCGCGTGAGACGGGATGAACAGCATCAAGAAACTTACCGGATGTCGAATTCGTGCCGTTGACGGGGAGGCTGGCAGTGTACGCGAGACCTGTCTCGACGATGATCAATGGGTCCTGCGCTACCTTGTGGTGGACACAACGAGATGGCCGGACGGACGAAGCGTGCTGCTCTCGCCGTCGGTCGTAACCTCCATTGATTGGCGGGCACGATCGATTGCCGTGAATCTCACTCGCGAGCAGGTGGAAAATAGTCCCGACATTGGTACGCACGAGCCGTTGTCGCGCCAACTGCAAACCGAGTACTGGCCATACGCCACGTGTCGGGACTTGAGTGCGATGCCGGTGGTCGTACCGCCGGATCCGCAGATTTGCGCGGCGATGGACGAACCCGGCCGAACCGACCCGGATCGCGCCGGCGCCGCTGTTCATCTGAAAAGCAGCAACGCAGTGCGTGGCTATCACATTCGGGCATCGGCTGACTCGATCGGTCACGTCGCAGACTTCCTGCTTGACGAGGAAACATGGGCCATCCGCTACCTCATCGCCGATACACGCCATTGGTTACCCGGGAAGCATGTGCTTGTCTCGCCGCAATGGATCCGCGCCGTGAACCGGGGCCAACGGGAATTTCGCGTGGCCCTGACGCGCCAGCAGATCGAACAGAGCCCCGAGTACGATGCTGAGCACTTGCGGACGCGAGACACTTTCAAAGCCTGCACAACACCAGCATGAGCGCGCGTGCGAGGCTCTGGGATGAGCTCTCGCAGCGGCGCGTATTGCCGCATTCGCTCCCTGGCTCGTCACACGGCATTCGTATCGATCTCACATTCGGCCCCTGTGCTTGTCCACGGCGGCCGTCCTTATGGGCATGGGCCCGTAGCTGCCTGGGTCCTCCGCGCGCAGGCGCCGATCGTCTTGCGAATCGGCACGCCCGCGCGCATCTCGTGGACGTTCAGTGCGCTCGGAGCGCGGTGGCTCCGGCAAGGCCTTGTGCTTGAGACTCGTGGGC
>Ga0068853_100001849_pt1 | contig 15546 bp, 15 predicted proteins | sample KBSCornC32_FD_65655 | JGI IMG/M metagenome (GOLD analysis project Ga0068853, IMG submission 65655) | Corn rhizosphere microbial communities from Kellogg Biological Station, Michigan, USA - KBS Corn C3-2 | ecosystem: Host-associated > Plants > Roots > Rhizosphere > Soil ...
CGCCGGCTCGAGGACGCCCGCGAAGGCCTCGACCCGAACCCGGCCGCCGCCGCCACGACGCGCTTCTTCCGCAACATCGAGAACGCGCTCGGCGCGGGCGAGGAAGTCGACGAAGATCCGTTCGAGCTGCACCTCGCCGCAGTCGGCCGACCGCTTGCCGCGGTGGCCGGTCAGTCCCGCTACGCGATCGAAGCCGCCGCGCTGCGCGGGCTCACCCTGAGCCGGCTCGACCACCTGCGCGGCGACGCGCCGGTGCTGGCGACGCATCACGGCGCCTACGGCAGCTCGCGCTCGGAAGCCGGCCAGTGGCTCTACCAGTTGTCGGCAGAGGACCGTGCGGAGTTCACGCGCGACCGCGACAGCTACCTGCGCAATGTCGAAATGGGCAGCATCTGGTACGGCTTCCGCCAGGCGCGTGCGAGCGGCGTCGCGAACTTCACGCCGTTCGCGCTCGACAACAGCGCACTGCTGCCTTGCACGAACCCGCATGGCCGCGGCGAGGACGCGCTGTTCTCGCGCGTGACCGAGCTGTGCCATGGCGGCGCGCTCATGCTCGAGCTGCCGGTCGCCGTCGGCCACGTGCAGGAGGCGCAGCGCAAGCGCTCGCCGACCACGCTCGCCGCGCACACGCCGCGCTTCAACTATTTCGTCGCCGATTTCATCCGCACGCGCCTGCCCGAATTCAGCGCCGACGATCCGGCGCAGCGGCTCGGGCTGCTCGCCGCGCACCTGCGCGACGTCGCCGGTGCGAGCGAGCAGGGGCGAGCGCGCCAGCTGCAGGAATACCTCGCCTATTCGCGCGCGGACCTCATCGAACGGCTGCAGGGCCAGTACGACGGTGCGCCCGATGCACCGATCTACTGGCAGGCCGACGTCCGTTCGATCATCGAGGCGAACGGTCGCGCGCTGATCGCGCCGTCCGCGCCGCGCCTGGGCGACTGGCCCGACGGCATCGATGCCGCCGGCTGCGCGCAGCGCCTGCGCGCGGACATGGACGAACTCGCCGGGTTCTACGAGGCGTGGCCCGCGTTGTGGAACTGCGCGCGCGACCAGGGCGAACGCCTGCTCGGTGCGGTCTGAATCCACCGTGGCGGCGAACGACAGCGGACTCACGAGTTTCGTCGTCGTCGCCGCCGACAGCGGGTCGCTGCTCGGCGACTGCGTCGATTCCGTGCTCGCCGTCGCCGATGCGCTGGAACTCGTGCTCGTCGACAACGCATCGGGCGACGGCAGCATCGAGCGCGTGCTCGATGCGCATGCGCAGGACGCACGCCTGCGGCTGCTGCGCAATCCGGCCAACCTCGGCTTCGGCCCCGCCTGCAACCGCGGCGCGGCGATCGCACGCGGCGACGTGCTCGTGTTCCTCAACCCCGACTGCATCGCACCGCGTGACCTCGCCGTGCGCCTGCGCGCGACACTCGCGTCCGATCCGCGCCTCGGCGTGCTCGGCGTGCAGGTGACCGATCCCGACGGCACGCCTGCACGCGGCAACCGCCGCCGGGAACCTACCCTGCGCCGCGCGCTCGCGACGCTCAGCGGGCTTGCGCGCCTTGAATCACGCTGGCCCGCGCTGCAGGGTGTCGAGATGCCGCCGGCGCCGGAGGGCGACCTGGAAACGGTCGAAGCCGTTTCCGGCGCGTGCCTCGTGCTGCCTCGCACCGCGTTCGAGCGGGTCGGTGGCTTCGACGAGGGCTACTTCCTGCACGCCGAGGACCTCGACCTGTGCCGGCGCGTGCGCGACGCGGGATTGCGCGTCGCGATCGATGCGCGCGTGCGCGTCGCGCACGCGCAGGGCGGGTCGAGCCGCTCGCGACCGCTGTTCGTCGCGCGCCACAAACACCGTGGCCTGTGGCGCTACTTCACTAAGTTCGATCCGGCGGCGCGCAATCCGCTGCTGCGCGTGCTCGTACGCGTGGGCATCTGGGCGCATTTCGTGCTGCAGGTGCCCCTGCTCGCGCTGCGCGGCTTGCGCCGCGCAGCGCGCTGACGATCAGGCGGACTTCTTCGCGGCGCTGCGGTAGAGCAGCCAGCCGACGATCGCGAGCACGACGAGGCCGACGTACTTGCCGAAATGCAGGTTCTCCGGCAAGGCGAGGACGTCGGCGCGTTGCGACACGACGATCGGGATCGCGATCAGGATGCCGGTCAGCGCCTCGCCGGTGATGAGGCCGGCGGAGAACAGCGTGCCCGGGCGATGCACGCGGTCGCGCTCGGCCTCGTCGTGCGGGTGCACGCCGTGCGCGCGTTCGACGAACCACGAGACCAGACCGCCGAGGAAGATAGGCACCATGAGTTCGATCGGCAGGTAGATGCCGATCGCGGCACCGAGTACGGGCACGCGGAAATGCGAGCCGCGGCGCTTGAGCCATTCGTCGAGCGCGATGATCGCGGCGCCGATGAGCGCGCCGATGCCGATCATGTCCCACGGCAGGTGGCCGCCGAAGAGGCCTTCGGCGACCGACTTCATGAGCATCGCCTGCGGCGCTTCGAGCGAATTCGGATGGTCGGGCGTCTTCGGGCCGATGCCGTACGCGGCCGACAGCAGGTTGAGCACGGGCGCCATCACGAGCGCGCAGGAAAAGGCGCCGATCATGAGCATGAGCTGCTGCTTCCACGGTGTCGCGCCGACGAGGTAGCCCGCCTTGAGGTCCTGCAGGTTGTCGCCGCCGACCGCCGCCGCGCAGCAGACCACCGCGCCGATCATGATCGCGGCGACCGGGCCGATCTTCGAATCGTGGCCGAGCAGCAGCATCAGCACGACCGAGGCGAACAGGATCGTCGCGATCGTGATGCCGGAGACCGGATTGTTCGACGAGCCGACCAGGCCCGCGAGGTAGCCCGACACGGACACGAACAGGAATCCGGCGACGATCATGATGATCGTCATCGGCACGCTGACCGTCCACATGCCGACGATCGCCTGGTACAGCGCGAGCAGCGGCAGGGTGAACGCGACGAGCGCGATGAGCATCCATTTCATCGGCAGGTCGCGCTCGGTTTCCGCGACGACCGCGCCGCCGGCGCCCTTGCGTGCGGCGGCGATGCCGCTCCTGATGCCCGAGACGAGCGACTTGCGCAGCGAGAACAGCGTCCAGACGCCGCCGATGAGCATCGCGCCGACGCCGAGGTAGCGCACCTGCGCCGAGCGGATCAGCGCCGCCGCGTCGGCCGCGCTCGCACCGGCGAGCTGCGCGGCGAGCGCGGGATCATGGTTCATGAAGAATGCGTGGTAGAGCGGGATCGCGATGTTGTAGGACAGGATGCTGCCCGACACCACGACGATGCTCACGTTGAGGCCGATGATGTAGCCGACGCCGAGCAGCGCGGGCGACAGGTTCGTGCCCATGTAGCCGAGGAACTTGCCGAAGAAGCCGGACCAGGTCGCGTTGTCCGGGATCAGGCGCATGCCGCTCTCCGCGGCGAGCTTGACGACCGCGCCGATCGCGCCCGCCACCGCGAGGATCTTCACGCCGGGGCCCGGATTCTCGCCTGCGCGCAGCACTTCCGCGGCCGCCTTGCCCTCGGGGAACGCGAGCGGTTCCTCGATGATCATCGAGCGGCGCAGCGGCACCGAGAACAGCACGCCGAGCAGGCCGCCGAGGCCGGCGATCGCGAGCACCCAGGAATACTTGAAATCCTGCCAGGCACCGAGCATCACCAATGCCGGGATCGTGAAGATCACGCCCGCCGCGATCGACGAGCCGGCCGAGGCGCCGGTCTGCACGATGTTGTTCTCGAGGATCGTGCCGCCGCCGAGCAGGCGCAGCACCGCCATCGAGACGACTGCGGCCGGGATCGCCGTCGCGATCGTCAGGCCGGCGAACAGGCCGAGGTAGGCGTTCGCCGCGGCGAGGATCACCGCGAGGACGACGGAAAGGATCACCGCGCGTACGGTGAGCTGCGCGACGGGCTGGGTCGCGGCGGGTTGGGAACTCATTCGATACCCCTTCGGATCGGCGACGGCCAGCGGTCGCGACCCTTAATCAAAACACACCGCGCGGCGGCCGTCACGCCGCGTCCGCGTGACGTCCGGCGTGGGGCCGATCGGGCCGGAGCGGAGCCGAAAGCAAAGCCTGAAACACGAAGGAAAAGCCTTGTAAAGATCGAACACGGAGCACGCTGAGAAAGGCTCTCTGCTCGATTTGCTCTCTCCGTCCGTCTTTCAGGCTCGTCCTTCTTGCTCCCTTCGCGTCCTTCGTGCCCTTCGTGTTTCAATCGGGCTCGGGCGCCGTGGAGGTGGCAGGTGATCCGGGAAATCCTCAGGATGGGCGATCCGCGCCTGCTGCGCGTCGCGCCGCCGGTGCCGCCGGCGATGGTCGGTGGCACCGAGCTCGATGCGCTGATCGGCGACATGTTCGACACGATGCTCGACGCCGGCGGTGTCGGTCTCGCGGCGCCGCAGATCGGTGTCGACCTGCAGCTGGTCATCTTCGGCTTCGAGCGCAGCGAACGCTATCCGGACGCGCCGGCGGTGCCGCGCACGATCCTGCTCAATCCGACCATCAAGCCGCTCTCGGACGAGCAGGAGGAGGGTTGGGAAGGGTGCCTGTCCGTACCGGGTCTGCGCGGTGCGGTGCCGCGCTGGACGCGCATCCGCTACACCGGCATCGATCCCGCGGGCGCGGCGATCGATCGCGTCGCCGACGGATTCCATGCGCGGGTCGTGCAGCACGAGTGCGACCACCTGATCGGACGCCTGTATCCGTCGCGGATCGCGGACTTCACGAAATTCGGCTACACCGAGGTGCTTTTCCCCGGCCTCGACGTCGCCGACGACTGAGCGTCGCGGCTCGATGGCGGCGCGCGCACGTGTCGCCCTACGCGCCCTGGCGATGGCGGTTGACGTCGTCGCGCAGCGCGCGCGTCGCCGCACGCGCGGCATCGGCGAAATCGTCGCCGCGGCTCGCGTACAGGATCGCGCGGGAAGAACTCACGAGCAGGCCCGTGCCGTCGGTCGTGCAGCCGTTCGTGACGACCGCTTCGACGTCGCCGCCCTGTGCGCCGACGCCGGGCACGAGGAACGGCACGTCACCGACGATCGCGCGTACCTCGCGCAGCTGCTGCGGCCAGGTCGCGCCGACCACGAGCAGGCAGTTGCCGTGCGCATTCCATTCCTGCGCTACTTTCGCCGCGACATGCTGGTAGAGCGGGCGGCCGTCGACGACGAGGTCCTGCAGGTCGCCTGCGCCCGCGTTCGAGGTGCGGCAGAGGATCACCACGCCCTTGTCGGCGCGATCGAGGAACGGCTGCAGCGAATCCCGGCCAAGGTACGGGTTCACGGTGACCGCGTCGGCGCCGTAGCGGTCGAACGCTTCGATCGCGTAGTTCTGCGCGGTCGAACCGATGTCGCCGCGTTTCGCGTCGAGGATGACCGGTACGCCCGGGTGCGTCGCATGGATGTGCGCGATCAGCCGCTGCAGCGCGTCCTCGGCGCCGAGCGCGGCGAAGTGCGCGATCTGCGGCTTGAACGCGCAGGCGAAGTCGGCCGTCGCGTCGATGATCGCGCGGCAGAACGCGAATACCGCGTCGGCGTCGCGGGCGAAGCGCGCCGGGAACTTCGCCGGCTCCGGATCGAGCCCGACGCACACGAGCGAGTCGTTGCGGCGCCAGGCTGCCTGCAGCGATTGCATGAACGTCACGGCATCCCTCCTTCGGTCGTTTGCATGGATCGTGAGGCGAAGACTGAAGCACGAAGGACGCGCAAGACGCGAAGGAAAGACGTTCTCTCGCTCTTCCTTTCGCGTCCTTCGCGGTCAGGCTTTCCGGCGCCGACGCCGCGTGGCGATCAGGCCAGCTTCTTGTAGCGCAGGCGGTGCGGCTGCGCGGCTTCGTCGCCGAGGCGGCGCTTCTTGTCTTCCTCGTATTCGCGGTAGTTGCCCTGGAAGAACTCGACGTGCGAGTCGCCTTCGAACGCGAGGATGTGGGTCGCGATGCGGTCGAGGAACCAGCGATCGTGCGAGATCACGAACGCGTTGCCCGGGAACTCGAGCAGGGCGTCTTCGAGTGCGCGCAGGGTTTCGATGTCGAGGTCGTTCGACGGCTCGTCGAGCAGCAGCACGTTGCCGCCCTGCAACAGGGTCTTGGCGAGGTGCAGGCGGCCGCGTTCACCGCCGGACAGCGAGCCGACGAGCTTCTGCTGGTCCGGACCCTTGAAGTTGAAGCGGCCGATGTAGGCGCGCGACTGGATCTCGATGCCGTTGATGTTCAGGATGTCGGCGCCGCCGGACACTTCCTGGAACACGTTGTGGTTGCCCTCGAGCTTCTCGCGGCTCTGGTCGACGTAGGCGATGTTGACGGTCGGGCCCTTGGCGATCTCGCCCTTGTCCGGCGTTTCCTGGCCCGTGATCATCTTGAACAGGGTCGACTTGCCGGCGCCGTTCGGGCCGATGATGCCGACGATCGAGCCGGCCGGCACGACGAAGCTGAGGTCGTCGATGAGCAGGCGGTCACCGAACGACTTCGACACGCCCTTGAACTCGATCACCGAGTTGCCGAGGCGCTCGCCGGGCGGGATGAAGATCTCGTTGGTCTCGTTGCGCTTCTGGTAGTCGACCGACTGCAGCTCCTCGATGCGCGCGAGGCGCGCCTTGCCCTTGCTGCGGCCGCCCTTGGCGTTCTGGCGCGCCCACTCGAGTTCGCGCTGGATCGCCTTCTGGCGCGCCTTCTCCTGGCTTTCTTCCTGCTTGAGGCGCTCGTCCTTCTGCTCGAGCCACGAGGAATAGTTGCCCTTCCACGGGATGCCGCGGCCGCGGTCGAGTTCGAGGATCCACTCGGCTGCGTTGTCGAGGAAGTAGCGGTCATGGGTGACCGCGACGACCGTGCCCGGGAAATCGGCGAGGAAGTGCTCGAGCCACTCGACCGATTCGGCGTCGAGGTGGTTGGTCGGTTCGTCGAGCAGGAGCATGTCCGGCTTGGACAGCAGCAGGCGGCACAGCGCGACGCGGCGCTTCTCGCCGCCGGACAGCTTGCCGACGACCGCGTCCCACGGCGGCAGGCGCAGCGCGTCGGCGGCGACTTCGAGCTGGCGCTCGAGCGCATGCGCGTCGGACGCGGCGAGGATGTTCTCGAGGCGCTGCTGCTCGGCCGCGAGCTTGTCGAAATCGGCGCCTTCCTCGCCGTAGGCGGCGTAGACCTCCTCCAGCCGCTTCTGCGCGTCGAGCACCTCGGACACGCCTTCCTCGACCGCTTCGCGCACGGTCTTGGCGGGGTCGATCTGCGGTTCCTGCGCGAGGTAGCCGACCTTGATGCCCGGCTGCGGGCGTGCTTCGCCCTGGTAGTCGGTGTCGACGCCGGCCATGATCTTCAGCACGGTCGACTTGCCGGCGCCGTTCAGGCCGAGCAGCCCGATCTTCGCGCCCGGGAAGAACGACAGCGAAATGTCCTTGATGATCTGGCGCTTGGGCGGGACGATCTTGCTGACGCCGATCATCGTGTAGATGTATTGCATGCCTGGACTCCGGGCGTGGAGGCACCGGGGCCGCGAGGGCGCTCCGGGCGTGAAATCTGCGGGATAGCCGCGCATTATCGCCGATCGACGGGGTGCCCGTCATGCCTCCCGTTCGGACGGCCAAATCGCGTCGCCGGCGAAACCGGCCGCGGCGCGCATAAACCGGTAAAATGAACGGTTCCCCCGTCCTGCCCAGGTGACGCGCCGATGTTTTCCAAGGATGCCCGTATCGAAGGTTTCGACCCCGAACTCGCCCAGGCGATCGCTGCCGAGCGCCGGCGCCAGGAGGACCACGTCGAGCTGATCGCCTCGGAGAACTACGCGAGCCCGCGCGTGCTCGAGGCGCAGGGTTCGGTGCTGACCAACAAGTACGCCGAAGGCTATCCCGGCAAGCGCTACTACGGCGGTTGCGAGTACGTCGACATCGCCGAGTCGCTCGCGATCGAGCGCGTCAAGCAGCTGTTCGACGCCGACTACGCGAACGTGCAGCCGCACTCGGGTTCGCAGGCGAACCAGGCGGTCTATTTCGCGCTGCTGAGCCCGGGCGACACGATCCTCGGCATGAGCCTCGCCCACGGCGGCCACCTAACGCACGGCGCGAAGGTCAACCTCAGCGGCAAGATCTTCAACGCGGTGCAGTACGGCATCGATCCGGCGACCGGCCGCGTCGACTACGACGAGGTCGAAAGGCTCGCGCTCGAGCACAAGCCGAAGATGGTCGTCGCCGGTTTCTCGGCCTATTCGCAGGTGCTCGACTGGGCGCGCTTCCGCGCGATCGCCGACAAGGTCGGCGCGGTCCTGTTCGTCGACATGGCGCACATCGCCGGCCTCGTCGCCGCGGGCGTGTACCCGAGCCCGCTGCCGCACGCTCACGTCGTCACCTCGACCACCCACAAGACGCTGCGCGGCCCGCGCGGCGGCATCATCGTCGCGAAGAACGCCTCCGACGACCTCGTCAAGAAGCTGCAGAGCGTCGTCTTCCCAGGCATCCAGGGCGGCCCGCTCATGCACGTGATCGCGGCCAAGGCGGTCGCGTTCAAGGAAGCGCTCGAGCCCGGATTCAAGGACTACCAGCGCCAGGTCGTCAAGAACGCGCAGGCGATGGCGAACGCGTTCATCGCGCGCGGCTACCGGATCGTCTCGGGCGGCACCGAGAACCACCTCATGCTGATCGACCTGATCGGCCGCGACGTGACCGGCAAGGACGCCGAGGCCGCGCTCGGCGAAGCGCACATCACGGTCAACAAGAACGCGGTGCCGAACGATCCGCGTTCGCCGTTCGTGACCTCGGGCCTGCGCGTCGGCACGCCCGCGGTGACCACGCGCGGTTACAAGGAACAGGACTGCGTCGACCTCGCCAACTGGATCTGCGACGTGCTCGACGCGCCCGGCGACGCCGGCGTGATCGCGCGCGTGCGCGCGCAGGTCACCGCGCAGTGCCGCACGTACCCGGTGTACGGCTGAGGACTGGACGATGCGACCGCTGCGCATCGGCCTGATCGGTGATCGCGACGACGCGGTCGTCGCGCACCGCGCGATCCCGCGTGCGCTCGCGCTCGCGGGCGAGGTCGCCGCGCAGCCGATCGAGGTCGAGTGGGTCGGCACGGAGACGATCGACGCTGCGGCGCGCCTCGCCGCGTTCGATGCGCTCTGGTGCGTGCCGGCGAGCCCGTATCGCGACATGGACGGTGCGCTCCGCGCGATCCGCCACGCCCGCGAGGCGCACCGGCCGTTCCTCGGCACCTGCGGCGGCTTCCAGCACGCGGTCGTCGAGTACGCGCGCAACGTGCTCGGCTGGGCCGATGCCGACCACGCGGAGACCGCGCCGGACGCCGCCCGCGCGGTCATCGTGCCGCTCAGCTGCGCGCTCGTCGAGGTGCGCGACGCGGTGCACCTCGTCGCCGGCTCCCGCAGCGCGCGCGCCTACGGCGTAGCGCGCATCGAAGAGGGCTACCACTGCCGCTACGGCCTCGGCGCGGCCTTCCGCGCGGCGATCGAGGGCAGCCCATTGCGCGTCGCCGCGATCGACGACACGGGCGACGTGCGCGCGCTCGAGCTCGACGGCCACCCGTTCTTCGTCGCCACCCTGTTCCAGCACGAACGCGCCGCGCTCGACGGGCGCTGCCCGCCGCTCGTGCGCGCATTCGTCGACGCGGCCGTCGAGCACGCGCGCATCGATCGGGCCGCCTGATGCACTGCCCGTTCTGCCAGCACGAGAACACCCGCGTGATCGACTCGCGCGTCTCCGACGACGGCGGCACGATCCGCCGCCGGCGCGAATGCGAGGCCTGCGGCGAGCGCTTCAACACGTTCGAGACAGCCGAAATCAAGCTGCCGAACGTCGTCAAGGGCGACGGCCGGCGCGAGGCGTTCGACGAGCACAAGTTGCGCACGGGCTTCATGCGCGCATTGCAGAAGCGCCCGGTCGGCAGCGAGCAGGTCGATGCCGCCGTGCGCGCGGTGGTCGAGAGCCTGCGTCGCAGCGGCGAGCGCGAAGTGCCGTCGATGCGCGTCGGCGAGCTCGTCATGCGCGAGCTGAAGACGCTCGACCACGTCGCCTACGTGCGCTTCGCCTCGGTCTATCGCAGCTTCGAGGACGTGCAGGCGTTCCGCGAGGAGATCGAGAAGCTCGAGCGCGACCTGCCGTCGCTCGAAGGACTGCAACTGTCGCTGCTCGGCGACGCGAAGCCGGGCAAGGCCAAGAGCTGACGTGTTCTCGCCGCACGACCATGCGCTGATGGCGCACGCGCTGCGCCTCGCCGCGCACGGCCTCGCGACGACCCAGCCGAACCCGCGCGTCGGCTGCGTGATCGCGCGCGACGGCGAGGTGGTCGGTGAGGGCTGGCACCGGCGCGCCGGCGAAGCGCATGCGGAAGTGCATGCGCTGGAGGCCGCGGGCCTCGCCGCGCGCGGCGCGACCACCTACGTCACGCTCGAACCCTGCGGCCTGCATGGCCGCACGCCGCCGTGCGCGGACGCGTTGATCGCCGCGGGCGTCGCGCGCGTCGTGATCGCCGCCGACGACGTCGCGCAGTGCGCCGGTGGCGCGCTCGAGCGCCTGCGTGCGGCCGGCATCGTCGTCGAGACCGGCCTGATGCGCGAGGCGGCGCGCGAACTCAACCGTGGATTCTTCGCGCGTGTCGAGCGCGGCCGTCCTTGGCTGCGATTGAAGCTCGCGACGAGCCTCGATGGCCGCACCGCGCTCGCGAGCGGCGAATCGAAATGGATCACCGGCGAGGCCGCGCGCGCCGACGTGCAACACTGGCGCGCGCGCAGCTCGGCCCTGCTGACCGGCAGCGGCACCGTGCGTGCCGACGATCCGCACCTCACGGTGCGCCTCGCCGACGCGCCGGCGCAGGCCGTCGCACCGCTGCGCGTCGTGCTCGATTCCGCATTGCGCACGCCGCGCGGCGCGCACGTGCTCGACGGCAGCGCGCCGACCCTGCTGTTGCACGCGGCCGGCGCGCACCCGTCGGACGATCGCTTCGACGCGGTCGAGCTCGTCGCGCTCGGACGCGACGCGCACGGCCTCGACCTGGCGGCCGTGCTCGCACTGCTCGCCGCGCGTGGCATGAACGAAGTGCAGGTCGAGGCCGGGCCGATGCTGTGCGGCGCGCTGTTCGCCGCAGGCGTCGTCGACGAGTTGCTGCTGTACGTCGCGCCGGTGCTGCTCGGCGGTGATGCGCGCGCGCTGCTCGCGCTGCCGCCGCTCGCGCGCTTGGCGGATCGCACGCGCTTGCGCGTGCACGAGCAGCGCGTGGTCGGCGACGACATCCGCCTGCTGTTGCGACCGGACTAGGAGCGCACGATGTTCACCGGAATCATCCAGGCGGTCGGCACCGTCGCCTCGCTCGACGCACGCGGCAGCGATGCGCGGCTCGTCGTCGACGCGCGCGCGCTCGACCTCGCCGACGTCGCGATCGGCGACAGCATCGCGGTGGCGGGCGTCTGCCTCACCGTCGTCGCGATCGACGGCGCGCGCTGGGCCGCGGACGTGTCGGCCGAAACGCTCGCGCGCACGACGCTCGGCACCCTCGTCGCGGGCGCGGGCGTCAACCTCGAAAAGGCGCTGCGCCTCGCTGATCGCCTCGGTGGCCATCTCGTCTCCGGCCATGTCGACGGCGTCGGTGCCGTGCTCGGCATCGACGACGACGGCGCGTCGCAGCGCTGGCGGTTCCGCGTGCCGCGTGCGCTCGCGCGCTACATCGCGGTCAAGGGTTCGATCTGCGTCGACGGTACGAGCCTCACGGTGAACGAGGTCGGCGACGACGACTTCGGCGTGACGCTGATCCCGCACACGCTCGCCGTGACCACGTTCGGCGCGCGCCGCGTCGGCGATGCCGTGAACATCGAGGTCGACCTCATGGCGCGATACGCCGAAAGGCTCGCCGGCGCGGGAGCCGATCCGGGTTGAAATCGGGCGCGGTCGGCGACGCGCCCCGCCCCGCACGATCGAAACGGATGCCCGCTCGAGGGCATGAAGAGCAACGAACCAGGCCACCACCATGTCCTTCGCCACCATCCCCGAACTGCTCGCCGACATCCGCGCGGGCCGCATGGTCGTCGTCGTCGACGACGAGGACCGCGAGAACGAGGGTGACCTCATCATGGCCGCCGAGAAGGTGCGGCCCGAGGACGTCAACTTCATGGCGCGCGAGGGCAGGGGGCTCATCTGCCTGTCGATGACGCGTGCGCGCTGCCGCCAGCTCGGCCTGAAACCGATGGTCGAGACGAACACGTCGCCGCACCACACGAACTTCACCGTCTCGATCGAAGCGGCCGAAGGCGTCACGACCGGCATCTCGGCCTACGACCGTGCGCACACGATCCGCACCGCGGTGCGTGCCGACGCCGGGCCGCAGGACATCGTGCAGCCGGGCCACATCTTCCCGCTCGCGGCCGCGCCGGGCGGCGTGCTCGCGCGTGCCGGGCACACCGAGGCGGCGAGCGACCTCGCCGCGCTCGCCGGGCTCGAGCCGGCCGGTGTGCTGGTCGAGGTGCTCAGCGAGGACGGCACGATGGCGCGCCGTGCCGAACTCGAGGCGTTCGCGGCCAAGCACGGCTTGCGCATCGGCACGATCGCCGACCTCATCCGCTACCGCCTCGAAACCGAGAAGACCGTCGAGCGCGTGCACGAGGCGATGGTCGACACCGAGTTCGGGCGCTTCCGCCTCGTCGCCTGGCGCGACGTGCTCGCCCGCGAGCTGCATTTCGCGCTCGTGCGCGGCGTCGTCGACGACGGTGAGCCCGTGCTCACGCGCGTGCACGTGCGCAACACGCTGTCGGACGTGCTGCACCTCGAGCGCGACGATCTCGGCCTGACCGTGACCGCGGCGTTGCGGCGCATCGCTGCCGAGGAGCGCGGCGTCGTCGTCGTGCTCGCCGGCGAGGATCGCGGCGAGGCGCTGCTCGACCGGCTGCGCGGCGACGCGCCGGCCGATGCCGGCACGCCGGCGCAGTGGCGCCGGCTCGGCCTCGGCGCGCAGATCCTCGCTGACCTCGGCGTGCGGCGCCTGCGCGTGCTCGGCACGCCGCGCAAGCTCGTCGGGCTGGGCGGCTTCGGCCTCGAAGTGGTCGGCCACGAGGACACCGTCCGCGGCGCCTGAGGGCGCCCGGCCGCGCGAGCCTATACACTTGACCACCCGCCACGAACGCCGTCCCGATGCCGACCTACGCCGGTGAACTCCGCCCCACGGCGCGCTACGCGATCGTCGCCAGCCGCTGGAACCCGCGCATCGTCGAGGCGCTGGTCGACGGCGCACGGCGCACCTTGCGCGACCACGGCGTCGACGACGGCGCGATCGACCTCGTGCGCGTGCCCGGTGCGTGGGAAATCCCGCAGGCCGCGGCCAGGCTCGCCGGTGGCGGCCGCGTCGCGGCGATCCTCGCGCTCGGCTGCGTCGTGCGTGGCGACACCCGGCACTACGAACACGTCGCGGACGGCTGCGCCGACGGCCTCATGCGCGTCGCGCTCGAACACCACGTGCCGGTGCTGAACGGCGTGCTCGCGGTCGAGCGACATGCCGACGCGGAAGCGCGCGCCGGCGGCGCGCACGGCAACAAGGGCGAGGAAATCGCGCTCGCCGCATTGGAAATGGCCGATCTGTGGAGACAGCTGTGACGAATACCCCGCATCCTGCCGGTGTCGATCCGGCCGCGCGTTCGCGCGCCCGCCGGCGCGCGCTGCAGGCGATCTACGCCTGGCAGATGAGCGGCAACCGCATCGACGGCGTGATCGACCAGTTCCGCAACGAGCAGGACATGCAGATCGCCGATCTCGAGTACTTCGAGGAACTCGTGCGCGGTGTCGTGCGCTCCCACATGGAACTCGACGCGGCGATCACGCCGTTCCTCGACCGCGAGATCGCGCGCGTCGACCCGATCGAGCGCGCGGTGCTGCGCATCGCCGCGTACGAGCTGCAGGAACGCATCGACGTACCGTACCGCGTGGTCATCAACGAGGCCGTGGAGACCACCAAGCGTTTTGGTGCCGAGCATGGCCACACCTACGTCAACGGCGTGCTCGACAAGCTCGCCGCGACGTGCCGCCCGGCCGAGTACGGCGCGCGCAAGTAACCTGCCGGAGGGCGCGTGGAGTTCGATCTCGTCGAGCTGATCCGCACGCGCTGCACGGTCGCCCGTGCCGACGTCCGCCTCGGCATCGGCGACGACGCGGCGCTGCTCGCGGTGCCCGCGGGGCAGGATCTGGCGGTGAGCACGGACACGCTCGTCGCCGGCGTGCATTTCCCGCCCGTGACCGCCGCGCGCGACCTCGGCTGGAAGGCGCTCGCGGTCAACCTGTCCGACCTCGCCGCGATGGGCGCGACACCGGCGTGGTCGCTGCTCGCGCTGACCCTGCCCGAGGCCACGCGCGAGTTCGTGGCCGAGTTCATCGACGGCTACGCCGAACTCGCCGCGCAGCACGGCGTCGCGCTCGTCGGCGGCGACACCACGCGCGGCCCGCTCGCGATCGGCGTGACCGTGCACGGCTTCGTCGCGCCGGGGCGTGCGTTGCGCCGCGACGGTGCGCAGGTAGGCGATCTCGTGTTCGTGACCGGCACGCTCGGCGATGCCGCGGCCGGGCTGCGCTGCCTCGATCGCCGCGACGCGCGGGCGCAGGCGCTGTTCAATGCGCCGCCGGACACGCGCGAGACGCTCGTCGCACGCCTCAACCGCCCGACGCCGCGCGTTGCCGCGGGCGCTGCGCTGCGCGACGTCGCGAGCGCGTGCATCGACGTCTCCGACGGCCTGCTCGCGGATCTCGGCCATATCGCCGAGCGCAGCGGCGTCGGCATCGAGATCGACGCGGACGCGCTGCCGGCGTCGTCGGCGTTGCTGGCCTTGTTCGAGCGTGAAGAACGCCTCGTGCTGCAGGCGACCGGTGGCGACGACTATGAACTCGCGTTCTGCGTGCCGGCCGCGCGTGCGGGCGACGTGCAGCGCGACCTCGCGCGCATCGGCTGCGGCGCGACGCGCATCGGCCGCGTCGTCGCCGGCGAGCGCGTGCGCCTGTTCGACGGCGACGGCAGCGAGCTCGTGCCCGAACGTTCCGGCTGGGACCACTTCGCGTGAGGCTCGACGCCGCGCAACGGCGCGCGCTGCTCACCCACCCGGGCGGATGGATCGCGTGCGGCTTCGGTTCGGGGCTCAGCCCCTGGGCGCCGGGCACGGCCGGATCGGCGGCAGCCCTGCTGCCATGGCTCGCGTTGCGCGACCTCGACGCGCCGTACTACGTGCTGGTCGTCGCGATCGCGTTCGCGATCGGCGCATGGGCGTCGAACGTCGCGATCGACCGCCTGCGCATCGCCGACCCCGGCGCGGTCGTCTGCGACGAATTCGTCGGCCAGTGGATCGCCTTGCTGCCGCTCGTGCTCGCGCCACGCGGATGGCCGTGGGTCGCCGTCGCATTCGGCCTGTTCCGCCTGTTCGACGTCTGGAAACCGTGGCCGGTATCGTGGGCCGATCGCCGCATCCACGGCGGCGTCGGCGTGATGCTCGACGACGTGATCGCCGGAGCGTACGCGGCGCTCGTGCTCGCGCTCGCGCTGCACGTGGCCTGAGCCGCGTCCGCCGAGGCCTCGGCGGCGCGGCAGGCGGGC
>Ga0068853_100001851_pt1 | contig 15537 bp, 14 predicted proteins | sample KBSCornC32_FD_65655 | JGI IMG/M metagenome (GOLD analysis project Ga0068853, IMG submission 65655) | Corn rhizosphere microbial communities from Kellogg Biological Station, Michigan, USA - KBS Corn C3-2 | ecosystem: Host-associated > Plants > Roots > Rhizosphere > Soil ...
TGTCCCAGTCTGCGCAAGATGCGGAAGTCTCCCAGCATCTTGTCCGAGAGGTCCTGATTTCTGGATTCCGGCTTGGATGCATTCACGCCGCGCACCGGTGGCGCAGGGGGAGATCCCTCCAGCGTTGGTGCAATCGGCGGATTTGATTCCGGTCTGCCGGAAGGCGGGCCCTTGGCCATTTCTCGTCACTCGTTGCCGATGAAAGCCGCAAAAAGACGTCAGACCGTACCGTGAAATCGAACGGCCGTTGATCGAATTGACTGTACTCGAATGGACTACACAGAATCAGACTGCCAACCGGGCCGGACTGCAATGCGACGGCCTGACCCCTGGCTAATGTATCATAACTGGTCGCGCCCCCCCACGGAAACCCCCGGAGGCTGATTGACGAATGTCGAATGCCCGATCCCTAATGCCTAATGCCCAATGCCTAATGCCAATGCCAATGCCTAATGCCCAATGCCCAATGCCCAATGCCCAATGCCTAATGCCCCTCCACCTTTCCCACCCCGTCTCCTATAATCCCGTTGCACCCTGTCCCACACCTTTGGCAAATGAGCATCCCGATGACAGATGGTCCCCCCTTACCGACGACCTTAGGCCAGTTGCGCTCTCGCGGCTATCAGCCGCAAACCGTCAAGCAGGAAATGCGTAAGAACTTGCTGGCCAGACTTCAAGCCGGCGGGCCGCTGTTTCCGGGGATCGTCGGCTATGAAGAAACGGTCATCCCGCAAATCGAAAATGCCCTGTTGTCGCAGCACGATATGCTGTTTCTGGGGCTGCGCGGCCAGGGCAAGACCCGCATGTTGCGAATGCTGGTCAATTTTCTCGATCCCGTGATTCCGGTCGTCGCCGGTTCCGAGGTCAATGACGACCCCGCCGCGCCGATCTCGAAATACGGCCGCGACATGCTCGACCGGCACGGCGACGACTGCCCGATCGAATGGCTGCCGCGCGAGAAACGCTATCACGAGAAGCTGGCGACTCCGGACGTCACGATCGCCGACCTGATCGGCGAAATCGACCTGATCAAGCACGCCGAAGGAAAGCACCTGGCCAACGAAGACGTGATGCACTTCGGGCTGATCCCGCGCAGCCACCGCGGCATCTTCTGCATGAACGAGCTGCCCGATCTGGCCCCCAAAATCCAGGTGGGCCTGTTTAACGTGCTGGAAGAACGCGACGTGCAGATCCGCGGATTTCCCGTGCGGCTGGAACTCGACCTGGCGATGGTGTTCAGCGCCAATCCGGAAGATTACACCAACCGCGGCCGCATCGTGACGCCGCTCAAAGACCGCATCGGCTCGGTGATTTCCACGCATTACCCATTGACGCGCGAGCTGGGCATGCAGATCACGGCCGAGAACGCCTGGACCGGCCGCGATGCCAAAGTCGTCGTGCGCGTCCCCCGTTTCATGCAGGAAATTGTCGAAGAGATCTCGCGGCTGGCGCGCACCAGCGGGCACGTCAACCAGGCCTCGGGCGTCAGCGTGCGGATGTCGATCGCCAATTATGAGAATATGATCTCGAGCGCCGAACGCCGCGGCATCCGCACCGGCGCGACTCCAACCGTCCCGCGAATCAGCGACCTGGCGCACCTGGCGGCCAGCAGCCGCGGCAAGCTCGAGCTGAACATGACCGAAGAGGCCGGTCAGGAGGACAAGCTGATCACGCGGATCGTCGAAGAAGCGGTCAAGAACATCTTCGACCTGCGCTTCAAGACCGGCCAGTTCAAGAACTTCGTCGAGTTTTTCGAAGCGGGGGGAACACTGGAAACGGGCGATTCGTTAAGCGGCAGTGCCTTGCTCGAACGCCTGGCCGGCATCCGCGATTTCTCGAAACAGGTGGCCGCCAAGGCCCGCGAGCTGGAGCCGGAGCTGGCTGGCAACGAGCCTGGCGCCGCCGAACTGGCCGCCAGCCTGGCCGAATTCATCCTGGAAGGCCTGCACTGCCACAACCGGCTCAACAAACGCAGCAAATCGGGGGCAGCGACGTACGGCGTGGGCTAACACGCCCACCGTTTAGCCGCGCGGTGCGGCCGAGCGTTTCCTACCCGTTCGGTCCCTCATTTCGTCGGCGGGAATTCGGCGAAATGAATCGACGCCCAGCCAGACTTCCCATTGTCGGCAACCCAAAAACCGGTGTTTCCGGACGTATCGCCGTCAACGAGGCGCGACGGCTTGTACGCCTCATTGAATTCGAAGTATGAGTCAACAACCGGCTCGCACTGGCGAACGATATTGGTTTTCCCGACGACAACCTCAATTTCCCCTAAGCCCGCCCCCTGGTCGTGAAGTTTCGTAATATCCACGCGCACCTGGTCGGCGCGGACGTGTTTAGGCCGCAACATGACGTAGGCCGGTTTATTCGGCGTCCAGGGAATCGCTACCGCATCTTTCCAAACGACCTTGTCCTGGTACAGCAACGAGACCAGGATTTCGTCGGCGCCGCGATTGTTGTAAGGCCCATTGTGCGTGTTCCAGACGACGATCCGATCGACGAACAGCGGCACCTGTTTCAAGCGCTGGTCGATCGTGGCCCGAGCTTTGTCATCGACTCCCGACCTGGCCCGGATCATCCACTCCCGCGCGCGAAGCTGACAGGCGATGCGCTCGTTGGCGTCGGACACCTTTTGGGAGTATTGCCACCAGCGATCGGCAATCGCGGCCTGGTCGTCGGCCTGCAAACTCTCATCGTTATCGGCGGCCGCCAGCGCGGCCAGCGTCGCATCGTCGCCCATCGCCAGCAACGGAAGCCCGCGCTTCCAGTTTCCCTTGATGACGCAATGGTATTTGCCCACGGCCAGGCACGCCTTGGGGTGCTCTTTGTCGAGCGTCTTCAGGTGCTTCGCGATTTTGTCATAGTCGCGGGCAAATTTGGTAACCTCTTTGCCCTGTTCCAGCGCCTCGGCCAGAAGACCCTGGTCTTTCGTGCGCTTCGCTTCGGCCCGCACTTCCGCGAGCAATTTCTGCGCCGCCGGGTAATCGTCGTCGTCGACCGCTTCATTGATCGCCGCGAACCGCGGATCGGGATGTTGCCACGCGTCGCGGTCGGCGGCGAATGCGCACGTCCCGAAAAGGGCGAACAAGGCCAATCCGAACATATGAGTCGAGGGTTTCAGGCGGCACCTGCTGACGGTTTCGAAAAATCAATCCGATGTTCCATTTTGCCTTTTGTCACTGATGTACTTTATTCATCCGCGCCGCTCAACAGCAACGTCAGCAATTCCGATCGCGCATGCACCTTGAGGGCGCGGTAGATCGCACGAATGTGGTTGTGTACCGTGTGCGGACTGACGCCGAGCTCGTGGGCCACCTGCTTTTCCGAATCGCCACGCAACAGGCCCCGTAACACCCGACGTTGCGCTGGAGAAAGGACGGCAGCGGCCTCTTCGAATGCCGTCAGCTTTCGCACGCGCCGGGGATCGTCTGTCTCGTCTTCCAGATCGATCTGTCGCTGTGGCGAATTCTCTGGGGCCAGCAGAAAGACGACCCGGCCGAACCGCACCTGCTGCCCTTCCCGAACGTTGCTGGAGCGGACCTTCACTCCTTCGACGAATGTGCCATGCCGGCTGTCGAGGTCATTCAGTGTGACCGATGAATCGGCGACGGTGATCTCGCAATGGCGGCGCGACACGGTCGAGTCGGGCACGACCAGGTGGCACGATGCCGACCGGCCGAGAATGTATTTCCCCGGAACCAGGGCGAAGTTCGTCTCGGGCGACAGAAAGGTTTGATTGACAAGAAACAGGCCACGGCTCATCGGGATCCTCGCGCCATTCCGACACGAAACCGTGAAATGGAGAACCAGCCGTGGAGCCTAATCCGTTCAGCCAGTTCAATCAAGGTTTCACCGTAGAAGCGGCGGGAGCAGTGCACCAGCGTCGTAAGCCTGAAAGCTGACGAGGACGGCGCTGGCTGGCAGCGCGTCCTCCCCTGGCCCGCCCGTCGTGACGGGGAGAGGGCGCGCGCCAGACCTACGCGTGATCCCAGATCGAGAGTCGCCAAGCCAGATCGCTGACGAAACGATTGCGTTCGATTATTCTTCGGCGATTCTCTCCCGAAAAATCCGGAACGCAATAGCCTGAACAGGCTATACTCCACCGAATCATGCTTTGCCCGAGAGCCTGATCCGAATTCTCGCCTCTCCTCGACCGTGGGATGAGGAAGGAATCCGTGGCATGGCATACGGTTACCCGGGCGAGTATGCTGACCCCGTATGCGAACAGATCAAGGCCGTGGGCAATCTGAAACAAACCTGGCGACGGGGCGCTCCGTCCGCGTCTCGACCGACCTGGTGATCGAGACGCCCGAGAACGTCGTCCTCACCTACCGCCTGGCCGGACCGGCAGCCCGGTTGCTCGCCTATCTGGTCGATTTTGCAATCCGCGCGGCCATCTTGATCGTGATGTGGCTGTTGGCCGTCATGGGTTACGTGGCCGGCCTGGGCGGGATCTCGATCGGCATGTTTCTCTTACTGATATTTTTCATCGACTGGGCGTATTACGGCATCAGCGAAGGTTTCTTCCGGGGCAAAACGATCGGCAAGTACGTATTCGGCCTGCGCGTGATTCAGGAAGAGGGGTATCCCGTGACGCTGTGGGGGGCTCTGTTGCGAAACATCGTGCGTGCGGGAGACAGCTTGCCGTTCTATCTGATTTTTCCCACCTACGGGGCCGGTTTCGTGACGATGCTGGCCGCCGGCAAGTTCCGCCGCCTGGGAGATCTGGTCGCCCGCACCGTCGTCATCGAAGAGCGGCGGGTTTCGGTCCCTCGCGAGCCGATCATTCTCGAGAAAATCGAGGCATTGCCTCGGACCGAACTGGGGGGCTTCGTTCCCGCGGGCCAGACGCTGGCTGTGATCGAACAATTCCTGGGACGCAGGCATGTGCTGACTTATCGCCGCGGACACGCGATGGCCCACGTGCTCGCGCAGGCGCTGGCGAAAAAGCTGGCCTACTCGGGCGATCCGCAGCTTGTCGAGCGGTACCCGATGGCTTTTCTCGCGCGGGTGTATGCGACGTTTTATCGGGTTCACGAAGGGGATGATTCGCAGGATGGCTCGCCGGCCGCCGATCGGGGGCAGCCTGCGGCCGTCGGCCGCAGACAACCTGCCCTGTCGGGAGCCGCACGATGAACAAACGCCGGTTCGTGGCCCAGCGCGAGGTAGCGTGGCGTCGCTTCGAGCAGTTGCTCGATCGGCTCGACACCATCTCGCTCAGACGGTTTTCGCCGACCGAGACGGCCGAATTCTCGCGGCTCTTTCGTGAACTGTGTTACGACCTGTCGTTGATCCGGTCGCGTGACTGGGGACAGGGGCTCGTCTCGTACCTGAACGATCTCGTCAGCCGCGGACACAATGCGTTTTACAGTTCGCCTCCCGGCAACCTGGGGCACCTGGTCCGGTTTCTGGCATCCGGATTTCCCCGGCTGTTTCGCAAAAACATCGGATACTTTCTGACTGCCGCGGCGATTTTTTTCGGTACGTTTTGTGCGACGTGGGCCATCGTTCAGCACAACCCCACACTGGCGCGCCGCATCGTTCCGGCAGAACAGCTCACGATGATGGAGAAGATGTACAGCGAGGATGGTCCTCTGGCGAAGGGCAAGAAAGGCGAGTCCGACGACGCAGAGGGAAGTTCCGATTTCGGCCAGGAGCGTGCTTTCATGGCCGGATTCTACGTGAACCACAACGCCGGGATTGCACTGGATTGTTTCGGTCGCGGGATCCTGTTTGGCCTGGGCACGGTTTATACCTTGATCGAGAACGGAATCGGGATCGGCGCGGTCTTCGGTTTTTTGCTCGCGGCCGGGCATGCCTCGCGATTCCTGAGCTTCGTCATTTGGCACGGCTCGTTCGAGCTGGTCGCGATCGCCGTGGCCGGCGGGGCCGGGTTGATGCTCGGCAACGCGCTGATTCATCCCGGCCAGCGGACGAGGCTGGAATCGCTGCGCGTGCGCGGGTTCGAGGCGATTCAGATCGCGTGCGGGGCCGCGGTGATGCTGATGGTCGCGGCGTTGATCGAAGCCTTCTGGTCTCCGTCGCCGTTCATCCCGAATTCCGTGAAGTACACGGGGGGCGCCCTGCTCTGGGTGGTCGTGATCGTGTACCTCTCGACGGCTGGTCGCTGGGGGCCTGAGTCATGAGATTCGATCTTGTCGCCGTTCCGCTTGTGCCGCGCAGCGTGTCGAATTGCCTCGACCTGGCTGTTTGCTTTTTGCGCCAATACTTGCGGCCCATCGCCGCGATCTGGTTCACGATCGCCGTTCCGGGATGTGCTGTCGTGTACTGGCTGATCCGCCGCTACGAAACCGCGTATGATTTCGGCCTGCCACTGGCGGTGCTCGCTTTTTTCGGACTGACCTCGCCGTTCGGCGTGCTGCTCATGACCGGGGCCGGGCCGAGTGCGTTTGGCGAGCCGTTTACGTACCGGGGCACCTGGGCCAGACTGGGTTGGCGCGGCGTGGGGCTCTTGGTGCGCGGGATCCTGCTGCGCATCGCCACTGCCCTGGGGGTCATGCTATTTATTTTTCCGGGCCTGTATCTGGCGGTGCGAACGGGATTTTTTGTCGAACAATCGGTCCTCTCGAAAATGGCGAAGCATTTGCATGACCGCCGGACCGAGGAGTTGCTGCAAGGAGAAATCGGCAGCCTGTTCGTGCGATCGGCCGGGATTGGCCTGTTCTGCGGATTCCTGTGGATGGTTCTCCTGTTGACGGCGGATTTTGCGTTGTCGCACTTATTGGGCCTGCCGATTCTGCTGGGCCGCCTCAACACCGACACCTCATACTTCGAAAACCATGCGGATGAATTCGGCCACGCGATGGATTTTCTGTGGAGCGATCCTGTCGTCGTCACCGCGGCACTGGCCGTGGCGCTCATGGTCTACCCGATCGGACGGCTGGCGTGGTTCTTCTGCTATATTGACGTGCGAGTCCGCCGCGACTGCTGGGACATGGAGCTGTCGATCATTGAGGAAGCAGAGCGGCTGGAGGCGATATAAACGCGCCGCCTTCATTCGAGGCGAAGCCTCACTGATTCTCCCCCCCTTAGGAAGGGGGGGCTGGGGGGGTCGCGCGGCGCGGTGATGGTGCTTTCCTGGCGAACCGACCTTTGGTTATGTTGTCTTATTGACGAACGTATCTTGCAAGATGAGTGAGTAAGGACTGCTGTTGAACATTTTCACCCGACCCCCCCTGCCCCCCCTTCCTAAGGGGGGGAGAAAGTGTGCGCCCTGCGGGCTTCATCGCGCTGGTTGTGCCGCGGCTCTGCGTCATTTTCCGGTGGTGGCAACGGCGGCTCTCTTCAGCGTGGCCATCTGGCTTTTCGCTCCGGCAAACATCCAGGCGGAGCCGCCGGCCGATGCCAGTGTCGAAAAGGAATTCGAAGAGATTTTCGCTCAGCCAGAATTTCGCGGGCTGCGTGAAAGGAAACCACAACCTGTTGAACCGGCTCGATCGGAGTCGCCCACCTGGCTGAAGGATTTTTTCGACTGGATCGAAAGCCTCTTCCGCGGGACAGGCCATGCCCTTTCGGGTCTGGGCGTCGTCGTGCAGACTTTGGCATACGCTGTCCTGGCGGCTGTTTGTGCTCTTATCATCTGGCTCGTCGTCAGAGCCGTCAACAATTATCAAAGGCGACAGACCGGCGACGGGCGCGCTCAAGGCCGCGTCGAAGAAGGCGAAGGCGAAATCCCGCCTGGTGATCTGTCTGCCGACGAGTACCTGCGCCGGGCCGCCCAACTGGCCGTACAGGGGCTGTATCGCGAGGCGATCGGTCAATTGATTCTGGGCGCGATGAGCCGCACCGAGCGCAGCGGATTGATCCGGTTCCGCCGCGGACTGACAAACCGCGACTATCTGCGGGCCCTGCGCGGACGGGCCACGCAGCACCAGGCATTGCGTACGATCGTCGATGTTTACGAACCGATCTGTTTCGGCCGCCGCGCGGTCGCGATCGAGCATTACCAGACATCACTCGACAATTACCAGAACGGATTTCAGCAACCGCTGCCGGTCATGAGTCCTGAGGTGTGAGGCGTGGTTAAAACGTGCCTATCTCTGCCAACTGACAACTGAAAGCCATAAACCGAAAACTGAGTACTCAGTACTGAGTACTCAGTACTTTTCCCCACATCCCGTTTGCAGACAGAATTTCCTTTGACCAGAGAATTCTTCATGCCCGGCAATGCGACACCCGCAACGCCGCCGCCCTTTTCGGCGAGCCGCTGGGCCTCATTCCTGTGGCTGGCAGCGCTGGCAACCGTCCTGAGCCTGCACGTCTGGTTTCCGCGAATCGAGGCGGCGGTCAACGACACGTACAACGTCGACTTCGGAGGCCGGAACGCCCTGTATCAATTTGCCGAGCGCCTAGCCAGACGCAGCCAGTCCAGACGCAACCAGTCCAGTCGCAACCTGGGCAGCGTCGACCGCAACCATCAACCGCTCGTCGGTCGGCTTGACGTGCTGGACGAAGATTCCACGTTGTGTTTGTTGGGGCCGGCGCGGTACCCGAGCTCGCAAGAATGGCAGGCCCTGTTGAAATGGGTCGGCGGCGGTGGAAAGTTGCTTGTCGCGGCTCGCTGGAACGATGCCGAGCTGACGATTCCGGGCATCAAGGCCGCCGTCAAATCGACCGTCGAGAAAAAATCATTTCAGCCGCCCGGCGCCGACAAACGCAAAAAGAAGGACGGTTCTTCGAGCGACGACGAGCCATCGACCCAGTTCACAAAACAAGCCGCTGTTGCGGTCCCCGTGACCACCGTGCTGGATCCCAGGGGCGATTTCACCTGGAAAACTGAAGGCGTCGTGGAGGCCCCCACGGCGGAAGTGCTCGTCAATTCCGCCAGCGGTCCACAGGCCGTGCTCCTGCATCACGGATGGGGCACGATTGTCCTCGTGGCGTCCGACTTCATCTTCTCGAACGCCGCCTTGAATGAGCGCGGCCACATCAACGCCATTCTGGCCGTCAAGCTGCTCGAGGCGGCTGGATCGGATTCCCTCGTGTTCGACGAATCGCTCAATGAGACCGGCACGCCCAGGGTCGTGGGGGTGCTCCTCGATCCGGTCGTGCGTCCGACGACGATCCAATTTGTGGCACTGATCGTCTTGTTCGGCTGGCGCGGAAATCGCAGGTTCGGCGGGTTGTTGCCCAAATCGTCGCCGCCGCGCCACGACGTGGCCGATCACACCAACTCATTGGGAAACCTGTACTACAAGGCGCATCACGGCGCAGGAGTGCTGCGCGAATACCTGGATCAACTCAAGACCGAGCTGCGGCTGCGGTATGCCGCCGGCCACGAAAAGCGCGTCCTGTTGGCGATCGCACAAAAGGCCAACCTGTCATTGGAAGAAGTGCAGCAAATCCTGGCCGAAGCCGAAGCCGCGATCCGCAAGCCCAGGATATCCCGCCGCGAAGCCGCCGCCCATATCCGCAAGCTGGCCTTGCTGCGCCGTGCGGCGCACGCTCACGTTTAGCGAACCTTGTTATTTAATCCGTCGCTTCGCGCGCTGCGTCGGCACGACGCGGAGCGAGTAGCCGATACGATCAAGTGCGGTTGCCAACGTGTCGACAGCCAGGTGTTTGCGCCGGGACAGCACGTGACTGAGCATATCCTCGGACAATCCCGTCGCCTTACAGAACTCCCGCCGAGTTCGGAACCTCAGTCGTATGATTTCTTCCAACTCGTCCCGATAATCAGGCGCTCGCGCCACACCCGCTGCAATGTCCAACCGGCTTCCCAGATCCTGACCGATGCGAAAAGCGACCGTCTCACTGATTTCTCGGCGGCTGAGGCCGCGATCCGAATAGAATTCGTCAACCCGTGCCATCCAGTAATTTCTAAAATCCGACCAGTCGCGGCGACTGGAGTTTGCCGCGAGTTCTCGTACAAGCGTTCGCTCGCCCGGATCAAGGTGTGCCAGAGAGTACGAACGACCTTTCAAGTCAACGTAAATATCATCCTTCTGTTGCGATGTGCGCTTCATACAAATTCAACCTCGCCAGCGATGCTTAGATAGATACATTTCTGTTGAAAGACAGATTTGGCTTCAGCCAGCAGGCGACGAAGCACTTTGACATCAGACGAGCCGACTGCAACGATAAACTTTCGCGATTCGTCTGGAACGCGCATATGAGTGTCAGGATCCTCATAGAACCCCTGATAGAGTCCAGGTGCCTCTGTCCCGCCACGGAATCTCAAAAACAGCTCGACATCCAACCATTCCCATGCCTCCGCTGAATGAAGTTGTCCGTCAGAGAGGTTCGCGTCGCGGCGGATCGGAACGAAGAAGGCGCACTCGAGGATTCGTTGTTTGACCATAACGGCGCAAGGCAATCATTGCATGAAGATGACTGACAGTCAAGTCGAGAGGGCTGCGTGGACGGGGGCTGTTTTAACCGATTTAGAGTCCCGCGGCTTTCAGCAGGTTGAGCGTGATGTGCGCCTGCCCCTGGTGATGCGCTTCGTGCCACGAAAGAATCTGGAGTACCTTGGCCACGGTGAAGCCGCGGTCTTTGAGTCCTTGCGGCAGCGTCGACGGAGTCGTCGCCAGGTCGGCCTCCTTCAGTTGCGAGAGGGTCTTTCGCAAATGCTCGCGCGATTGCGCCAGGATGTCGCGGATCGTCGAGAGCGCGGGGATATCGTCATCGGGAGTGCTGCCTCCCTTGAAGCGGGGGACGAGATCGGCATAGGCCGGCGCGGTTCCCAGCAGCCGCTCGGTCGCGAACAGCTCTTCGGTGATGCCCACATGCGTGAGTTGCCAGGCGATGTGCGCCCGCCCCGGCCCCGGTCGCCAGCCCAGCGCCTTGGCCGGATCGGACAGCTTTTCGATCGTCGTCAGCGTCGCGAGCGTCCGCTCGCGGTTGAAATCGATCAGTTGCAACGTCATCTCGACGATCGGCAGGGGCATGGTTGTGTCTCCTTGGAAGAATTCGCGTGGAAAAAAGTGATCTAGGTTGTTGACGAGTACCCGTCAAAATATCCCAGCGAGCGCAAATACGCGACGCTCTCGACGACGCGCTGGTGGTATTCGGCCAGAGTTAGATCGCCCTCGTCACCGACGCCTTCGATCTCGATCGAGTACGGGCCCTGGAAGCCGCAATCGCGCATGATCTGGTAGACCCGCAGAAAGTCCACTCCGCCGCCGCGGCCCAGGGTGGGAAAGTTCCATTCTCCGAATTTCCCCGGCGTGTCTTTCAAATGGACGTGCTTGACCAGATGGCAGCACTTGGCCAGCGATACTTCGCCGTGAATATTTTCGTTGTAATACAGAATGTTGGCCGTGTCGAAGTTGAGCCGCAACCGGGGATGTGCGAGGTCGGCCATCGTTCGCAGCATTTCGCGGTGGTTGACGCACAGACCGCGATGCGTCTCGAAACAGACAGTCAAGCCCAGCTTCGCCGCGTGATCGCCGATCTGGCGCAGATTGGCGTAAATCGCTTTTCGCTCGTCGTCGCTGCTGGCGGCGCCCGCGTCGGCGACGACGAACTTGACGCCGAAGTGCGACGCCAGATCAAGCTTTCGCAGCATTACCGCGAGGTTGCCCGGATCGGCTGGATTTCCGGCGATGCAGGTGCAACTGCTGACGCTCACGCCGCTGCGTTCAAGCAACCGCTCGACGGCCGAAAGCTCGCCCGGCGTGGATTCGGTGGTCACCAGCGGCGGATCATTGCGCCGGGAGCGAAAACCGGCCGTGCGGATCGGAAATTCAACGTATTCGAGCCGGGCCGCGCGGATGTTTTCGATCGCCGCAGCCCCTCCCAGATGGCCGTAACTATTTGTGTGGCAGGCGATTATGGGGGGCATATTCGCATGGTAGAGATTGCCCTTTGGATTTACAATCAGCCGCCGCAGGACCGCCGACGCCCGATTTCAGCAGGTGGGCCGCACGAACACGGATACTTTTGTCACGGAGGACATTGACTTGGCAACATCGCAGGAAGAACAGGCTCGCGGACTGGCCTACAAACAGCAGGGGCTCTGGGGCGACGCGGCCCAGGCGTTCCAGCGGGCCATCGGAGTCGATCCGGACTATGCCCCTTCCTATTTCGAACTGGCCGACCTGTCGCAGACGCTCGGCCAGGCCGACGCGGCGATCAAGCTTTATCTGAAGACCGTCAACCTCGATTCGGGCAACATCGAAGCCTTTCGCCGGTTGGGAGGGCTGCTGTTCGCGCGGCAGAATTGGGTGGGGGCCGAACATTGCTTCACTCGGGTGATCGACTCGGGTCATATCGACGGCGACCTGGAATCGCTGCTGGAAGTCATGAACAAGCTGGGCGTGGCGCTGATCAAGCAGGACAAGCTCGACGCCGCCGTGGCCATTTTCAATCGCATTCTGGAACACGCACCCGACGTGGCGGAAATGCACTCGAACCTGACGTATATCTTCGAGCGGCAGGGGCGCCTCGAAGAGGCATTGGCGGCCGGATTGCGCGCCGTCGAGCTCAAGCCCGCATATCCGGAAGGCAACAACAATCTCGGCATCGCCTTTCGCGCTTTGCACCTGCTCGACGACGCGGGCCGGTGTTTCGAAGAAGCCGTCACGCTCAAGCCCGATTTCGCGCTGGCGCAGTTCAACCGGGGCGCCCTCGCGCTCATGCAGGGAAACTTCAAACAGGGTTGGCGCGGATACGAATGGCGCAACCAGATCAGCACCGAGCCCCCCCGGCAGTTTGCCGCGCCGCGCTGGCAGGGCGAGCCTATTCCCGGACAGACGTTGCTCGTCCATACCGAACAGGGTTACGGCGATACGATTTTGTTTGCGCGTTTTTTGAAGCGGGCACGCGAACGCTCGCAAGCCCACATCATTCTCGAAGGGCCGGCGGCTTTGCTGCCCTTGCTGTCTGGAATCGAGGGCACCGATCGCGTGCTGCAATTCGGCAGTACGTTGCCTGCCATCGACAAAGAGATTGCACTCCCCAGCCTGCCTGGCGCGCTGGGCATTGAATTCGGCGACTTGCCCGTCGCAGCGTCGTATCTGAAAATTCCGGAAACATACCAGACCGCGTGGCGCGAGCGCATGAAAACGCTGGCTGCGACAGACGCGTTACAGGTTGCAGCCGCTCCCTCGGCAAATGGCTCGTTGCGCGCCGGTCCCTTGCGAGTCGGTATCGTCTGGACGGGCAATCCGGGTCAGGAATTGAACGTGATCCGCTCTTGTACGCCATCGCATTTTGCTGCCCTGGCGGCGATCCCGGGCATCGCCTGGTACAGCTTGCAGAAAGAAACCGACGAACAGGCGCTGCACGCGGTCTGGCCTGACTGCGCCGGGATCACTCCCCTGGGGCAGGCGCTGCATGATTTCGGCGACACGGCTGCCGCCATCGGCCAACTCGATCTGGTAATCTCGGTCGACACGGCAGTCGCGCACCTTTCGGGAGCGCTGGGGCAAACGACCTGGACGCTCTTGTCGCGGACGCCCGACTGGCGCTGGCAACTCGATCGGACAGATTCGGCCTGGTATCCGACGATGCGGCTGTTCCGTCAGCCTCGCTGGGGCGATTGGGAGTCGGTTTTCGAGTCGGTAGCGACGGCTCTGCGGGAACTGGTCGCGAGCCGTCAGCAACATTGAAGATGCCTGGTCGTTTAACCCCGAGCCTGCGGCGAGGCCGGCCAACGGTCAAGCAATCTTGTGTGAATGCGCCCGGTCGCGAGAGTGGACTGTGCAGAGCCTACTGTCGCGACCGAACGCCATCAATTCAGCACGGCAAACCCTGACCGGCGTCAGACCGACGCTATTCACGTCGGTGCCCGGCTCCGGGATAATCAATCTAACTCTATCGCGCGGAGATTTGCATGAGCAGCGTCCCCCGCGAAAAAATAAGATCCGGGAAACGGCCGGCGGACAATGACGCGCATGAAATTTGCCAGCCGCTCCCGGTGATAAAGCTGCTCGTTCGCTCAATTGGTCTTCGCGGTGGAATCAACCGATGTCTTCTGCTGTGCCGGATCGACTTCGGCCCTTGGTTTCACTTTTGTCGGCGAGTCATTCGCCACGGCAGGTTCAATCTCTGCCGGTGGCTGCATCTGGACCAGCGGGTCGCTCCCGGGCATTGGCGCCATGCCCATCATCTCATGACAGGCACCAGACATCATCGACGGACTGACGATGGTCCCATCACCCGTATTCAGCCCCAACAACTTCGCCGAGAAGCCGCGCGACGGCCATACCAGAACGATGGCCAGGGTCACTAAGACCGCTGCCGAAAGCGTCTTCAGATAAGCCAGGAGCGCCGGTTTTGCCGGATCGACGACGAGCTCCAGGAGATGCGGCGAGAGCGCGGCGGCCGCTTTACCCCCGCCCGCATAAGAGACGGCCGTTGCGACGGTCGTTGTGACCAGTGCCGGCGCGACGGCCCCCGAGGCCGCTTTTTGTGACAGCAATGTCGCGAGCAGCACCGCCGAAAGGCTCAAACCGCGGCGGTTAAGTCGCTTGCGCAAGAGCTCGCGGGCTCGGGAAAGCCGTTCGGACATCGAACCGGTGGGCCACCCCAGTTGGGCAGCCGCCTGGGCGTTGGTTTGTCCCTGGAAATAGCACAACACCAGCGGAGCGCGGTATTTATCCGGAAGCTGGTTCATCTCTTCGTCGAGCACTTGTTTGAGCTCGTCCCATTCCAGATCCAGAAGCTGCTCTCGTGTCGGCATTTTTTCGGCCCACCTTTCTCGAGCCTCTTGTCGAATGGCCTTGATGCGAGCCTTGCGCGCGATGCGAAATGCGACACCGTACAACCAGTTCGCCAGCAACTCCGGCCGGCGGATCGTGGCCGATTTCTTGATTAACACCAGAAAAACGGCCTGAAATACATCCTCGGCGGCGTGCGCATTGCCTAAAATGCGGCGGCAGACTCCCTGAACCATCGGGCCGTGCCGATTGACGAGCGCCCTGAACGCCGCTTCATCGCGCCGGGCCGAAAACCGTTCGAGAAGTTCGGAATCGGACGTCTCACAAACGCCGTCGGGCACCTGCGGCCCTTTTTCGCACTCGTCCGATCGCTCCGCATCGCGCATTATCACTACTCCCGCTCAAATAACGGCCTGCATTTAGTTTACTTCCCCGGCGGTTCCCAGCGAATGTGGAATTCCTGCATTTCGGTCCGGATTCCCAAAAAGGGTTCCCAGGTCGGACACCGGGGCCACTCTTCGATTTATTCGTATCTCCGGGATTCATATGTGCGCCCCGCAGCGGTATTCTGGCGGAATGGCCGACGCTGTTCCCACTGCTCCCGAACACCCGCGGTCTTCCATGCGGCTGCCGCACTGGGGCTGGTTTCTGCTGGCGACAGTCTCTCTATTGATCGCCTCGGTTAGCTTGACGATCTGGGCGCCCTATCACCGCGAGCAGCAGGTCATTCACGAAATCGAAGAGTTGGGTGGCGTTGTTGTCACAGAAACTGGCGGTCCCGAATGGTTGCGACAACTCGTGGGAAAAGACCGCTTGGCAGAATTCCAGGTCTTTGATCGCGCCACCGGCCTTTACTTGGACAAGGCAGAGATGTCTGACGCGAAAGTTTTTCGCTTTCGCGTCAATATGCTGG
>Ga0068853_100001853_pt1 | contig 15534 bp, 17 predicted proteins | sample KBSCornC32_FD_65655 | JGI IMG/M metagenome (GOLD analysis project Ga0068853, IMG submission 65655) | Corn rhizosphere microbial communities from Kellogg Biological Station, Michigan, USA - KBS Corn C3-2 | ecosystem: Host-associated > Plants > Roots > Rhizosphere > Soil ...
GTCGGATCATCGCCGCCGGTCGGCACCGGAACGGCGATGGGAATGCTGCTTTCAGCAATCGACATGGGCGGGCCTTCCCGTGACAAACACAGTCGTCGAGCTCGATACCTATCTTATCGGCATTGAAGTCGCCGCCTTGGTCCCACACTGCCGCGGAGACACGCAGGTAACGAGGTTGCCAACGGCTGGCGCGATGCCAGTTCTGCTGCGTAGTGTGGACTCGTGCGTGATGACCTGCCACCGGGTTTGCCGCCCGATCCGTTCGCCGATGACCCGTGCGACCCCTCGGCGGCGCTTGATGCACTCGAGCCGGGCCAGCCGCTGGACCCGCAAGAGCGGACCGCTGTCGAGGCCGATCTCGCCGACTTAGCCGTATATGAGGCGCTGTTGGCGCACAAGGGAATTCGCGGTCTCGTGGTGTGCTGCGACGAATGCCAGCAGGACCACTACCACGACTGGGACATGCTGCGCGCCAACCTGCTGCAGCTGCTGGTCGACGGCACCGTGCGTCCGCACGAGCCGGCGTATGACCCCGAACCAGACGCCTACGTGACCTGGGATTATTGCCGCGGCTACGCCGACGCCTCGCTCAACGAAGCCACGTCGGACACCGACGGTTATCGCTAAGGGCTGAAACCAGCTACTCGCCGTTGCCGCGCTGCCTCTTGGGCGGCGGCATCTCCAGGGTCGTCGTTGTGACCGGGATGGTCACCTCCGGCTGGTTCTCGGTGACCGGATTCTGAGTCACCGGGCTTTGCGTGGCCGGGCTTTCAGCACCGCGGTGCCGGGGCGCCTGCTCGGGGGCTGTCGTCGGGGGCGCGACGACCTGGGCGCTGCCGCCTACGGGCGAATCGCCACCGCCAGCCGGGGGCGTATCTCCACCTGCGGCCGGCGCATCGCCAACGACGCCAGGGGCCCCGCCTTCCACGGGTGACGGGGTGGTGGTGGTCGTCGTGACCACGCGCGTGGTCGTTGTCGACGTAGTCGGGGTTGACGTTGCCGGCTGGGACGTGGTCGTCGTCGTCTCGGGCTGCGTCGTGGTCGTCGTCGGCGTCTCACTCGGCGGTGGCGGCTCAGGCGCGGGGGAACTCGTCGTCGTCGTCGGCGAGCTGGTCGTCGGCGAGCTTGGTGTGGTGGTCGGCGACGTCGTTTCGGACGACGGAGTCGTGGTCTCCGACGGTGACGATGTCGGTCCGCTCGTCTCCGACGACGTGGTGGTCGACGTGGTCGAGTCAGGCGCAACCACGACCGGCTCGGGCATCACTGGAGGCGGAACGCCCGGCGGCAGCGTGGCATTGGGGTCCTTGGCGTCGACCTTCACTGTCAGGCCTTGCCATTGAGTGACCAGTTGCTGTTTCTGCTCAACGTCATTCACCGTCGCCACGGTCGTCGTGACCGCCTGCAGCTTGTCCTGCGCCTGCTGCCACTGGCCCTCGTTGATCAGCTGCTGCACCTCTGCCAGCTGCTGCGAGGCGAGCGCCACCTGATCGGTGCGCGTCTCCTCGCCGAACAGCATCGTGTGCAACCCGTAAAGCGGATCGCCCGGCCCGGCGCCTGCGACCACGGCGCCGAACCCACCGAGACACAACACGGCCGCGGCGACCGAACCCACAATCGCCATCGACGTGCGGGTGCGCCTGCGCGACTCGACCGAGTGCGTCAGCGCGACCACCGCGTCGCGGGGTGTCACCGGAGACATCAACGGCGGTGTGCGAATCTCGTCCCGCCACCCCGCGAGCAGGTGGGCCAGCTCAGCCTCACTTGGATCGGTGGAGTAGACCGGCTGCTGATTGGCCAGCGCGTCGAGGAATCGGTCCGTGCGGTTGATCTCGTTGAGCGACGGATCGCCCCCGTTGGCGCTCCAGCGTCCGAAGTCAGGCATGGCCGTGCTCCGTCGCGTTGATCTCGGCCTTCAGCCGCGCCAGCGCCCGGTGCTGCGCGACCCGGACCGCTCCGGGTGTCGAGCCGACGGCCTCGGCCGTCTCTTCGGCGCTCATGCCGACGACGACGCGCAGGATCAGGATTTCGCGCTGTTTTTCGGGCAGCAGGGACAGGAGTTTGGACATCCGGGCCGACGATTCGGAGTCCAGAGCCATCTGCTCGGGACCTGCCTCCAGCGAATACCGCTCGGGCACGACATCCGTGGGATCGGCACGATTCCTGGCGGCGGCGCGGTGAGCGTCAGCTACCTTGTGCGCGGCGATACCGTATACAAAGGCCAGAAACGGTCGTCCCTGATCCTTGTAGCGCGGCAGCGCCGTTATGGCGGCCAAGCACACCTCCTGTGCGACGTCATCAGCTGAAAGACCGCTACGCTCGGTCGTCCCAACCCTGGCCCGGCAGTACCGAACCACGATCGGACGAATGATCTCCAGCACCTCACGGAGCGCGTCCCGGTTGCCCGCCACCGCCTCAGCAACGACAGCATCGAGACGTTCTCCCGAAAATGTCATCGTGAGTGGTATCTCCAGCGTTACGTGGGGGACACGTCCCCGCAGTGTGGACGTCAGCTAAACAATAACGATCCGAATGGCGCGACCATTGTCAGCGGTCGGCCAAGTCGCCACCCCTGCGACGCACCGTAGCTGCGCATTCGTTACGAATCCTCAGCACGTCTGCTGCCGTGTGAGTAGCGCTGCCGATATCGGCCAGCAGGCAGGCCAACGCCCAGCGCAGCGGGATGATTCCCAGTCGGTCGGCGTCCTGCAGGGCCGCGTCGGCTAACCGCCGCGATGCGTCGATCTCCCCCGCGCTGCACAGCGCCGCCGCTCGGACGACGGCCGATTTCAGGGTGTGGCGCGCCGACCCCAGCGCTGCCGCCAAGTCGACGGCACGCTCGGCATGCCCCACCGCCGTCGCACCCTCACCGCGGGCCATGGCCAGCTCCGCGGACACCCACGCCAGCCGCACCGGCAGCCGCGGCGATGCCGGTCTCCTGAGCAGCTCACCGGCCCGCCGCAACGCGGTGGCCGACGCCGCGAACCGGCCCACGCCCAGCGCATCGGCCGCGAGCCCGACGAAGGCGTCGGCACCGGACTCCGGGTCCGAACCGGCCAGCGCGATCGCCAGGCCGTCCCACCCGCGCGCCCGGTCGTGCCAGCCGAGCTGACGCAAGAACGATGCACGGGTGCTGTGCGCAAGCGACACCAGCGGGCCGCCGCGCTGCAGTCGGCAGACGCCATCCAGGTCGGCCATGGCGCTGCCGTAGCGGCCCTGACCGCCTGCGACCACGGCGCGCAGCCACAGTTCGTGCGGCGTGGACGCCGGCGGCAGCGGCCAGAGACTGGGGTCGTCACCGAAGGCCGCGTTCGCCAGCACGATGCTCATCGGATCGCGACGCTATCAAGGCGCCGCGCAAAACCCGGTACCGGCGGGCACACACTCGATGTATGGCGAAATCGACATTGGTTAACAGTTCGTGGTGGCCATGTTAATTCGATGTCAACTACCTTCAGGAGGCGCCGTAGATTATTTGCGACACGACGGAAGGCGAACTGCGAAAACACAAGCCGTGATCGCGCCGCGGGTGTTTCGTTACCACCGATGTCGTTGCCGGAGGGTCGCACCGATGAACGTGATGTAAATTCTCGGCCTGCGGTTATGTACCTGAGCACATGTTCGGGCTATTGACGAAATTTCGTGAGCCCCCCTACTTTGTGTGCACGAGTAGTCATCGGCGACTTGTGCTCGGATCGGTTCCAACACTCACGCACCCGTTCTGTCACGAAAAGGGTGGGTAGAGAGGGGTTTTCCAATGCCACAGCCGCAGCAGCTACCCGGACCCAACGCCGATATCTGGGATTGGCAGATGCAAGGCTTGTGCCGAGGCGTCGATTCCTCTATGTTCTTTCACCCCGACGGCGAGCGTGGCCGCGCCCGCGCGCAGCGCGAGATGCGGGCCAAGGAGATGTGCCGCCAGTGCCCCGTCGTCGCGCAGTGCCGCTCTCACGCGCTGGCCGTCGGCGAGCCCTACGGCATCTGGGGCGGGCTGTCCGAGTCCGAGCGCGAGCTGTTGCTCAAGCGAGGCATTCGACGCGCCTCCTAAGCGCGAGCAGACGCAAAAGCCCCCCGCAGGCTCGGCGTGTCGGGGGCTTTTCCGTCTGCTCGGCCTGCGAGGAGTCAGATCTTGACGGGCACGTAGCTGGTCAGCCCGCCGTCCACGACGAACTCCGCGCCGGTGGCATAGGCCGACTCGTCACTGACCAAGAACAACACGAAGGCCGACACCTCGGCGGGCAAGGCGCCACGGCGCATCGGGATCGGCGCCATGAACTCTTGCGTAACACCTTCGCTCATCGGGGTGTGCACGAGACCGGGATGGATGGAGTTGACCCGGATACCGTATTGCGCCAACTCGACAGCGCCCGACTTGGTGATCCCCCGCAGGCCGAACTTCGCCGCCACATAGCTGTGCAGATGAGCGCTGCCTGCCAATCCCTCCACCGACGAGATGTTGACGATCGATCCGCCGCCGCCTGCGATCATCGGCTCGATAACCGCGCGCATGCCGAGAAGCCCCGGTCAAGTTGACGTCAAGGACGCGCTGCCAGTCGGACAACGACGATCCTCGCAACGGAGCCATCTTGACGATTCCGGCGTTGTTCACCAGCGCATCGAGCCGCCCGAATCGCTGCACCGCCGCCTCGACCGCACCGTCCCACTGATCCGGATCCGTCACATCCAGATGAGTGAAATGAGCTGACGGACCAAGCGTTTCCGCGACGGCGAGCCCGTTGTCATCGAGGATGTCGCCGACCACCACGCGGGCGCCCCCGACACCAACGTCTCAGCATGGCTCGCTCCCATGCCGCGGGCACCCCCGCTGATCAAGACCACCTTGCCGTCGACTCGTGCCATCGCCGGCTACCGCATCCCCGCCGCAGCCCGGAGTTGATCGAGCAGTCGTTCGTCGTCGTAGCCGGGCACCAGGTAGTGGCACACCGAAAGGCGTACGAGCGCCATCGCTACGACCTCCGGGTCGCGGACCTGCCCAGCCAGCAACGGTGCGATCAAGTCGACCAACTCTGGCAGCGCCCCAGCCATCTGGTCGAGCACCAGGCCCGGCTCGATCTCGATGAGGCCTCGCATTTGATATGAGCCGTAGAAGTCGACAAGGAACGTCAGCAGCGCCCCAACCCGATCGCGACCGGTGCGGTCACCGATCGCGCGATCCAAATCCTCACGCAACACGCGCAATTCGAAGACGCCGAAGGCCGAGAGCAGGTCGTCCTTGGATGAAAAGAACTTGTACAACGTCGGGCGCGAGATCCCGGTCTGCGCAGCGACATCCGAGAGGTTCAGCTTGCCGTAGCCGTGGCGGCACAGCACCTTGAACGTCGCCCGTAGGATGCGCTCACGCATCGGATCGTCGTCGTCAGCTTGTTCGATCATTTACAACCTTTACAGTATATGTAAGCGATGTTAGCGTCTCGACATGACTGACGGGACCGTATCGGAATACGACGCGGCCAACTTCTTCAGCGACCAGAGACTGATCGCCGATCCGTACCCCTACTACGAGTATTTGCGTGGGCAGTGTCCGGTCGCACACGTACCAAGCAGTGGGGTCGTCGCTGTCACCGGATATGACGAACTGACCGACGTCTACCGTGACGGCACGACGTTCTCCGCGATCAACTCGTCGTCAGGGCCCCTTTCCGCTGCCGTTCGAGGTGAATGTTGACGACATCTCCGAGCTCATCGAGGCCCATCGTGATCAGTTCCCGATGCACGAACACCTCGTCTCCTTTGATCCGCCGCGACACACCGCACACCGCGCGCTGCTCAACGGGCTGTTCACGCCGAAACGGCTGAAGGAGAACGAGGAGTTCATGTGGCACCTCGCCGATGAGTTGATCGACGAGTTTGTTGAAGACGGGCAATGCGAGTTCGTCACGGCCTATGGGCAGCCGTTCCCGCTGCTGGTCATCGCGGACCTGCTCGGAGTGCCCGAGGCCGACCATTCGATGTTCCGCGATCTGTTGGCAGGCAAGGGCCCGAATGCTGACCAGCCGTGGGCCGCGAACGACGACACGGGCGCAATCGATCAGCATCCACTTGCCTATCTGGACAAGTGGTTCACCGCCTACATCTGTGAGCGTCGCGACACGCCCACGCTCGACATCCTGACCGAGCTGGCGGCTCAGCGCTTCCCCTACGGGACGCTGCCCGAGGTCGTCGACCTGGTCCGGCTTGCCACGTTCCTGTTCATCGCCGGTCACGAGACCACGGCCCGACTGCTCGCCAGCGCGCTGAGGGTGCTCGCCGAGGACCTCGAGCTCCAGGACACGTTGCGCCGCAACCGCGATCGCATTCCGAACTTCGTCGAAGAGATGCTGCGGCTCGAGCCCGATCAAGAGTGACTTTCGGTTGACCACCCGCGCCACCACGCTCGGCGGGGTCAAGCTGCCGACAGGCGCCACCGTGATGCTGCTGCCCGGCGCCGCGAATCGGGACCCCAAGCGCTTCGAGTGCCCGTCCGAACTGCGAATCGATCGGAAGAACGCCCGCCAGAATGTCGCCTTCGCGCGCGGCGCGCACAGCTGCCACGGCGGTCCGTTGGCCCGAATCGAGGGTCGCGTGACGATTGAGCGAATTCTGGACCGGGTCAACGAAATCCGGCTCGACGAAGCCCGTCACGGACCAGAAGGGGCACGGCGGTTCGACTATGTTCCCCTGTATATCCTGCGCGGCCTCGAGGCACTGCACATCGAGTTCAACCCAACGCCATGACGTCGTTTGGCCGACGGCATGCAAAGGGCACGGGCGTGACGGACGGTCGGACTGGTCAGGGCACGATGACAGTCGTCAACACTCGGATATGGGACGATCCAAGCCGTCGCTTTTTCGGGCGTTGACCCGCCGAGGAGAGTTGCAATGACAACACGCGAGACTGGCCATGACGCGGCGTCCTCCGAGGGCACGGTGACCGTGACCGAGGCAGGTTCGGGGACTTATACGCAGCAGATCACCCTTGGGCACCACCGGCTTGTCGCCGACGAGCCCCCGCCGATCGGCGATGGCGCTGGGCCAACACCCTACGATCTGCTATTGGCCGGCCTCGGGGCATGCACCTCCATGACGGTGCGGATGTACGCCGACCGCAAGGGCTGGCCGCTCGATCGGGTTCGAGTGACGTTGCGACACTCGCGCATTCACGCGGAAGACTGCGCCCAGTGCGAAACCACCAAGGGATGGATCGATCATCTCGATCTCGATGTCGAGTTGGCCGGCGACCTCGACGACACTCAGCGGCAACGGTTACTCCAGATCGCCGAACGATGCCCTGTTCACCAGACCCTCACCTCCGAGGTTGACATCGCCACGTCCTTGCGGTGAAAACGACGCTACGGCCTCGCAGCCAGAACAGCCGGGCGCCAATATCCTTGGGTGCCGTCCCCGTCGATGATTGCCGGATGCGATGCAGAGACGTTCATTCCGTAGGCGGCTGCAGTGCCGCTGCTGGCGAGGCCCATCGTGGCCATGCCGACGGCGAGTACTAATCCGACCGCGACGTTTCTAATTGTTCTAGCCATGAGAATCCTCCCCCGAAGCGTCATGCGAATGTGGACTCATTTGATCGTCCTTCCGCGCTGGATCCAGTAAGTACGTAGCGCACCACGCGATTTCGACCACCCCGACGGTCCCGACCACCTTCGACGACCACCAGGGGTATCGCTCCACTTGTAGCGAGGGCCGCGTTGGACCGACCCACTACTCGACGGCGGCCGGTTGACGGCTTCGAATACCTATCGACGACCACCAGGTGTGGAATCCGCTCACCCCCGTGCAGCAGACGACGTCGCCGACACCCTTGCCGTCCACGGTGGCGACACACGGCCTGGGGCGAACCCAGCTCAGTGCCGGCACCGGGTGACTGAGGGAGAGCTCGTCGTCCCTTTTGGTTTGTCGTTGCGCTGCGGCGGCGCTATCTACCCTCTTACTCTGTGTTTGTGCGGTTGGCGTGGCCGTTGACCGGGCGCTCGAAGGAAATGCGACGCATTGAAGCCGCACTGTCCGACCCGGGTTCGTCCGGCATCGTGATCTGCGGCGCAGCGGGGGTGGGAAAGAGTCGTATCGCCCGCGAGGCGCTGTCCGCTGCCTCGTCGCGGGGCTGCGTAATCCATTGGGTGGTAGGCACATCCTCCGCGCGCACACTTCCGCTGGGAGCGTTCACGGCCTGGGCGCAATCGGGGAGCACGCACAGCGTGCAGTTGTTCCGTGAAGTGATCGAGTCGCTGACAGCCGCCGACCCTGGCGCCACGGTAGTGGTGGGTGTTGATGACGTGCATCTGCTCGATGACCTATCAACGTTCGTTGTGCATCAACTCGTGCAGCGGGCTGCCGCGAAAGTGCTGCTCACAGTGCGTGACAATGAACCGATTCCCGCTGGGACACAGGATCTGTGGAAGGTCGGCCAATTCGACCGGCTCGATCTTGACGCTTTGTCGCCCGACGAGACCGCCACGCTGTTGTCGGACACTTTGGGCGGATCGCTGGAGTCCGACACCGCTCGTCGCCTGTGGGGCCTGACCCGCGGCAACGTTCTCTATCTGCGCCACATCGTCGAGCAGGAGGTCGCCGACGGCCGACTGGAGAAGCAGCAGGGTCACTGGCAGTGGATCGGTGAACCGAGCATGCCGTGCGGGCTGGTGGAGTTGGTCGAATCCCGCATCGGAGCACTGCCCAACACAGTCGGGGCCGTAATCGACGCGCTGGCCATTGGAGAGCCGATCGAGCTGACAGCTCTCCAGCGGATCACCGATCCCGACGCCGTCGAGGAGGCCGACATCCGGGGGTTGATCAGCCTCGACCAGGTTGGTACCCGAGTCGAAGTACGTCTCGCACATCCGCTCTACGGCGAGGTGCGAAGGAAGCGCGCGGCGCCCACGAGGCTGCGGAGGCTCCGCGGACTTGTCGCCACCGAACTGGGCGCTGCCGAGGACCGCGACGACATGCGGGTCGTGATTCGCCGCGCGACCTTGAGCCTCGACTCCGACCTCAAACCCGATGCCGACCTGACCATCAACGCTGCCCAAGCCGCGATCTGGCTGGCCGATCTTGCCCTTGCCGAGCGGCTGGCGCAGGCCGCAGCGCAGGCAGGCAGTGGACCGGAGGCCCAGTTCATCCGTGGGCATGCGTTGTCGTGGCTCAATCGAGGGGAAGAAGCCGAAGCGGTGCTCGCGAGTGTTTCCGTGCCGGGATTAACCGACGACGACCACGCCAGACTCACGTACCTGCGGGCGAGCAACATGCTGTGGGCGCTGGCCAACCCGGTGCGGGCGAAAAGGCTCATCGACGATGCTTCGCGCACCACCGCAGGGCGGGCGCGCAGTTGGATCGACGCGCTCTTGACCGTGTACTGGTTCGCCATGGACCGGCCGGATGCCGCGAGGCTGGCTTCAGCCAGTTTCACATTGGCCGACCTGCCCGCGATCATTGGCAGTGAGACAGCTTGGGCGCTGGCTGCCATCGCTGCGGACGCGGGTCGTACCGCCGAGGCGTTGGCGATCGCCGATGTGGGGTACAGCCTCGCTACTCGCTCTTTTGATGCTCCGCACATGAGGTTCAACATCGCCGACGCGCACATCAGCGCACTGATGCTGGCCGGCCGCGTCGGTGACGCGATTGATGTGGCCGAGCGAGAACGCCGGCAGGCGACCGATCTGCCCGGTGCAGCTCAACTACTGGGCGCCGCCGTGGCAGGTCGGGCCGCGCTCGGGGCCGGCCGCCTCGATACCGCGTGTTCGCTGCTCGAACAGGCGGCAGTAGCGTTGTCGGACTCGGGTCATGCCGTCGGATGGGGGTACCGCTATCACATTCCCCGCACGAGCGCGCTTGCCATGCGTGGTTCAACGGACGAGGCCGCGGCCGCGCTTTCCACGATCGGCAAGCTGCGACGTCCTTTTCGGTCGCTGGACTATGAGCGCGGCCTTGCCCGGGCGTGGGTGGCTGCCGGCCAGGGCGCCGTTAGTGAGGCGATCACGATCCTGCGGTCGGCCGCTGAAACGGCGGCAGCAAGTGGGCGATTCGCGGCTGAGGTGATCTGTCTGCAGACCGCAACCCAGTTCGGAGATCGTTCCGCCGCGTCCCGGTTGCGCGAACTCGAGGCGATGGTCGAAGGCCCGCGTGTCGGCTGTGCGGCCCGCTTCGCCGCCGCCCTGCGAGACAGCGATGCAGCTGAATTGGTGTCGGTATCAACGGATTTCGAGAGGATGGGCGACCTGGTGGCGGCGGTCGACGCGGCTGCGCAGGCAGCGATCGCATATCGCAATCAAGATCTGCGGGGATCGGCGTTGGGATGCGTCGCCCGAGCAGAAGCATTGGCCCGACAATGCGGAGGTGCCGATACTCCCTCTCTTCGTCAGGCCTGCGAGCCGCTGCCATTGACCGACCGGGAACGCGAGATCGTGGTGTTGGTCGGCCGAGGGCTGTCCAACCGCGACATAGCCGAGCGACTGACCCTTTCGATCCGCACAGTCGAAGGCCACATCTACAAGGCAATGGGCAAGACCGATACTGCCAGCCGCGAGGAGCTCGCCTCGCTCCTGCCTGACCACATGCCGCAGGCGGACGACTGACGGTGCGTTGAAGCGCCGCCCGTTCAGCGTGCTTGCTCGGCGAGCGGTGCCCGTCGAACGCGGCGGCGAACCTGAAGTCGGCGCATCCGAACCTTCCACGAGCTCCATTCGCCCAGATTGACGCCGGCCGCGAGCGCGGTACCGATCGCGAATGCACCCAACACGGACGCGAACCCGACGGCGTGCTGGTCGTTGAGTATGGCGTAGATGCCGTGCAGCAGTGCCAGGCCCGGTAGCAGGGGCACGATGCCCGTGATCGACACAACCAACGGCGGTGCGAGATTGCGGCGCTCCATCAGCCGACCGACCAAGCCGATCGGCACGGCCGCGACGAACGACGCCACCACGGCACCCAGACCCGCGCCCTGGGCGAGAAGGAACACGACGGTGCCAGCGGCACCGCCGAACGCCGCGGCCATCGCTGCGGTCCGTTCGGCATAGCAGGCGAGGGCGAAGGCCGCCGCGCTCGCCGCGCCGAATGCGACACGTGCGGGCAACTCTGCCAAGGCGGGCGGCGCATCCGCGCTGATGGCGACGAACGGCGCGCCGAACCGGTTGGCGAGGTGCAGTACGAGTGCGACTCCGGCGATCGTCGCCCCCGTCATCATCACCAACTCGAAGAAGCGGCCCGCGGCGGTGACAGGGGCACCGGTGATGACGTCGCCGACGGAGCCCACCAGGGAAAGGCCGGCGAGGAGTACGACCAGGCCGGCGGCGATAGCCACCGTCGGATCGAAGTGCAACCCCAGCTTGGGGCTGAGCGCGTACAGCACGATCGGGGGCGCGGTCGCGATCGCACCGCCAACCGCATATTGGAAGAAGAACGGGAGTCCGAGCCTGTTCAGTCGGCGATTGACGCGGTCGATCGTCATCGCACTCAGAGCGCTGACCAGACAAACCAACAGGCCAGCGCCCAGGGTTCCCGCCGTGGCGAATGCCAGCGCCCCCCAGGCGAGGGTGGCGATCCAGCGCTTGTATGGGTGCGGCGCGGTGATGATGGCGTCAAGCTCGTCTCGAGCTTGCGACGGAGAGACCTGGCCCGCGCGGATACGCCGGATCAAGCGGTCAACGGCCGCCAGTCGGCTGAAGTCCATCGACCGGGATTGCACGATGTGCAGGGTGCTGGCCGGGAGTGACGTCGGCCCGCGGTATGCCGCGACGTGGATCGTCGTGTTGATGACGTCGACCTCGCAATGCTCAATGCCGTAGGCAGCGGTGATGGCCGTCACCTGATCCATCGTGGCGGTCGCCGGAGTGCCGGACGCCATTAGGATGGCGCCGATACTCCCAGCTAGATCGAGCACCTCGCCGACGCGCGCGTCGTACGAGTCATCGCGCCCACTGCCCTCAGAATCCGTTATCCGCGGCAGGCTATCCGTCGGTGGCTCGGTTTCCCGAACGATTCGGCTCAAGATCGCGCGTTGACGGGCCCCCCACGGCTGGCCCGCGCGATCACGGGTCAACTGCACAGCACTCCCTCCAATTACATCGGCTGATTCGCATGTCAGCAACGCGCAAGCGCCGATGATGTTTCCGTTTATTGCCCAGAGTCTCTGGTGTTTTCGCTCACATCACGGGAGCCGCGCCGTGTCGATGGCTGCGGTCCGCGTTAGCCGTACGTCGATGACGAGGTCTTCGCGCGGCGTGGAGGAGCAAACCAAATTCTAATCTGCTCGTCAAATCCACTGCATACGAATATTTTTCATACGTAACACAATCACTGACCTAGTGGTGCTGATCACATCTCACGGTCACGGCACTACTCTCGATGCAGCGCGCCTCGGTGATGATCACGAACCAGGGAGCATCAATGAGCAGTACCGCATCTGCTGTCTCGTCGTCCCACCCCGGCTCGGGAGATCCCACGCCGGCGTCGACGTGGCTCGCCTTGGGCGGATGCCAGATCACGGACCAAGTGGTGGTCCTCCCGGAGAGCGTCGTCGACGAAGGTGATAGCGACGCTCTCAAGGCCGTGTTGGATCACCACGGTGTGACCATGCTCATGACCGGCGTGCGCCAGCCGGCACCGCAACCCGGACGACTGCCGGGCAACTGGGTGCACATCGGCGTGAGCCCGATACTTGAAAAGCGCGCCCCGGCAACCGGTTCGACCCGCCAACGGTGGTTTCACGTCCGCCAGAACAAACACCACCGATGGTCGCTCAACGAATCACAGATCTTCCAGTACCACCTGGGCGGTGCCCTCCACCCACACATCCTCTGGTGGGAAGCGATGGACGTCGCTCGCCGGACTGTGCAATTCGTTGAACTCGGGGAAGAACTGACCCTCGTATGTCTCGTGTGTGAGGATCTCGCCCAGCACGACGACGTCGCCGAAGTCGTTCGGTCCGTTGGCCCAACGCTGGTTTTCACCCCCTTGCTCGACGGACCACAGTTGACGTCGCGCTGGGCGGCCAGGTATGCCAGCGTGCTGGCCGACGACCCTGGCTCGGCCGTCGCGACGCTGTCCGCTTACGGCATGGTGCAGCGATGCCGACCCCCCGGGCAACCCTTCCTCGCCGGTGGTCGGTTTGTGGAAAGACCCCGTCCGGGGGATCCGGGAGGTTCCGCTGGAGGATGGCGCCCACGGCGTCTTGCTGACCACCTGCGGGGACCGCGCACTGCGACGCACCGCCGACAGTCGCCCGCCCATTGACAACTCGATTCGTTACTTCGACGTCGCCGTGCATCAAATCCACGCCGCCACTGCGACTTCGGGATCACCACCGCTGCAGATCGACCCGCCAGTACCGCCTGCGCTCGACGTCGAGTAGCTGACCGTCCTCACCGGCTGGGCGCAGGCGGTCGCAGAAACGCTCGCCTACGCACCGGAGCGAGTGCTTGATCTGGTGGCGGACGCTCGCCCGGGCGCACGCTTGCGGCCTGCGCTTCCGATCGCCGAGCCATCCCAGCAACTCGGCGAAGCGATCGACATCATGGACGAGATCGTGCGGACAGGCGTCCCGCCAACCGGCTCGCCCACACTCGATGCGCTGATCGACGCGACGCGCGAAGACCGGCCGGGCGAAGCAGACCTCGCGAAGCTGGCTCGCGGAGTACTGCCATCGACGCTCGAGCAGCGCCGCACCCGACTCGCAAGAGAAGTCGACCACCATCCGTGATCTGAACGCGAATGTTCTTCAGCGGCAGGATAATCAGCGGCCGCGACTCAGCGCTCACCGACGAGGGCGCCCGCTGGTGTCGAACCGGGAGCGCGTGGCCGCGACGTAGTCCTCCACCGTGATGGGCTTGACCCCGCCGATCACCTCAACAAGGTTGTTGACTCCGGCGAACACGCCGTCGCGGTAGTCCTGGGCCACGTTGCTGATGTGCTGCACGAAATGCGGTGAGGCGCCGCCTGCGGTCAGGTCGGCGGCGAATGTCGGGATGCCGATGGGCTCGTAGCGCACCGGGATACCCAGGGTGGCTTGGACTTTCGCCGCGATACCATGCCAGTCGAGTTCTTCGGCGCCGAACAGCGGGTAGACCTGGCGGTCGTGCGGGTCGGGGTTTTCCAGGATGGCGGCGATGACATGGGCTTGATCCGCTGCATCTATGGGGGCGTGGCGGCCATCGGCGAACGGTAGCCGGTAGATCCCTTCGTCGTTTTCGCGGGTCCAGAACATGTTCATAAAGAACGTGAAGAAGGTCGGCCGCAGATGGGTGATGACCATCGCGCTGCGGTCCAGGAGGCGCTCGGCGATCCAATGCTGGCGCGCGGCATTGCTTTTGGCTTCGCGTCGTGCCGAAATTTGTGACATGTTGACCACTGCGTGTACGCCGGCCTCGCTCGCGGCCTGGACGAAGTTCGCGGTGGCCTCGACCAATCCTGGGGCAACGGGGTAGTTGAAGTAGGCCGCACTCACCCCGGCAGTCGCAGCGCTCACCGTAGGAAAGTCCAGCAGATCGCCCTGCACGACTTCGGCGCCCTGTTCACGTAGCCGGGCCGCGCGCTCATCAAGGGTGTGCACGAGCGCGCGGACGCGCCGACCGCGCTCGCGCAACAAGCGCACCGTGTGCGCGCCCGTGTTGCCGGTGGCGCCTGTGATCAGGAACAACTCCTTGCTTTGCGTCATGGGTGTCGCCTTTCTCGCTCATTGACCTACGCTGACCCCCTACACAACCCAAGTAAACCGATCGGTATTCCTAAAAATTCTTGATGATCTGTGAACTTTGGGAATAGATAAACCGATCGGTTTATTGTGATTGCCATGAGCGACGCAAGCATCGCCGCAACTCCGGTTGGCCGCCCGCCCCGCAAGCGGATCCTGATCGCCGCGACAACTCTGTTTCGTCGGGACGGCATCCGCGCCACCGGCGTGGAGCGGATCGCCGAGGAAGCGCAGGTCTCAAAGCGCACCCTCTATCAGCACATTTCCAGCAAGGAAGAGCTCGTAGGGGCGTACCTGCGACGGATCCACGACACCGGAGGGCCACCCAATGAGCAGGCCCTCGACACTCCCAGCGCTAGCCCGCGCAACCGCCTGTTGGCGATTTTCGACAGTCCACCGACGGACCGTTTCCGCGGCTGCCCCTTTCACAACGCGGCCGTCGAGGCAGCTGACGAGATGCCAGACGTCCACGACATCGTCCACGAACACAAGCTGCAGTTCATCGCGCGCTTGACCGACGCAGCCGCCCAAGCCGGCGCGACAGATCCCTACCAATTGGGCCACCAGCTTGCGGTGTTGTTCGAGGGCGGTCTGGCACTGGCCACCTCGCTCAACGACACCGCGGCCTTGATTCACGCACGATCGGCGGCCGAAGTCATTATCGACGCCGCGGTGCGTCCGACGACTGCTGACCGGTGAGTCCCACATCGGATATGCCGCGAAGTAGTAGCCGATCAGCGCCAGCGGCACCGCGTTGGCGGTGGACGTGACGTTCACGATGGTCCCGATGCCGGCACTGCGCATGGTTGGTACACGCTGGCACCCAAGGTAATTGGGGACCC
>Ga0068853_100001854_pt1 | contig 15528 bp, 15 predicted proteins | sample KBSCornC32_FD_65655 | JGI IMG/M metagenome (GOLD analysis project Ga0068853, IMG submission 65655) | Corn rhizosphere microbial communities from Kellogg Biological Station, Michigan, USA - KBS Corn C3-2 | ecosystem: Host-associated > Plants > Roots > Rhizosphere > Soil ...
GCGAGCTCGCGGATGCTGCCGTGCGGGCGGATCTTGCGGCTCAGCACCATCCGCATCGGGCTGGCATCCGGTTTGGTCGAGGCGAGCCAGTCGGCCCAGGTCGCCTCGATCGTCACCGCCGGGTTCGCTGCCACGCCCCGCTCCGCCCGGGTCGAGCCGTTGTCGATCACCACGTGCCAGGGGTCGGCGTCGGTGAAGCGCCACTGGTAGACGAGCTTCGAGCCGTTGGCGGCCGTCGGGTCGGCGGCGCGCTGAACGACGTCGAAATAAAGGCGCTGCGTCTCAGGGGTCGCTTCCGGTGTCGCCTCGGGCGGGCCGAGGATGCCGGCTTCCATCAGCTTCACCTGGTTCTGGGCGACCTCCTCAGGCGAGGCCGCAGGATCGAAGGGGAAGACCCCCGGCGGCATCTCCTCGGTCGGGTAGCCGATCGTGCGCCAGCGCTGGCGGATCAGTTTCAGCCCGAAGGCGAAGATGTCCTCGAGCGAGAAGCCGTAGCACTCGGTGTACTCGCGGTCGAAGTTGGGCGGGTAGAAGACCGCCGGGCCGTAGGGCAGCACCTCGCGCAGGAGCTCGACCACGGCGGCTTTGCATTCCTCGTGGGCGGGGTGCTCGTCGGCAAGCAGCTCGGAGAGGACCTTGACGCCGAAGCCGATGTGGCGTTGCTCGTCGCGGGAGACGTTGGCCATGCCGGCGCTGAAGCCGGGCATCGTGTCTTCAGAGGCGAAGAAATCCTCGATGAAGTGCTGACCGGGCTGTGCCAGCGAGCCCTCGACGATCAGGTGGTAGAGCGTGATCGCCTGTGCGTACTTGGGCAGCGAGCGGTCCTTGCGCAGTTCCTCCGCCATCACGTCGAGCCGGTCGAAGATGCCGCGGTAGCCCCAGTTGAGTTGGGGCAGCGTGGAGGAGAGGGTCTGCTCGATCGACTCGCCGCCGACGCCGATCACGTCCTTGAAGAAGCGGTGGAAGAAGACCGAGTGGCGGACCTCGTCGACCTGCTGGGTGGCGAGGAAGTAGGACTGCTCCTCGGTTGGGGCGGCGGTGATGTAGGGGGCGAGGGTGTCGGCGACGCGGTCCTCGCCGTAGAAGAACATCGAGTAGATCCACATCGCCGAGCGCCGCTGGACGTCACTGAGGCCCTCCCAGCCGGCCTTGTCGGCGGAAAGGTCGATGTCGTAGGCGCTCCAGTTTCCCTGCTCCCAGCGCTTGTAGAGGTCCTCGTATGTGACGTTGTCCATCAGGCTCTGTGAAGCGACGCTCATCTCTCTCCTTTTGCTGGGTCCTGCCGGCGGCTGCGGCGGAGGTTACCCCAAACTGGCTAGTCAGCCAGGAACGTTCGGGATGAGTTCGTCACACAGAGGCCGGAGTCTCGATCTCGCGCTTGAGGATCTTGCCGGTCGGACCCTTGGGCAGGTCCTCCACGAACCAGACCAGGCGCGGGTACTTGTAGGCTGCGATGCGCTCTTTGACGTAGGTGCTGACCTCCTCGGGGGTGAGCCCCTCCCCCTCGTGGCAAACCACCGCGGCGCCGATCTCCTCGCCCCACTGGTCGTGGGGGACCCCCACCACTGCGGCTTCGCGGATCTTCGGGTGCTCGAAGAGCACCTCCTCGACCTCGCGCGGGTAGACGTTGTAGCCGCCGCGGATGATCATGTCCTTCTTGCGGTCGACGATGTAGAAGTAGCCGTCCTCGTCGGTGCGGGCCATGTCGCCGCTGTGGAACCAGCCGCCGCGCATCGCCTCCTCGGTGGCGTCGGGTCGTTGCCAGTAGCCCTTCATGATGTTGTGGCCGCGGATCACGACCTCGCCGACCTCGCCCTGGGCAACCGGCTCGTCGTCCTCGTCGACGACGCGCATCTCGACCCCTTCGATCGGGGTGCCGATCGAGCCCGCCTTGCGCTCTTCGCCGGGGTGGTTGGAGCAGGCGACCGGCGAGGTCTCCGAGAGGCCGTAGCCCTCGAGCACGACCGCGCCGAACGCCTCCTCGAAGCCACGCAGCACCTCGACCGGCATCGAGGCGCCGCCGGTGATGCAGGTGCGCAGCGAGGAGGTGTCATAGCTCTCGCGCTCGGGGTGGTGGAGCAGGGCGCCGAACATCGTCGGCACGCCGTAGAAGTGGGTGACCTTGTCGCGCTGCATCGTCGCCAGCGCCTCGCCCGGGTCGAATTTCGGCACGAGGGTGAGGCAGGCGCCGACCTTGAGCGAGGCGTTCATCCCGACCGTCTGGCCGAACGAGTGAAAGAGCGGAAGGGCGCCGAGGACGACGTCGCCGCCGGCGATCTCGCAGGTGGTGCGGCTGGAGACGTCGGCATTGCGGAAGAGGTTGAGGTGGGTCAGCTCGGCGCCCTTGGGCTTGCCCGTGGTGCCGGAGGTGTAGAGGATGACCGCAGTGTCGTCCTCGGCTGTGTCGTGCAGGCCCTCGACTGGGTCGTGTTCGGCCAGCAGCTCGGCGAAGCTCGCCGGCTCGACCTCGACCAGCTCGGCGTCGGCGTCGGCGGCGCCCTCGCGTGCCTCGGCGCAGAAGCCCTGCCAGGCGAGCAGCAGCTTCGAGCCCGAGTCCTGGAGGTAGAAGGCAATCTCGCGCCGCTTCAGCAGCACGTTCATCGGTACGACGACGGCGCCCGTCCGCAGCACGCCGTAATAGGCGATCGGGAACTCGGGGACGTTGGGCAGCATCACGCCGATGCGATCCCCAGGTCCGATGCCCTTATCTTCGAGGAGTGTGGCCAGGCGGGCGCTGCGCTCGCCGAGCTCGCCGTAGGAGAGCTCGGCATCGCCGAGCCGGATCGCCGGCGCCTCCGGCGACCGCTCGGCGCTCTCGGTCAGCAACGATGCGAGATTGAGGCCCATCGCCGTCTACGGCTTGAGGAAGTGATGAACGGGGAACTCCTTGATGTCCGGTGGCCCCTGCGGAGCTCTGTCGCCGAGCTCCTGGATCGCCGGCACCAGGCGCGAGCTTTGGAAGCGGTCGAAGTGCTCGCGTGACTCCCAGAAGTCGATCACGCCCCAACCATCCTCGAGCGGCCCGGCTGAGTGAAAGATGAGGCCCTCCGGCGGGTCGTCGTCGATGCCCATGTGGCTGTGCACCGCGTCGTACTGGTCCAGGCTACCGCCGTCGAACTTCAACCGCAGACCGATCGCCATCTCGTCCTCCTCTGTAGAGCCCTGGGTAGAGCAGCGAGCATAGCCCGCCCGAAATGACGGAGGCGGCATTTGGTGTGGATATGCTCACGGCGATGGAAGATCTGGGCGAGCCCACCTCATACCTCGCGGTGCCGAAAGGGGTGCCGGTCTACTCGAGCGACGGCGAGCGCCTTGGCCGGGTCGTGCGCGTGCTCTCGGCGCCCAACCTCGACATGTTCGACGGGATTGTCTTCGACACCACCTCCGGTCCTGGCGGCCACCGCTTCGTCGACGCCCCCGAGGTCGCTGCTCTCCACGAGCGCGGAGTGGTGCTGAAGATCGACGCAGGCGAGGCGGCGAAGCTGGCGGCACCCGGCGCCAACCCCGGGGCGCTCTCTGTCAACCCCGCCGATCTCGTCGGTGGGCGGCCGGGCATTTTCCGGCGGGCCTGGAACTCGATGACCGGAAAGCGCTGACGGAGAGCTCTTCCCAGCGAGTCGCGTAGGATCCGCCGCCGTGAAGCGCCTTGCCTTGATCCTTGTCGCCTGCCTGGCACTGGCCGTCGCCGGCTGTGGCAGCAGCAGCGACTCCTCGACAGGTTCCAGCGAATCGACCGTGACGAGCGCCGAATCGAGCGAAAAGAGTCCTACCGAATCTGGTGGGGGTGGTGAAAAGTAGAGCTCCGGCGCGGGGAAGACGAAGCCGAAGGTGACCGTGCCCAGTGGCCCGCCGCCGAAGAAGCTGGAGATCGAGGAGATCGAAAAGGGCAGTGGCGCTGAAGCGAAAGCCGGCGATGAAGTCACGGTCCAGTACGTCGGCGTCGGCTACGAAAGCGAAAAAGAATTCGATTCCTCGTGGAGCCGGAACGAACCCTTCAGCTTCGGCCTCGGCGCCGGTCAGGTGATTCCAGGCTGGGACAAAGGGGTCGAGGGGATGAAGGTCGGTGGACGCCGCGAGCTGATCATCCCGCCTAACCTCGCCTACGGCCCACAGGGCTCCCCGCCCGTTATCGGGCCGAACGAAACGTTGATCTTCGTGATCGACCTGCTCGCCGTCAAATAGCTAAACGCCCTCACCCCGAGGAGACCTAGCTGCAACGTCCCCGCCTGGGAGCGATCATCCCGCAATGCCAACTGCCGCGATCTTCGCCGAGCGGTTCGTCTCGCAGGGACTAGCCGGGCCGCCTGAGCGGACGGTCTCCGATGTGGCCGGCCGCCTCCTCGCCGTGCAGGGCCAGGACCCGCGGGGAGCGCGGCTGGCGGTCAGGGCTCGTAGCGAGGGGCTGACCGCAGCGGAAGTCGACCGGGCGCTCGGCGAGGAGCGTTCGCTGTTGATCACCTGGCTCAACCGTGGCACCCTGCATCTGGTTCGCAGCGAGGATTACCCGTGGCTGCAGATGCTGACGACCCCACCGCTGTTGACATCATGCAGTCGCCGCCTCCGTCAGGAGGGGGTCACCCCGGGGCAGGGCGAGAAGGCGGTGAAGACGATCGAGCGGAGCTTGGCCGACGAGGGGCCGCTTACCCGCCATCAGTTGCGCGAACGCCTCGACTCGGCTGGCGTTCCCACAACAGGCCAGGCGTTGATCCACCTCCTCTTTCTCGCCGCTGTGCGGGGCGTGACGGTGCGCGGGCCGATGATCGGCAAGGACCACGCTTACGTTCTTGTCCACGATTGGCTGGATCCGCAGCCTGTTTGCGACCGCGAGGTGGCCCTCGCCGAGCTCGCCCGCCGCTATCTCGTCGGGCACGCGCCGGCTGACGACCGTGACCTGGCGCGCTGGGCGGGGCTGCCGCTGCGCGACGCGCGCGCCGGCCTTGCCGCGATCGCCTCGGAGCTGGTCGAGCGCGACGATGGCCTCCTGCACCTTGCCAAGCACCCGCCTGTCGCTGAGGTGCCGGGCCCTCGCCTGCTCGGCGCCTTCGATCCCCTGCTGCTCGGCTGGACCTCGCGCGAGATGATCCTCGGCCCTCACACCCACCTGGTGACGATGAACGGCATCTTCCGTCCCTTCGCCATGGTCAAGGGCCGGGCCGTGGGCACCTGGAGGCTCAACCGCGGCAAGGTGACGTTTGAGCCGCTGGGCAAGATCTCGAAGGCGGCCACTGCCGCGCTCACCGCCGACGCGGCGGATGTGGAACGGTTCATGGCAGCCGCCTGAGCGGCGCGAGAGCCAATCCAAGGAGGAGAGATGGGACAGCCAGTGGTCCACTTCGAGGTCGTCGGCCGCGACGGCGAGAAGCTGCAGAGCTATTACGCCGAGCTCTTCGACTGGAACGTCAACGCCGAGAACGAGATGAAATACGGCCTCGTTGACCGCGAGGCCAACTCCAACACCGAAGGCATCGGCCTCGGCGGCGGCATCGGCCAAGGCCCCGATGGCTACGAGGGCCACGTCACCTTCTACGTCGAAGTCCCCAGCGTCGAGGAGGCCCTGAGCAAGGCCGAGTCCCTCGGCGGCACCCGCGTGATGGGTCCCGAGACGATCATGGGCCGCATGGTCCTCGGCCAGTTCAAGGACCCCGAGGGCAACGTGATCGGTCTGATCGAGGGCGCGAGTAGCTAGCCGAGCTTCGGGCTCCGCCAGGGCTGGGCGAGGCGAGCAGCGAGGTCATCGGCGAGGCCCGCGATCGGGACGCGGGTCTGCTCGAGCGAGTCGCGGTCGCGCAGGGTGACGGTGTCGTCTTCCATCGTCTGGTGGTCGACGGTGATGCCCCAGGGAGTGCCGATCTCGTCCTGTCGGCGGTAGCGCTTGCCGATCGAGCCGCCCTCGTCGAACTCGGTCGGCAGGCGGGTGCGCAGCTCTTCGAAGATCGGCCGGGCCTTCTCGGGCAGGCCATCCTTGGAGACGAGGGGGAGGACTGCGGCCTTGTTCGGGGCGAGGCGGGGGTGGAGGCGCAGGACGGTGCGCTGGCGCCCCTCGACCTCCTCGACCTCGTAGGCGTCGACGAGGAAGGCGAGGGTGGCGCGGTCGGCTCCAGCGGCGGGCTCGATCACGTGTGGGACGTAGCGCTCTTTTGTCTGCTGGTCGAAGTACTCGAGCTTCTCGCCGCTGAACTTGGCGTGCTGGGTGAGGTCGAAATCTCCGCGGTTGGCGATCCCCTCCAGCTCCGACCAGCCGATTGGGAAGAGGTACTCGACATCGCTGGTGCCCGACGAGTAGTGCGATAGCTCGTCGGTGTCGTGGGGGCGGACGCGGAGGAAGTCGGGGCGGATGCCCAGGTCCGTGTACCAGCGCTCGCGCAGCTCGATCCACTCGCGGTACCAGCGCTCGGCTTCGGCCGGCGGCACGAAGAACTCCATCTCCATCTGCTCGAACTCGCGGGTGCGGAAGATGAAGTTGCCGGGGGTGATCTCGTTGCGGAAGGACTTGCCGATCTGGGCGATACCGAATGGCGGCTTCTTGCGGGCGAAGCTGAGCACGTTCTTGAAGTTGATGAAGATGCCCTGGGCGGTCTCGGGCCGCAGGTAGACCTCCGAGCCCTCGCCGGCGACGGGGCCGATGTGGGTCTCGAACATGAGGTTGAACTGGCGCGGCTCGGAGAGCTCGCCGCCGCACTCGGGGCAGCGCAGCTCGGCGTCCGGATCGCCGCCATCGGCCTCAACCGCCTCGCGCAGGTGATCCTCGCGCCAACGCTTCTTGCACTTCCCCAGGCACTGGACCAGCGGATCGGTGAAGCCCTCGAGGTGGCCCGAGGCCTCCCAAACCCGGGGGTGCTGAAGGATCGCCGAGTCCAGAGCCACGATGTCGTTGCGTTCCTGCAGCATCGCCCGCCACCACTCGGCCTTGACGTTGTTCTTCAGCAGCACCCCGTAGTGGCCGTAGTCATAGGTCGAGCCAAGCCCGCCGTAGATCTCCGAGGAGGGAAAGACGAAGCCGCGCCGCTTGCAGAGGGCGACGATCTCCTCCATCGAGACGTCGGTGGGGCGATTCTCCTCGGCGGTGGCCACGGGGGAACCGTATAGAGGCGGAGCGGGCGAGGCGGGACTCCCGGGGCGCGGCTGCGATAATCCCGCCGCGATGCCGATCTACGAGTACAAATGCGATAACGGCCACGTCTTCGACGTGATCCAGAAGATGAGCGACGAGCCGCTGACGGAGTGCCAGGAGTGCGGCGCCCCGGCGGTGCGCGTCCTGCACCCAGTTGCCGTCCACTTCAAGGGCTCGGGCTTCTACAACACCGACTACGGCAAGAAGAAGGGCGCCGCCGCCAACGGAGGCTCCTCCGAGGGCTCAGCCGACTCGAAGGCGTCTTCCGAGAGCTCCAGCGACTCCAAGTCGAGCGACTCGAAATCCTCCGGCGAGAGCAAGCCGAAGGCCTCGACGACCAGCGACTAGTTGCCGAGCAGGCGGTCGACGGCGCGGCGCCGGGTCGCCTCCGGAACTTCGACTGCGCCGTCGGGGCCGTCGGGATTGCAGCCCGAGTGCGCGCCGGCGCAGAGCACGTCGGTGGGACCGCTGCCGCCGATCGCGGCGGAGAGGATCAGCTGCGGCATGGTCAGGAACCCCATGTCGCTGACGAAGGCCTTGGGCGCGTCCCAGCCGATGATCGGCCCGTGGATGAAGTTGTAGGGGAGGCGCAGCGGGTCGGTGAGGCGGTCCTTGATCCCGTTGATCACCCGCTGCTGGGCCTGGGCGCGGTCGAAGTCGTTGTAGCCGAGCGAGTAGGCGCTCTTGCCGGGGCCGGGGCATTCGCTCGGCTCGCGCACCCGTGAGTAGGCCAGGGCCTTTTCGCCGTCGAGCGTGTTCTCGCCCTTGTGCAGGCGCAGGGTGACGCCGCCCTGGCCGCCGCCGGCGCCGCCCGAGATGTCGGCGCAGAGCTTGTGCGGGACATCGACCTTGACCCCGCCGACGGCGTCGATCAGGTCTTCGAAGCCGGTGAAGTCGACGATCGCGACGTGGTCGATTTCGACATCGAGGAAGTTTTCGACCGCTTCGATCTGGGCCTTGGCGCCGCCGAAGGCGAATGCGGCGTTGATTTTCTGCGGGTTCTGGCCGGGGATTTCGGCGTAGCTGTCGCGTGGGATCGAGAGTTTGCGGAAGGCACCGCCGCCGGCGCGGATCAGCATCAGGGTGTCGGCGCGGAACTGCCCGTCTTCGCAGCCGTCATGCGGCGCGTCGCCGTGGGCCTGCTGTTCGAAGCACTTCTGCGAGGGCGCGCCGGTTCCCTTGGTGTCGGGCGGCCGCGCGTCGGTGCCGAGCACGAGGATCGTCTGGGCGCTGGGCAGCAGGAAGGGGTTGCCGTGCAGGGCGTCCTTGGCTTCGCCGGAGAGCTTGAAGGACTGCAGCTGGGCGGAGACGGCGAAGGCGAGGAAGCTGAGCAGGATCCAGCCCAGGGCCGCGATCCCGACCCATTTGAGCGCCCGCTTGGCGGTCCAGCGCTTGCGCCTACCGGGCAGCTCCGGCTCGGGCTGCTTGTCGCGCCGCCACCACTTCGGCGCGCGCGGCGTCCGCTCCCTGAGTCCTGAGAGATCTGGGGACCGCAACCCGGACAAGCGGCCCTTCCGGGACCGGTAGACCTTGTACTCGGGCGGCCCGGAGGGCTGCTGCTCGCCGTCAGTGGGCATGAAAGACTGCGGAAACTATGCCGATGCTCGCGGTCGTCCGCTTCTACCCCAACGCGTTTCTCGCATGAGTGCAGGGGAAATCATCGGCGTCGACCTAGGCGGCACGAAGATGCTGCTCGGTGTTCTCGATCCCGATTCGAAGGTGCTCTGGGAGAGTCGAGAGGCTTCCACGGGCCAGACCGAAGACGAGCTGGTGGAGCTGCTCGTGCGCGAGATCGACGAGGCGCGAGCGAAATGCCCCGGCGTCTCGGCAATTGGTCTTGGCATTCCGGCGACGATCAACCACGATCAGGGGATCGCGGTTTCCGCGGTCAACCTGCCGCTTGAGAACCTGCCCATCCGCGATCTGATCGGCGAGCGCACCGGGCTGCCGGTCTTCGTCGACAACGACGCCACCGTGGCGGCGCTCGCCGAGCACCTCGACGGGGCGGCGCGGGGGGCTGAAAACGCGGTGATGCTGACGATCGGCACCGGGATCGGCGGCGGCTTGATCTTGAACGGCGAGATCTACCGGGGGTCCACAGGAGCTGGCTCCGAGCTTGGTCACACCGTGATCGAGGCCGACGGCCCGCCCTGCCAGGGCAACTGCCCGGGGCGGGGCTGCGTCGAGACGCTGGCCTCGGGGACGGCGCTCGGCCGCGAGGGCCGGGCCGCCGCCGAGCGCGAGCCCGACTCGGCCCTGGGAGCGATGCTCGCCGCCGGTGAGACGATCGACGGCAAGGCGGTCACCGAGACGGCGCTCTCCGGCGATGAGACCGCGCGCGGCGTCTTCGACCTGGTCGGCTCGCGGCTCGGCGTTGCCCTGACCAGCTTCGCCAACATCTTCGAGCCGGAGGTCTTCGTGATCGGCGGCGGTGTGATCGCCGCCGGCGAGCTGCTGCTCGAGCCGGCGCGGCGTGTGCTGGCGGAGCGGGCGCTGCCTCCGATGAAGGCGATCCCCGTGGTCGCGGCCGAGCTCGGCTCGGATGCAGGCATGATCGGCGCCGCGGCGATGGCGAGGATCGAACTGGAGCAGGGGCAGGGCTGATGCCGGGCGAGCTGATCGTCTGCCCGACCCCGATCGGAAACCTCGACGACATCACCGTCCGGGTCCGCGAAGCGCTCGTCGCCGCCGACTTCATCGCCTGCGAGGACACCCGCCGCACCGGCAGCCTGCTCGACAAGCTCGGCATCCGCCCGGCGCCGCCCTTGATCTCCAACCACGAGGGCAACGAAGGGCCGCGGGCGACCGAGCTGGCGCAGCGGATCGAGCGCGGCGACATCGTCGCGTTGGTCTCCGACGCCGGCATGCCAGCGGTCTCGGACCCGGGCTACAAGCTGATCCGCCGCTGCATCGAACGCGACCTCGACATCACCGTGCTGCCGGGCCCCTCGGTGGTGCCGGTGGCGCTGGTCGCCTCCGGCCTGCCGACCGACCGTTGGCGCTTCGAGGGCTTTCTGCCCAAGCGCTCGGGCGAGATGGAGCGCGTGCTGCGCTCCGCCGAGACCGTGATCGCCTTTGAGTCCCCGCGGCGGGTGGGGGAGTCTCTGGCGGCGCTGGCGGCGATCGCCCCCGATCGCCCCGCCGCCGTCTGTCGCGAGATGACCAAGATGCACGAGGAAGTCGCGCGCGGCTCCCTGGCCGAACTGGCGCGCCGCTTCCGCAGCGACGTCAAGGGCGAGATCGTCCTCGTCATTGCCCCTGCCGCCGCCGAGGAGCACGACCGCGACGTCGGCTTCGCCGTCGACGCCCTGCGTCACCTGGTCCAGTCCGGCGCCCGCCCACGAGCGGCGGCCTCAGTCGTTGCCGCCCTTACCGGCACGCGGGCGAATGACTTGTATCGGGCGCTGACGGGGCGCGAGCCCCGTAGATAGCCTCACAACACTGGAGATTCCTCCGTCAATGGAAATTTCTTCGGTGATGGTCTGATGCCTTACTACGTAACCACCCCGATCTACTACGTCAATGCCGAGCCGCACCTCGGGCACGCTTACTCGACGATGGCCGCCGACGTCCTGGCGCGACACATGCGCCAGCGGGGGGAGGACGTCTTCTTCCTCACCGGCACCGACGAGCACGGGGAGCCGATCGAGACGGCGGCTGAGCGGGAGGGGATCTCCCCGCAGGAGCTCGCCGATCGCAACGCGGCCAAGTTCGAGGCGCTGGGGCCGATCATCGGCGCCACCAACGACTTCTTCATCCGCACCTCGGACCCGCGGCACGAGGCGAAGGTGGCGGAGATCATCCAGCGGGTCTACGACAACGGCTGGGTCAGCAAGGGCACCTACGAGGGCTGGTACTGCCCGCGGTGCGCCGACTTCAAGACCGAGCGCGAGCTCGGGCCCGGAAACACCTGCGCAATCCACGAGATCCCGCTGGAGAAGGTGCGCGAGGAGAATTGGTTCTTCCGCCTCTCCGCTTTCCAGGGACAGCTCGAAGACCTTTATGAGGCGCGTCCCGACTTCGTCGTGCCCGAGTTCCGTCGCAACGAGGCGGTCTCCTTCATCAAGGGCGGCCTCGAAGACGTCTCGCTCTCGCGGCCGACGCTGAAATGGGGGCTGCCACTGCCCTGGGACCCAGAGCAGCGTATGTACGTCTGGTTCGACGCCCTGCTCAACTACGTCACGGCGCTGACCTTCGCCCGGAACGGGGAGAACCTGAGCGAGCGCTACTGGCCCGCGAACCTGCACGTGCTGGCCAAGGACATCCTCAAGTTCCACGCGGTGATCTGGCCCGCCCTCTGCCTCGCCGCCGACCTCGAGCCGCCGCAGCGGATGACGATCCACGGCTACCTGCTGATGGGCGAGAAGAAGATGTCGAAGAGTCTCGGCAACGTGCTGGACCCCTTCGAGGTGATCGATCGCTTCGGCGCCGACGCGCTGCGCTTCTACCTCTTCCGCGAGGTGAGCTTCGGCCAAGACGGCTCGATCTCGACCGCCGGCTTCGAGTCCCGCTACGAGACCGAGCTCGCCAACGACTACGGCAACCTCGCCAGTCGGGTGCTGGCGATGGTCGAGCGCTACCGCGCCGGCACCGTGCCGGTAGCGGCCGTCGATGTCATGCTAGCCGAGGATTTCGAGGGCGTCGTGCCGCGCTTCAGCGAGCTGCTCGACCGGGCTGAGCTGAGCCAGGCCCTCGAGGTGGCCTGGACGCTGGTGCGACGGCTCAACCGCTACGTCGAGGAGACCCAACCCTGGGTGCTGGCCAAGGACGAGGCCGACCCCGAGCGGCTCGACGAGGTCCTCTACAACCTTGTCGAGGGGCTGCGGGTGACGACGCTGCTGCTCGTCCCCTACCTGCCGCAGACGTGCGAGGCGCTGCTCACGGCGCTCGCCGAAAACTCCCGCGCCCTCACCGATCTCGGCTCGCGTCCCGGCGGCCAGAGCGTCGAGCGGGTGCCGCCGCTCTTCCCGAAGATCGAGACGCCGGCGTAGTGCCCGCGGTCCTAGCCGCCCGCGCCCTGCGCAAGTCCTACCGCGGCAAGGAGGCACTGGTTGGCGTCGATCTCGAGGTCGGCGCCGGCGAGCTGATCGGACTGCTCGGGCCCAACGGCGCCGGCAAGTCGACCCTGACCAAGATCGCCTGCGGCCTGGTTCGGCCCAGCAGTGGCGGCGTCGAGGTGCTGGGCCGCCCCGCCGGCTCGCCGCCGGCCCGCGCCGCGACCGGCTACCTGGCCGAGCTCTTCCGCTTTCCTGGCTGGTGCTCGGCCGACGAGTTGCTGCAGTTGCACCAGAGGCTCTGCGGCTCGGGAGGCGGGGCGAGCGAGCGCGCCGAGCTGCTCGAGCTGGTCGAGCTGGGCCACGCCGCCGGCACCCGGGTGGAGACGATGTCGAAGGGAATGCAGCAGCGACTCGGCATCGCTCAGGCGCTGATCGGCTCGCCGCGCCTGCTCCTGCTCGACGAGCCGACCAGCGCGCTGGACCCGGTCGGCAGGCGGATCGTCCGCGGCCTGCTCGAGGAGCTGCGCCGCCGCGACGTCGCCGTGTTGCTCAACTCGCACCTGCTCAGCGAGGTCGAGCTGGTCTGCGACCGGGTGGCGATCATCTCCGACGGCAGGCTGGTTCGTGAGGGGCGGCCCGCGGACCTGGAGCGGCCGCGCGGGGTCGAGGTCGAGACCGCGAACGGGGTCAGCCTCTTCGAGGGCGCCGGCCGTGAGCAGGCGCCCGAGATCGTCGCCCGGCTGGTCGCCGAAGGCGAGCGCATCCACCGGGTCGAGGTCCTGAGCAGCACGCTCGAGGACGTCTACCTCGAAGCCGTGCAGGGCCGGACGGGCTGAGCGATGGCGCGCTCCGTCGCCACGGTGATCGGCTATGCCCTGCGCGAGGGCCTGCGCCGCCGCGTCTTCCTCGCCGTGCTGCTGCTCTCACTCGGCTTCCTGGCGCTGTACGGCGTCGGCGCCCACTTCGCCTTCCGCGACGCCCGCGGCTTCGCCGGCCCCGAACCGAAGATCCTCGACCCCAAGGCCTTCACCGGGGCGACGATCTTCGGCCTGGCGATGTTCACCACCCTCTTCCTCGGCTCCGTGCTCGCCGTCTTCCTCACCCTTGGGATCGTGCGGGGGGACGCCGAGAGCGGCCTGCTGCAGCCGCTGGTCGTGCGGCCGATCGGGCGGACGACGCTGCTGCTCTCGCGCTTCCTGGCCGCCGCCGGCTTGGCCGCCGCCTACGTGCTCGCTGTCTACGCGGGGGCGCTCGCGATCACCTGGCAGGCCGGCCATTGGGCGCCCGACCACCTGCTCGGCCCGGCCCTCGCCCTGGCGCTCGCCGTCGCGATCGTAGCCGCGCTCTCGCTGCTCGCCTCGACCGTCCTCTCGGTGACGGCCCAGGGGATCGTCGTCTTCATGGTCTATGGCGCCGGTCTTACCGCCGGCCTGCTGGCCCAGATCGGCCACGCGATCCACTCCGGCACCCTGCACTCGATCGGTCACACCGCCAGCTGGGCCCTCCCCTTCGAGGGCCTCTACGCCGCCAGCCTCCACGCCCTGATCTCCAACACCTCGGGCCTAACCGGCGTCGTTCTCCAACTGGGCCCCTTCGGCGGGTCCGAACCCGCAAGCCCCGGCCTAATCGTCTGGGCTTTCGCTTACACCGCAGGCGTGCTCGCCCTCGCCGCCGCGGCCTTCGCCCGCCGCGATCTCTGAGGAGGTGCAACGTTTTCTCCCCCTGTGGGAGGGGTAACACGTTGCACCCGGATTGTCAGGCGAGTGCGTCCGGGCCCAGTTGACCCGGTGCCGTATATCCGCACAGCGCCAGCGTCAGATCGAGCTCGGCCAAGACCATCTTGAGCACAGTTTCGACTCCCTGCTGCCCCTCCAGGGCCAAGCCCCAGATGTATGGGCGACCGAGGCAGACGGCGTCTGCGCCCAGAGCGAGCGCCTTGATCGCGTCGCTGCCGCTGCGCACGCCGCTGTCGAAGAGGATCGCCAGGTCGTCGCCCGCCTCCTCGACGATCGCCGGCAGCGCGTCGAGCGCTCCGATCGCGCCGTCGACCTGACGACCGCCGTGGTTGGAGACGACGATGCCCTCGATTCCTCGCGCAGCTGCTTCGCGCGCGTCGTCGGGGTGCTGGATCCCCTTGATCACGATCGGCAGCTCGGTCTGCTCGCGCAGCCAACTGAGGTCATCCCAGCTCAGCGCGGGGTTTGCCTGGACGCCGAGGAAGTGACCGGTGGCGGCGCCGACGTCCTCCTCCGGGGTCTTCTCGAGGGCTTCGCGGAAGACCGGGTCCTGGAAATAGTTGGCGACGCCCATGCCGTTGAGGAAGGGCAACCAGGCCTGCTGCAGGTCACGCGGCTTCCAGCCGGGGATGAAGGTGTCGACGGTGAGCACGATCGACCCGTAGCCGGCCGCCTCGGCGCGACCGACGAAGCTGGCGGCTATGGCCCGATCGTTGGGCCAGTAGAGCTGGAACCAGCGCGGCGCATCGCCTCCGGCCTCGGCGATCTCCTCGAGCGTGAAGTGGGAGTTGGTGCTGGCGATCATCGGCAGCCCGAGAGCCGCCGCCGCCCGCGCGGTCGCCAGCTCACCGTCCTCGTGGACGACCTTCTGCACGCCGATCGGCGCCAGCAGCAGCGGTGCCGGCATCGCCGTGCCCAGCACGGTGGTCGAGAGGTTGCGCGCGGAGACGTCGCGCAGCATCCGCGGCACGATCTGCCGGCGCGCGAAGGCTTCGCGGTTGGCGTCCATCGTGGTCTCGCTGCCGGCGCCGGCGAAGACGTAGTTGGCGGCGCGCTCGTCCATCTTCGCGGCGGCGAGGCGCTCGAGCTCGGCGACGGAGACTGGAACGCTCGGCGTCTCTCCGCCGAGACCGAGCGCGTAGATCTGGCGGTAGTAGTCGGCGAAGTCGGCCATGCGGCAAGGCTATTCGCTGGGTCCTCGCGGCGCCCGGACTGTCCCCGTTCCTAGACTGCTCTCGGTGATCGATTCCCACACCCACCTCTTTCTCTGCGAGCGCCCCGAGGGCGAGGTGGTCGCGGCGGCCCGCGAGGCCGGGGTCGAGCGGATGCTCAACGTCGGCCTCGACGCCGAGACCAACGTCGTCGCCGTCGCAGCGACGGAGCGCTACGACAGCGTCTTCGCCACCGTCGGCTGCCACCCGACCGAGGCCTCCAGCTTCGACGACAGCCGAGCCGAGGCGATCGCAAAGCTGGCGGCCGAAAACGAGAAGGTGCGGGCGATCGGCGAGACCGGAATCGACTACTACCGCGAGTCGGCGAGCAAAGCGGACCAGCACCGAGCCTTCGAAGCCCAGATCGAGATCGCCCGCGAGCGCAACCTGCCGATCGTTATCCACGCCCGCGATCCCGAGGGCGAGACCGGCGCCGTCGACGACGTCTTCGAGATCCTCGACCGGCGCGGCGA
>Ga0068853_100001856_pt1 | contig 15527 bp, 12 predicted proteins | sample KBSCornC32_FD_65655 | JGI IMG/M metagenome (GOLD analysis project Ga0068853, IMG submission 65655) | Corn rhizosphere microbial communities from Kellogg Biological Station, Michigan, USA - KBS Corn C3-2 | ecosystem: Host-associated > Plants > Roots > Rhizosphere > Soil ...
GCCGTGATGGCGCGCAGCCCGGCGGCTTGATGCACACCCTTTCGTCGTCCTGCCCGCGAACGCGGGCATCCATGTCGGTCTTCCGCACGACCAGCGATGGATTCCCGCTTCGCGGGAACGACGTCCGTAGTTGATACCGGATGTGGGACCCATGACCAACTCGATCCTCCTCGACGGCAACAGCCTTACCCGCGACCACGTCTCCGCGATCGCGCGCGGCGCGAAGGTGGAACTGGACCGTGCGCAGCTCGTGCGCGTGCAGCGCGCAGCGGACTTCCTCGCCGACAAGGTCAGCTGCGGCGAGCCGATCTACGGCGTGACCACCGGCTTCGGCAGCAACGCCGACAAGCTGCTCGGTGCGCATCGCGTGCGCGACGAACTGCCGGGCGGCAACCCGCAACCGCGCAGCGAGACGTTGCTGGAGGAGCTGCAGCACAACCTCGTGATCACGCACGCGGTCTGCGTCGGCGAACCGTTCGACGCGGGTGTCGTGCGCGCGATGCTCGGCATCCGCATCAACACGCTCATGCGCGGGCATTCCGGCATCCGGGTGTCGACGCTCGAGGCGCTCGCCGCGCTGCTCAACCGCGACGTGATCCCGGTGATCCCGCAGAAGGGTTCGGTCGGCGCGAGTGGCGATCTCGCGCCGCTGTCGCACCTCGCGATCGTGCTGCTCGGCGGCGGCGAGGCGTTCTTCGGTGGCGAACGCATGGCCGGTGCGCGCGCGCTGGAGCGTGCGGGACTCGCGCCGATCAAGCTGTCGTTCAAGGAAGGCCTCGCGCTCAACAACGGCACCACGCAGATGCTCGCGACCGCGGCGCTCGCACTCGAGCGCCTCGGCGACCTGCTCGACACCGCCGACCTCGCGGCGTCGATGACGCTCGACGCGTTCGCCGGTCGCAGCGGAGCGCTGCGCGAGGAAGTGCACGCGCTGCGTCCGCACCCGGGCCAGGTCGGCACCGCGCGCCACGTGCGCGACCTGCTCGACGGCTCGACCCTCGTCGACATCGCCTACCACCTCGTCCCGCGTTTCCGCGGCTGGTCGGCCGACGCATGGAGCGATGCGCAGGACCAGCAACAGAGTTTCGACATCGCATGGGACTGGGTGCCGCCGTCGCAGCGCCACGGCCGTGAGGCGTTCTACCGCCGCTTCCTGCCGTTCAAGGGCGGCAAGAAGCACCAGCCGCAGGACGCCTACTGCCTGCGCTGCATGCCGCAGGTGCACGGCGCCGTGCGCGACGCGTACGAGCAGGCCTGCCGCGTGATCGACATCGAGCTCAATGCGGTCACCGACAACCCGCTGATCTTCCCCGACGCGCCGGATGCGCGCGTGATCGAGGAGCAGGTGATCTCGGCCGGCCACTTCCACGGCATGCCGCTCGCGCTCGCGATGAGCTACGTGAAGGCGGCGATCCCGGTGCTCGCGTCGATTTCCGAGCGACGCCTCAACAAGCTCGTCGACCCGGCCACCAACGACGGCCTTCCGGCGTTCCTGATCGGCAACGAGGACGCGACCGACTCCGGCTTCATGATCGTGCAGTACACCGCCGCCGCGCTCGTCAACGACCTCGCCACGCGCGCGCATCCGGCGAGCGTCTACTCGGTGCCGACCAGCGCGAACGCGGAAGACCACGTCTCGATGGGCGCGAACGAAGCGCGCCACGTGCTCGACATGACCGAAGACCTCGCGCACGTGCTCGCGCTCGAGCTGTACACCGCGGCGCAGGCGCTCGACTACCGCCAGGACATGCTCAACGCCGCGCGCCGCCTCGCCCAGCGCGGCGACTGGCGCGCGCTCGCCGCGAAGATCGCCAACGCACCCGACACGACGCACCCGGCGCGCAAGCAGTTCGAAACCGAAGTGCAGGCGCTGGCGAAGTCGCTCGCCGAAGCCGCCGACTTCCACGCCGGCGCCGCGGTGCGCGCCGCGCACGCGAAGGTCCGCGAGCGCATCGCGTTCATGGCGCGGGATCGCGCGATGGACGGCGACGTCAGGGTGGCGTGCGACATCGTCCGGGAAGGCATCCTGCCGACGCGTCGGCACGACGACCGCTGACGACGTATCGCCGCATCGCTGGTGGAATGGATGCCCGTTCTACCCGCGCTACGCGCTCTCCTTCGGGCCACGTCAGCGCGCGTGCGCTTCGCCGGCGGGCGTGTCGTCGGGCCACAGTCGCGCGACGATCGCCTCCGCGTCGGTGACGCCTTCGCGCGTGTAGCGCGTCCACTCGTCGGGTTTCGGCGGCCGGTTCGTCGGCACCGCCCCACGCGCTCACGCGCAGTGCGAACACGACCGTGCCCTTGCTCACAGCGAACGGTTTCACCGCCTGCACGGCGTCGACGAGCGCGGGTTCGCTCGCGCGCGGCAGGTTCGGCCAGAGGTCGAGCCATGCCTTCGAGCGTCCGCCCTGGCGCACCGCGAGTACGAGGAAGCCCGAGGTCGGGCGCGGCGGATCGACCCCGGCGAGCGCTTTCGTCGCCGCGGCGTCGATCGATGCGATGTAGTCGCTCATCGCCTGCGCGCCGCCGGGAACGCGCTCGCGCAGCGCGGCTTCGGGTTGCAGCAGCACGAAGCCGAGCGTGCGCCAGGAGGGTGCGGCAGCGCGCACGGGCGCTGCCGCGAACAGCACGAGCATCGCGACGACGATCGTCAGGCGATGCATCGCGCGTGGCTCAGATGCCGGTCATGCCGAGCGTGTTGTAACCCGCGTCGACGTAGGTGACTTCGCCGGTGATGCCCGACGCGAGGTCCGAGCAGAGGAACGCGGCGGCGTTGCCGACTTCCTCGATCGTGACGCTGCGGCGCAGCGGCGCGTTCTCCTCGACGTGGTCGAGCATCTTGCGGAAATTGGCGATGCCGGACGCGGCGAGCGTCTTGATCGGGCCGGCCGAGATCGCGTTCACGCGCGTGCCTTCCGGGCCGAGGTTGTAGGCGAGGTAGCGCACGTTCGCCTCGAGGCTCGCCTTGGCCAGGCCCATCACGTTGTAGTTCGCGAGCGCGCGCTCGGCGCCGAGGTAGGTGAGCGTGAGGATCGAGCCGCCGCGGCCCTTCATGAGCGGACGCGCGGCCTTGGCCATCGCGGCGAGGCTGTAGCTCGAGATGTCGTGCGCGATCGCGAAGTTCTCGCGCGTGAGGCCGTCGAGGAACTCGCCGGCGAGCGCTTCGCGCGGCGCGAAGCCGATCGAGTGGATGAGGATGTCGAAGCCGTCCCAGTGCTTGCCGAGGTCGGTGAACAGGCCTTCGATCTCGGCGTCCTTGGTGACGTCGCACTTGAGCACGATGTTCGAGCCGAACGCGGTCGCCGCTTCGTCGACGCGATCCTTGAGCTTCTCTTCGACGTAGGTGAAGGCGAGCTGGGCGCCTTCGCGGTGCATCGCGTTGGCGATGCCCCAGGCGATCGAGCGCTGGCTGAGGATGCCCGTGACGAGGGCGCGCTTGCCGTGCAGGAAACCCATGTGCTCTCCAAGATCGTCGCAGCGGAAAGCATGGATTCTAACAGCGCGCATTCCCGCAGCGGGCGCCCTACGTCCGCGTACGTCCTTGCTGGTGCCGGCGCGGCGCTCAGCCCGCGTCGAGCCGGAGCTTGTCGCCCAGGTGCAGGGTGCGGCCGGCCTGCGGATTGAGCTGCTGCAGGCGGCGCAGCGGGATGCCGTAGCGGTGCGCGACGCCGGACAGCGTGTCGCCGGAAGCGATCACGTGCACGCGCGTGCCCGCTGCGGTCGCGGGCTCGTCGACGGGTTCGGCTTCGTGGCCCGGCAACAGCAGGCGCGTCGCCGGCAGCACGGTGGCGTCCTCGTCGATCGCGTTCGCCGCGGCGAGCGCGCCGACCGGCACGCCGAGCTGGCTCGCCCAGCTGCCGATGCCGCTCGTGCGCGCGGCGCGCTCCTCGCGCCAGTCGTTCCAGAGCGGCTGCGGCATCGCCTGCGAGGCGACGAGGAAGCGCTCGACGCGCGTCTCGGGCAGCAGCAGCCGGTGCGGCACGCCGTCGGGCATGCGGTTGCGCCGATAGCCCGCGTTCCAGCGCTTGAGGTCGTCGAGCGGCACGCCGGACAGGCGCGCGGCGAGGCGCAGGTCCATGCCGATGGGGAGGTCGGTCACGCGCAGGCGCGTGTCGGGTCCGGGCTCTGGCAGGGTGACGTGGAAGCGCGCGGGATCCTCGACGATGCACGCGAGCGCGAGCAGGCGATCGAGATGTTCGTGCGTGATGCGGTTGAACTTGAACTGCGCGAGCTCGCCGGCCTCGAGGTCGCGCGCGTCGCGGCCGCCGAGCAGCTTCTTGACGCGGAACTCGCCGCTGTTGAACGCCATGTCGGCGAGGCGCCAGTCGGAGAACTCGCGGTAGTAGTCGGCGATGAGGTCGAGCGCGGCGTGCGTGGACGCGAGCGCGTCGAGGCGGCCGTCGTAGTCCTTGCGCACGAGGAGGCCGGCTTCGCGTGCGGTGTCGGGCACGAGTTGCCACATGCCCGCGGGTACGTCGCCGCGCGTGGGGATCGGCCGGTACGTGCTCTCGACGTACGGCAGCATCGCGAATTCGCCGGGCAGGCCACGCTGTTCCAGCTCGTCGACGACGAGGCCGAGGAACGGCAGCGCTTCCTTCCAGCTCGCGACGAACGCGCGCGGCGACTGCGTGTACGCCTTCGCCCAGCGCTGCACGCCGGGGCTGTAGTCGCAGCCTTGCATCGCGAACAGGCTGCGCAGGCGGCCCCAGGTCGAGCGCTCTTCGGCGCTCGTGCTCGGCGGCGGCGGCGGACTTGGCGAGGGTGTCGATGCGGGTGTTTCCGGCGTCGGCACGGCGGGCGGCGGAACCTGCGGCGCGCGCGTCGGCGGAGTCGCGCACGCGGCGAGCAGGAGCAGGCCGCCGCCGAGCAGCGCGGTGCGCGCGTCGCGGCGGATCACGGCGCGGGCATCCGGAACGCGTCCTTGCGCCGGCGCAGTTCGGCGAAGCGCTCGACGCGATCGCCGTCGCCGAGTGCGTCGCGCAACGCGGGCGCGTCGATGCGCAGGAACGGGTTGCTCGCGCGCTCGTCGGCGAGCGTCGACGGCACGGTCGGCTCGCCGCGTGCGCGCTGCACGTCGACCTGCGCCGCGCGTGCGGCGAGCGCGTCGTTGGCCGGATCGATGCCGCGCGCGAACGCGCAGTTCGCCTTGGTGTACTCGTGGCCGCAGCACACGCGCGTGTCGCCCGGCAGCGCGGCGAGCCGCTCGAGCGAGGCGAGCATCTGCGCGGGCGTGCCTTCGAACAGACGGCCGCAGCCGACGCTGAACAACGTGTCGCCGCAGAACAGCACGCCCGCGCCGTGGTAGGCGACGTGGCTGAGCGTGTGCCCGGGGATCGCGAGCACGTCGAACGCGAACGCAGGCCGTTCGAGCACGACATGGTCGCCGCCGCCGACGCGCGCGTCCGCGTGCTCGATGCGTTCGTCGCGCGGTGCGTACACGCGGCAGCCGTGGCGCGCGGCGAGCTCGCGCGCGCCACCGATGTGATCGTCGTGGTGGTGCGTGAGCAGGATCGCGCGCAGGCGCAGGCCGTGTTCGGCGAGCGCGCGCTCGACCGGCGCCGCTTCGCCGGGGTCGACGACGAGCGCATCGCCGCCCTGCGCGAGCAGCCAGATGTAGTTGTCGGCGAGCGCGGGCAGGGCGAGCAGGGTCATGAACGCCGGACTATAGGCCAGCCTTGCGGGCGGCGACGTTAAACGATCATTAGGCCGGCGCGGGTCGCGCTACACTGCACAGCTGCAAGGGTGGTCGCGCTGGCGGCCACCCGCGATGGATCGACGACCAAGTCCTTGATCCTTGAACGAGAGTCGCCGAAGCGACTGCCGCCACCCTGGGGTTTGCCTGCCGCGTGATCACCGGTCCCGACAACCTGTTCGTCCTGCCCGAGTTCGAGGCACTGCTGCGCGAGGAACTCGCGCGCGTGCCCGCGCTCGTGCTGCGCCAGCCCGCGGGCGCGGCGTTGCTGATGCAGGCGAGCGCGTCGAACCGTGCACTGCCGGCCGACCTGCGCCACCTTCGCGCGACGCGCCTGCACGTCGAGGACGGCGGTTTCGCCGGCGACGCGCGCTGCACGAGCGACGCGCTCCCTTACGAAAGCGACGTGTTCCAGTTCATCGTCGTGCAGCACGCAGCCGACGCGCTCGCCGCGCCGGAAGCGCTCGTCGACGAACTCGCGCGCGTGCTCGCGCCGGGCGGCACGCTGCTCTGGTTCGGCCTCAATCCTTGGAGTCCCTGGATGCTCTGGCTGCATTGGCAGGCCCGGCGCGGCGTCGCATTGCCGCACGCGCGCCATTCCGACACGCTGCGCCGCCGGCTGCAGCAGGCGCAGCTCACGCCGGGCAGCGGCGCGACCCTCGGCGCGTGCTGGCCTTCGCTCGCGCCGCGAGGCGACGGCTCGCGCCTGCTAGCGCCACTGCGTGGTGCCTGGATGCTGCTCGCGTCGAAGCAGCGCGCGGTGCTCACGCCGCTGCGCCCGCGACCGCTGCGCTCGGTCACGCCGCATCCCTCGCTCGCCGTGCCGAGCCGGCGCGTGCGCGCATGAGTGCGGCGAAGCAGGCGGTCGAACTGTTCACCGACGGCGCCTGCCTCGGCAATCCGGGGCCGGGCGGCTGGGGCGCATTGTTGCGCTTCGGCGACCGCGAGAAGGAACTCAGCGGTGGCGAGGCGCAGACCACCAACAACCGCATGGAACTCATGGCCGCGATCGCCGGGCTCGAGGCGCTGACGCGCCCGTGCGCCGTCGACCTCACGACCGACTCGCAGTACGTCAAGCGCGGCGTCGAGGAATGGATGGCGCGCTGGCGCGCGAACGGCTGGCGCACGAGCGACAAGCAGCCGGTGAAGAACCGTGACCTGTGGGAACGCCTGTCCGCCGCGCTCGCCTCGCACGAGGTACGCTGGCACTGGGTCAAGGGCCACGCCGGCCACGACGAGAACGAACGCGTCGACGTGCTCGCCCGCGAAGCGGCGCTGGTCGTCGCAGGACGCAAGGAACGGGCGTGAGACAGGTCATCCTCGACACCGAAACCACCGGCCTCGAAGTGCAGCGCGGCCACCGCGTGATCGAGATCGGCTGCATCGAACTCGTGCAGCGTCGGCGCACCGGGCGCGAGTTCCACACCTACCTCAATCCCGACCGCGAGATCGACGAAGGCGCGCGTGCGGTCACCGGCATCGCCGACGAATTCCTGCTCGACAAGCCGCGCTTCGGCGAGATCGCGCGCGAATTCCTCGACTTCATCGACGGCGCCGAACTGATCGCGCACAACGCGAGCTTCGACGTCGGCTTCCTCGACGCCGAACTCGCGCGCGCGGGCGTCGAAGACCCGCGCATCGCCGCGCGCGCGCAGGTGCTCGACACGCTCGTCCTGGCGCGCGAGAAGTTCCCCGGCCAGCGCAACAGCCTCGACGCGCTGTGCAAGCGCCTCGACGTCGACAACAGCCACCGCGGCCTGCACGGCGCGCTGCTCGACGCGAACCTGCTCGCCGACGTCTACCTAGCGCTGACCTCGGGCCAGGGTGCGCTCGGCTTCGGAGACGAGAGCGCGCCCGGCGAAATCCGCGTCGCGGCGGAACTGCGCATCGTCGCGCGCCCGCGCGTGCTGCGCGCGCTCGACGCCGAGATCGTGCTGCACGAGGCGCGCATCGCGGCGATCGACAAGGCGAGCCGCGGGGCATGCGTGTGGCGTCGCCTCGAAACGGAAGCGGCGTCGATCGCAGCCACTGCGTAGGTGCGAGCAGGGTGGGACGCAGCGGCGCGGGAAGGTCGATGAAGGCGAGGCGCGTGGCCGCGAGTCCCACCGGGTTCGACGAGGCGTGATCGCAGGTCGATGGTGGGACTCGCGGTCGAACGCCTTTGCATGCCCGCGCCGTGTCGTGCCGCTGCGTCCCACCCTACGTCATGGTGGTCGCCGCGTTCAACGTGCGCGGACGAGGATCACCGTAACGTTGTCCGACCCGCCCCCATCGAGCGCCGCGAGCACGAGGTGGTCGACGCACTCCTGCGCCGACAGCTCGGTGCGGCCGACGATCGCGGCGATCGCGCTGTCCTTCACCTCCTCGGTGAGGCCGTCGCTGCAGATGAGCAGTTGCATGCCGGGGTTCAGCTCGCCGCGCATGCTCGCCACGCGCAGCGACTGCGGGTCGGTGACGCCGAGGGCCTGGGTGACGACGTTGCGGTGCGGGTGGTTGCGCGCCTGCTCGCTCGTGATCGCGCCCTGGTCGATCAGTTCCTGCACGTAGGAGTGGTCCTGCGACAGCTGCTTGAGGCCGTCGTTCCACACGTAGATGCGGCTGTCGCCGACCCAGGCGACCTCGAACCCGCCGTCCTTGGACAGGCGCATCGCGGCGATCGTCGTGCCCATCGGCAGCGCTTCGGAGCGGCGCGTCGAGTGGCGGATGATCTCCTCGTCGGCGATCTGGATCGCGCGCACGAGTTCGGTGCCCTTGCTCACCTCGCGCACGAGCGTGTCGCGCGCGAGCGCGCTCGCGACCTCGCCGTGCTCGTGCCCGCCCATGCCGTCGGCGACGAGCCACAGGCCGAGGTCCGCGTCGGCGTAGTAGGTGTCCTCGTTGTGCTCGCGGCGCAGGCCGACGTGGGTGCTGTGTCCGAATTCGATCATGCGCGGTGTGCAAACTCCCTGAAGGACCCGCGCAGCGGGCGGCAGCGGCCCTGTCCCGGCGCCGTCCGGGCATAGGATGCCGCCGACGTCGCGCCGGGCGCAAGCAACGGTCGCGCCGGGGCGCGGTACCCGCGCAGGTGCCGGACCCGCTATCGTTGCGGAATTCCAGTCGCCGCGGGGACTTCGATGCGCATTTTTCACTATTCGCTCCCCCTCGCGCTGGCGATGGCCCTCGGCTCGGCGACCGTGGCGGCGGGCGAACTGCTGGTCGACCACGTCGACGGCTACACGCTCGACGGCGCGGGCAAGCTGCGCCGCTTCGAGGCGATGCTGGTCGCCGACGGCAAGGTCGTCGCGACCGGTTCGCACGCCGAGCTCGTGCGCAAGGCGGGCAAGGCCGAGGTCGTCGACGGCGGCGGCCACGCGCTGCTGCCCGGCCTGATCGACGCCCATGGCCACGTCATGGGCCTGGGCGAGATGAAGGTGCGCGCGGACCTGGTCGGCTCGTCCTCGCTCGACGAGGCGCTCGCGCGCGTGCGCGCGTTCGCCGCGAAGCACCCGGACGACGCCTGGGTCATCGGCCGTGGCTGGAACCAGGTCGTGTGGAAACTCGGCCGTTTCCCGACCGCGCAGGAACTCGACCGCGCGGTCGCCGATCGCCCGGCCTGGATGCACCGAGTCGACGGCCACGCGGCATGGGCGAATGCCGCCGCGTTGCGCATCGCCGGCATCACCCGCGACACGCCCGACCCGCCGGGCGGGCGCATCGAGCGCGACGCGCAAGGCGACCCGAGCGGCGTGTTCGTCGACGCGGCGATGGCGCTCGTCGAGCGGCACGTGCCCGCGCCGACCGAAGCGGAGGCCGCGCGCATGCTCGACGCCGCGCTCGCCGAGATGGCCCGCGTCGGCCTCACCGGCGTGCACGATCCCGGCATCGATGCGGGTACCTACGCGCTGTACCGCCGCTACGCCGACGAGCACAAGCTGACCGCGCGCATCTACGCGATGATCGGCGACGTCGGCGACGACTTCGACACGATCGCCGCGAACGGTCCGCTCACCGGCTACGGCGACGGCTTCCTCGACGTGCGCGCGGTCAAGCTCTATGCCGACGGCGCGCTCGGCAGTCGCGGCGCGGCCCTGCTGGCGCCGTACTCGGACGACCGCGCGAACACCGGCCTGCTGTTCCACGCGCCGGCCGAAATGACCGCGATGATCGACAAGGCGGTCGGCAAGGGCTACCAGGTGTGCATCCACGCGATCGGCGATCGCGCCAACCGCGAAGTGCTCGATGCGTTCGCGAGCGTGTACGCGAAGCGCCCCGACGCCCGCGCGCTGCGCAACCGCATCGAGCACGCGCAGGTCGTCGCGCCGGCCGACATCCCGCGCTTCAAGGCGCTCGACCTCGTCGCCTCGATGCAGCCGACGCACGCGACGTCGGACATGAACATGGCCGAGGACCGCGTCGGTCGCGAACGCCTGCGCGGCGCGTACGCGTGGCGCACGTTCCTCAAGCAGGGCACGCGCATCGCCGGCGGCTCGGATTTCCCGGTCGAATCGGCGAACCCGTTCTTCGGCCTGTATTCGGCGGTCACGCGCCAGGACCACGACGGCCATCCGCCGCACGGCTGGCACGCGGAGCAGGCGATGACGCGCATCGAGGCGCTGCGCGCGTTCACCCTCGACGCCGCCTGGGCCGGCCACGCGAGCGAATCGCTCGGCACGCTCGAACCGGGCAAGCGCGCCGATTTCATCCTCGTCGACCGCGACTACTTCACCGTCGCGCCGTCGGAGATCTGGAAGACGCGCGTGCTGCAGACCTGGGTCGGCGGCAAGCGCGTATATGCCGCGGAGACGCCCGCGGCGCGGTGAACGAGCCCGTGGACGACCGGACTCTCGCGCGGGCGAGCGTGGTCGCACCATGGGTGGGGGCGAGGAAGGTGCGCGATGATTTCGCGCGTTTCCCCTCATCCGCCTCCGGCACCTTCTCCCGCGAGCGGGAGAAGGAAAAGGCATCCCATCCACTCGCGTGCGCATTACACCTGTCCCGCTTGCGGGAGAGGTCGCGCCGCAGGCGCGGGTGAGGGAAGGCCCGCGACGGTCTCGCAGGGTTCCGGTGCCACCACCGAGCTGGCATAGTGGCGTCGACGGAAGCCCCGGCTTCCGGTGCCCGGTGTCCCGGTTGCATGCCTGATTCCTCCCTCTTTCCGGTCGACATTCCCACCCTCGCATTCAGCCGCGGCCTGATGCAGATCATGCTCGCGGGCCTGCTCGTGTACGTCGGTCGCCGGCACGAGCCGGGCGCCGGTGCGCGCCTGTGGGCGGCGGGCTTCCTGCTCAACGGCGTCTCGCTGTTCCTGTTCTCGATCACCGCGCAGGGCATCTGGGACACCGTCTGCGTCGTCGGCAACCACCTCGCGCTCGGCGCTGGCAGCGCCTGCCTCCTGCTCGGTTTCTGGGCGTTCGGCCGCCAGCGCACGCAGCCGTGGCTCGCGGTGCTGATGGTCGTGATCCCGCTCGTGGCGCTGCTCGCGTTCGAAGTCGCGTGGCCGAACGCACGCCTGCGCGTGCTCACCACCGCGTTCGGCCAGTTCGTGTTCCTGCTCGCGTTGCAGGCGAGCCTGCGCCGGCCGCCGCGCCACGAGATCGAGCACATCTACCGCCGCCTGCGCGTGCTCGCGTTCGCCTACGCGGCAGTCCTCGTCTGGTCGTACGCGGGGATCGCCGAGCTGCTGCCGACCACCGCGCGCCTCGACATCGGCTATCACCGCGCGCTGTTCAGCGTGGCCTCGTTGCTGTTCATGCTCTCGCTCGCGGTCGCCTGCCTCGCGTTGCAGTTCGCGCTGCTCGCCGCGCGCAACGAGGATCTCGCGATGGTCGACTGGCTCACCGGGCTGCTCAACCGCCGCGGTTTCTTCCGTGCGATCGAACACGCCGACGGCGCGCGCGCGGGCGCGGAGCGCGTCACGAGCATCATCATGCTCGACATCGACCACTTCAAGCGCGTCAACGACCAGCACGGCCACGCCGCCGGCGATCGCGTGCTGCAGGCCGTCGCCGACCGCCTGCGCGAACTCGCCTCGCCGTCGGACCTCGTCGCGCGCATGGGCGGCGAGGAGTTCTGCGTCGCGATGCCCGGCGCGCGACGCGAACACGCGTTCGCGCGCGCCGAGGCGATCCTCGCGCACTGCCGCAACACCACCGTGCCCGCCGCCGACGGCCGCGCGATCCGCTTCACCGTGAGCGCGGGCGTGTGCGAAGCCTCGCCGACGCTGTCGATCGACGATGCGCTCGCGCAGGCGGACGCGGCGATGTACGCGGCGAAGCGCGAAGGGCGCGATCGGGCGATGGCCGCGCACGACCTCGAACGCGGCGCGCGCGCATGACGCGATCCGGCGCGACTCGTCGCCGCGGCGACGTCGGACGCAGGATGGGACGCAACCCGTAAGGCGGGAGGCAACTGCACGGCGGCGAGTCCCGCCGCGTTCCTCGATGCGCGCGTCGTGCGCATGCCGTCGCGGGAGCGACTTCAGTCGCGATGCTTCTCCCGTCGCCGCGCACGCCACCCTGCCACCACGCGCATCGCGACGAGATCGAGCCGGTCCATGAAGCGCGCGACGAGCACGGACTCTTCCGCGAGCAGCACCGCGCCGGCGAGCATGACGAGCAAGCCCGGTCCGGGCAGCACGATCATCGCGAGCCCGAGCACGATCAGCACGAGTGCCGCCACGATCACCGCGACGCGCGCCCAGCCCGGCGTGTCGCCGCGATGCGCGCGCTGGTGATGCGCCTGGAAACGCTGGCCGCGCGGTACGGCGAGGAACGCACGCCAGCGCGCTTGGAAGGCTCGGAACATGCGGGTCCTACGGGGAGCGTAGTGATCATCGTGCGCACGACGTCCTGAATGGGTCTCGTCCGGCGGCCGCGTGCGTGCAGGATGGCTCTTGCGTGGCGAGCGACGCTTCGCACGTGCGAAGCGGTGGGACTCGCGACCGGACTTGGGCGAAACCCGCGACGTGTTGCGCGCTGCGTCCCACCCTACGGTCCGCGGTCATCTACCGGACCGAATGGTGGCGCTTGCCAGCGCTTCGATCCGCGCGAGCCGCGCCGGCTCGACCTGCTTGCGGTCGACGACGAGGCCGAGCGCTTCGCGCGCGGTGCCCTCGGCGGCGCGCGGGTCGCCGAGGTCCGACTGGGTCGACGCGAGCGTATCGAGCAGTTCGATCCGGTGCAGGCGTCCCGCGGGGGCGAGGCGTTGCCACAGCGCGAGCGCCTGCGTGATGTCGGCGAGTGCTTCGCGCGATCGCCCGAGCGCGTCGAGCACGCGCGCGCGGCGCGCGAGCACGATCTCGGCCGTGGCGCCGTCGCGTTCGCCGAGCCGGTCGAGTACGGCGCTCGCCTGGTCGCACAGGACCAGCGCCGACGCCGCGTCGTCGCGGCGCAAGGCCAGTTCCGCGCGCAACTGCAGCAGGCGGGCGATCCAGTGGTGGCGCTCGCCGAACAGTTCCCGTGCCATCGCGAGCGCGCGTGCGCTGCGCGCGTCGGCGTCGTCGAGGTCGTCGCGGGCGAGCGCGAGTTCCGCCTGGTTGGCGTGGTGCTCGATGCACGAACGCGTGGCGTGCAGGTCGGGGCGTTCGCACCAGGCGAGCGCGGCGCGGAAATGCGCGGCGGCGCGATCGAGTTCGCGCTGCCGGAGTTCGAGCTTGCCGAGCGACGCCTGCGCGTTGGCGACGCGCAGGTGACCCTCGCCGTAGATCGCCTGCATCATCGCCAACGCGCGCGTGAGCAACGGCTCGGCCTCGTCGAGGCGTTCCTGCAGGCGCAACGTGTCGCCGAGGTTGAGCAGGGCGAGCGCGATGCGGTCGTGCGGCGCGTCGTAGAGCTGTTCGGACGTCGCGAGCGTTTCGCGCAGCAACGCTTCCGCGGCCGCACTGTCGCCCTGCGCCTGGCGCACGCGCGACAGGTCGGTCAGGCCCTGCAGGAATTCCTCGGACGGCGTGCGCCCGCTGTCGCGCCAGTCGTGCAGCGCCGTCTCGAGCAGCGGCGCGGCCTCGGCGTAGTGGCCGGAGCCCGTGAGCAGGTTGCCGCGCGCGAGGCGCGCGCGCACGTCGCCGTCCGAACCCGCGCCGTACACGGCGGTCGCGTTGCGCGCCGCTTCCTCCGAGATCGCCAAGGCCTGCTCGGTGCGCGCCGAATACATCAGCGCGGTGGCATAGCTGCTCAGCGCTTCCACGCGCTCGGCATCGTTGCCGGCGCGGATGCGCGGCAGCAACGCTTCGTAGGCGGCGCTCGCCTCGGCATAGCGCGATTGGTGCACGAGCAGGTTCGCCTGCAGCAGCTGGATGCGCGTGCGCGTCTCGTCGCCCGGCGCGTAGACCGAGCCCGCGAGCGCGGAGGCCTGTGCGAACAACCGCTCCGCCTGCGCGTAGTCGCTGCCGGCGAGGCCGACTTCGCCGAGCGTGCGCAGGAATTCCACGCGCGTGCCCACGGGCAGGTCGGTGCGCGCCTGCAGCCGGTCGCTCGCACGGTGCGTGAGCTGCTCGAGGGTCAGGCGCTGGTCCGGCATCTGGCCGGCCTTGGCGGCGTCGAACAGGTCCATGAGGAAGTCGCGCACCGCGGTCGCGCGCTGCGCCTGTTCGCGCGCGATGCGCGCCTGCCACAGCGCGAGCGAGACGCCGGCGACGATCGCGACCAACGCGAGCGCTGCCGCGAGCGCGGCGGCGCGGTTGCGTTGCACGGTCTTGCGCAGGCGATAGGCGAGGGACGGCGGGCGCGCGCTGACTGGCTCGTTGCGCAGGTAGCGCTCGAGGTCGTCGGCGAACAGTGCCGCCGAGAGATAGCGCCGCTGCACATCGAACGCGTGCGCGGTGCCGTGGATCGCGTCGAGGTCGCCGCGCAGCGCGTGCGCGAGCGCCGGTTTCGGCGGCAGGCCCGCGGGCAAGGGTTCGGTCGACTCCGCGCACGCGCGCGAAAGATCGAAGCGCGTATCGCCGTTCGGCAGCAGGCGCCCGGTCGACAGCTCGCCCATGAGGATGCCGAGCGCGTAGATGTCGGTCGCGGTGGTGACGGGGCCGGGCAGGTACTGCTCGGGCGCGGCGTAGCCGGGGGTGAGCGAGATCGCGTGCGTCTGCGTGGCCGGGTGCTCGGCGTCGTCGAGCAGGCGCGCGATGCCGAAGTCGAGCACCTTGATCTCGCAGTCGGCATCGACGAGCACGTTCGACGGCTTGAGATCGCGGTGCACGACGAGCGCGCGATGCGCGCTGTCGACTGCGCGGCAGGCCTTGGCGAGCAGGGCGAGCCGTGCGCGCAAGTCGAGCGCGTGCGCGTTCGCGTACTCGGTGATCGGCCGGCCGTCGACGAACTCCATCGCGATGTACGGGATGCCGGCGTCGGTGATGCCGCCGTCGATGAGTCGCGCGATGTTCGGGTGCGACAGCTGCGCGAGCACGCCCTGTTCGCGTCGGAACCGGCGCTGGCCGTCGGCCGAGAACAGGCCCGTGCGCAGCAGCTTCAGCGCGACCGTCTGCGTGCCCGCGCCGCTCGCGCGCGTCGCGCGGAACACGATCGACGTACCGCCTTGCCCGAGCACCTCGAGCAACCGGTACGGGCCGATCTCGCTGCCGACGAGGCCGGCGCCGCTGTCGTCGCGCGGCGTGTAGTGCTCGATCAGCTCGGCGGCCGGCATCGCCAGCAACGGCGAACCGCCGGCGTCGGCGGCGAGCATCGCGAGCAGTTCCGCGCGCAGCGCCGGATCGGGAGCGTGATCCGCGAACCACTGCTCGCGCTGCGCCGGCGCGAGGTCCACGAGCTGGTCGAAGCACTCGCGCAAGCCCGGCGGCGGGTTCACGACAGTCGCGCTTTGAGGAATGCCGAGGCGAAGCGCCAGTCGCGCGCGGCCGTGCGCGGCG
>Ga0068853_100001858_pt1 | contig 15518 bp, 8 predicted proteins | sample KBSCornC32_FD_65655 | JGI IMG/M metagenome (GOLD analysis project Ga0068853, IMG submission 65655) | Corn rhizosphere microbial communities from Kellogg Biological Station, Michigan, USA - KBS Corn C3-2 | ecosystem: Host-associated > Plants > Roots > Rhizosphere > Soil ...
CTGCCTGACGGCCGTTGCCATTGCGTGTCTCTATCTGCGAGGAACTTCCCGAATCCGATTCTCGCGAGGTGCAACTGACACTCAGCAGAATGCATATCGAAGGAATCCAAAGAATTCTGTGCATGATCAATTTCCGATCAATTTGGCGTGCCGCTGACCAACCCGGTAGATATTTGCTCAGGGGCTGGAAAAATACTGCGACCTTTTTGGCCTTCTGCACGCGATTTTCTGCTTGTCCCGAGCCGAGTCCGTCGGTCAAGCAAAAATTGCACATTTCAGGCCGCTGTCCGCCAGAGACGTGGCTCATCTGCTCGCCATCTCGTGAAAAGGCAATTGCCGCCAGCCGCCCCCCTCGTTCAATTCGAGCAGCGTCTCATGGAACTCCTCCAAAAATGGGCGATCGCCGACGCTGAGATAGGTGATCTCGGTCGCCGCCAGGACTTGATACACGCGAACGGCCCGCTCGGCCGTCAGAGCGCTGACGGACCGATCGAGAAATGCGAATGCAGGATTAGCCAGCAGCAGCCGCGCGATTGCAAAAAGCTGCTCTTCACCCTGCGAAATCGAGTTTGACCAGTCGCAGCCTCCATCCAGCCCTCCGATTCTGTTCAAGACCTCTTCCAGGCCGATCATCCGAATGACTTCCAGGATCCGCTCGGTGTCTGAATCCTCGGAAGGCAGGCCGTACAACACCTGTTCGCGCAGAGACCCGGGAACGACATACGGCCGCTGGGGGAGAAACATCACCTGCGCCAGATGTGGGCGGGTGATGCGGCCCGCGCCGGCGACCCACAACCCCGCCGTGGCGCGGAACAAGGCGCTTTTCCCCGCTCCGTTCATGTCGCTGATCAGCACGCGCCGGCCGCGATCGACCTGCAACGAGAGGTCTTTGACCAACACCCTGCGCTGATCGGGCGTCGTCAACGTGACCCCTTCGTAGGCCACGCGCGAGTCGTCCTCGACGATCTGCAGCGGTCGCCGTGCGCGCGCCGGCTGACCGAGCGCCGCCTGTAACAGGCCCAGGCGGGTCAGCACGGCAGCGAACGAGGAAATAATCTGAAACTGGGCCACGATCAGCGACAAGGCGCCGAGCAACTGGGCAAAAGCCATGGCCGACTGTGTCACTGTGCCGAAATCCACGTCGCCTCGAACATAACGGGGAGCCACGATCAGAATGGGAATGACCTGGACCAGATAGTTGTAGCCCGACGTGAAAAAGCCCACGTTGCGCTTGACGCCAATGACCTGTTTGAAATTCTCTGCCAGTCGCGTCAGCAGTTTCTTGAGACGCAGGTTCTCATCCTTGTTGCCTTGAAGCAGCGTGATCGGCTCGGCAAATTCACGGATGCGCGTCAGCGCATAGCGCAGGTCGGCCTCCTTCTTGAGCTGCAGGTTGTCGAGACCCGGCAACCGCCGGCCCAGGTAAATCGTCGCCAGTGAACCGCCGAGCGCATACAAGACCGTGGTGACGAACAGCCAGGGCGTAATCAACCAGAGCACGGTGGCGAAAGCGATGACTGTCAGTGCCGAATTCACCAGCATCAGCAGAAAAGACAGAAATGTTTCGGTAAATATTTTGACGTCTTCGGTGATGCGCTGGTCCGGGTTGTCGACCTCGTCTCGCAATTGAATGCGGTAAAATGTGTCGCCTGCGAGATAACCGTCGATCAGGTGTTTGCTGAGCCACACCCGCCACAACAGCGCCAGCCGATCTTGAGCGTACTGATAGAAGACCGCCACGATCGTCGAGCCGGCGAAGACGGCGACATAGAACATGGCGTAGTAACCATACCGCCGCGTATCTCGATCCGCGACCGCCGTCATGAATCCGCGGCCGACATAGCTGTTGGCGACGTTCAACCCATTGAGCGAGAACACCAGGAGCAGGATCAAGGCCAGCGCTCGCAGGACCCGCCAGCGCATCTCCGATTGCAGGATCGGCAGGGTGATTTTCCGCAGATGCGACCACAGGCGGTGCGGGGACCAATTCATGAATTGCTCCGACGGCAAACCGAACCATTGTGTTCTGCCGTTGACCAGAGTGGGCGCGCTGCGAGCAAAGGAAACGCTTTAAAGACCCCGCGGACATGCGCTCTATGATCTCTCGATACGAGCGGCATGCAGCTTGTGTTCCGCAGTCGAATAAAACTGGCCCCGCCAATGACATTGTGCCCTCTCCTGTCGATCGGTTACATTCGAATTGTATTTCCGCCTTCTTCGCTATTTGAGTCGCTGCACGATGACGTTATCGCGGGCATCCATCGTCACCTGGCTTCTGTCAGGCATTGTCCTGATTGGACTACCGTCGCGATCTGCCCTTGCGGCGCCCCCTGAAATCGCACAGCAGCATCAGAATGCCCCCGCTCCTGCCGGCAAACCACCCGTATTCGAAACCGATGTCGCGCCGCTGCTCAAAGCAAAGTGCTCGAAATGCCACGGCGAGAAAGAGCGCAAGGCCGATCTTGATCTGGGCTCGTTGACCGCCATTTTGAAAGGGGGCGAATCGGGCCCGGCCATCGTGCCCAAGGACGTCGACAAGAGCCTGCTTTACGAAAAAGTGGTTGCCGGCGAAATGCCCCCTGGCAAGAAAGACCGGCTCACTGAAGCCGAGTTGGCCATCATTCGCCGCTGGATTGAGGCCGGAGCTCACGCAAGCTCCAACGCGCCAGATGCAGATAGGATCACACAACATGATGTGATTCCCATTCTGCTGCGGCGCTGCACGGTCTGTCACGGCGCCCGAGTGCAGGAAGCGGGTCTCGATCTGCGGACCAAGGCTGCGATGCTGCGCGGCGGCAAGTCGGGCCCGGCTATCGTCCTTGACAAACCGACCGAGAGCTTGCTGATCCAGAAGATTCGCGCCGAGCAGATGCCTCCCCTCACGAGGCTGATTGAAGTCAGCATTAAACCGATCGAGCTGGCTGAAACCGAAATCCTCGAAAAATGGATCTCGCGCGGCGCGCCGGAAGTCGAGATCAGGCCCGACGTGGCTACGACCGAACCCGACCCGCTCGTTTCCGACAAAGACCGCGAATTCTGGTCGTTCCGGCCCCCGCAACCGCAACGCCCTCCGCAGGTCCAGCACGTCGAGCGCGTGCGTAACTCGATCGACGCGTTCATTCTGCAGCAACTGGAAAAAAAAGGCCTCTCGCTCGCGACCGAAGCGAATCGGACGACCCTGTTGCGGCGCGTGACTTTCGATCTCACCGGCCTGCCGCCGGAGCCTGCTGAGATTGCGGCGTTTCTCGCAGATCGCTCGAGCATGGCGTATGAGACCGTCGTCGATCGGCTGCTGGCCTCGCCGCGCTATGGCGAGCGTTGGGGCCGTCACTGGCTCGACCTGGCCGGCTATGCGGATTCCGAAGGGAAGCGCGAACAAGACATTCCGCGGCACTCGGCCTGGCGGTATCGCGATTATGTCATCAGTGCGTTCAATTCCGACAAATCCTACGATCGATTCCTGACCGAGCAGATCGCAGGCGACGAACTGGCCGATTACGAGCACGCCTCGGAAATCACGAACGAGATGTCCATGAACCTGGTCGCGACCGGTTTCCTGCGCATGGCCCCCGACCCGACCTGGTTCAATCTGACGAATTTCATTCCCGACCGGCTCGACGTGGTCGCCGACGAAATCGACATCTTCAGCTCGACCGTGCTGGGGCTGACGATGAAGTGCGCCCGCTGTCATACGCACAAATTCGATCCTATTCCCCACCGCGATTATTTCCGGCTCGTCGACATCTTCAAAGGCGCGTTCGATGAACACGACTGGATGAAGACGAACTGGCACAACGGTCTCAGCATGGGGGTGCGCAACGACCGCGACCTGCCGTATGTGGCAACAACCGAACGCCGAACTCGCGAAGACCACAACGCAAAATTGCAAGCCGGCATTGCGGCCGAGCATGCTCGGCTTGATGAGCGCGCTCGCGAGCTGACGACGAAATACGAAGCCGAGCGTTTGGCGCAGATTCCCGATGCGTTGCGAGGGGACGTTGCTTCAATGCTCGCCACGCCTGCCGACAAACGGTCGGCCGTGCAGACCTACCTGGCCGAGAAATTCGAAAAATCCGTGCGAGTTGACCGCGCCGAATTGCTCAAGATCGACGCCGGCTTCAAGAAATTGAGCGACGAAGCGGGACAGCGCGTGGCCGCTCTCGAAGGGCAAAAACTGCCTGAGCCCATGATCCGCGCCCTGTGGGACCGGGGTGAGCCTTCGCCCACGTACATGTATCGGCGGGGAGATTACCTCAGCCCGGGGAGGCTCGTTGGTCCCGGCGTGCCTTCCGTCTTGACCGATGGCAAGACTCCGTTTGAAGTGACCCCCCCCTGGCCGGGAGCGAAGAAAACAGGACGCCGGCTGGCTCTGGCCCGCTGGCTGACCCGTCCCGATCATCCGCTCACTGCGCGGGTGATGGTCAATCGCATCTGGAAGCACCATTTCGGTATCGGCTTGGTGAAGACGCTCGACAATTTCGGGAAGATGGGTACGCCGCCGACGCATCCCGAGCTGCTCGACTGGCTGGCCGGCGAGTTCGTTCGCAGCGGCTGGAGCATCAAGGCCATGCACCGGCTGATGGTGACGAGTGCGACGTACCGGCAATCATCCGCCGTCACAATGGCGCAGGAGCAGCAAGATCCCGAAAATGTGCATTATTCACGTATGCCCCTGTCTCGCTTGAGTGCCGACCAGCTTTACGACGCGATGTTGCTGGCTGCCGGCCGACTCGACGAGACCCGTTTTGGACCGGCCGACGCAGTCGACGCGCGCCCCGACGGGTTAGTTGTCCCGCGCCGTACCGCGCGCGGCTGGCGGCGCAGCATCTACGTGCAGCAGCAGCGAAAGGTCGTTGTCACCGGCCTCGAGAGCTTCGATTTTCCGCTGATGAACCCGAATTGCAGCGATCGGCGCGATTCGACCGTCGTGTTGCAGGCGCTGCACCTGATGAACAACGGCATGGTCTCGGAGCTGGCTGAAGAATTCGCGCGGCGCGTCACATCGGAAGCCGGACCGGAACCTGCATCACAGATTGAAAGGATCTTTCTCGTGGCGCTGGGACGTCGTCCCAACAGCGATGAACTGGCGCTGGCACAGGCGTCGCTATCGCAATTGACCGACCGTTGGGCCGCCGAGCCGGCGGCCGGTGGAAAGCTGGATCGGGCCACGGCGGCGCACAAGGCCCTGACAACGTATTGTCACGCCATCCTGAATTCGGCGGAGTTTCTGTATGTGGATTGATCGGCGAAGTTTCATTGGTCAGGTTGCAGGTGGCATCTACGGCGCTGCCTTGGCGTCATTGCTGGGCCGTGATTTGTACGGCAACGAAATCGCGCACGCCATTCCGCCCAATGACCTGCTTCCCAGAAAGCCCCATTTCGAACCCAAGGCGCGGGCCGTCATTCATCTGTACATGAACGGCGGGCCCAGTCAGATGGATCTGTTCGATCCGAAGCCGATGCTCGACAAGTTGCACGGAACGCAGCATTTCAATCAGATCGCAGGGGAGATCGAGAACGTCAAGGACGCCGGGTCGATCATGCGCTCGCCCTACAAGTTCGCGCAGCACGGTCAGTCGGGCATGTGGGTCTCGGACGTCATGCCGCATCTGGCGAAGCAGGTCGACGACATCGCCTTCATTCGCTCGATGCACACGACCAATTTGACGCACGAGCCAGCAATTTACCTGATCCATACCGGCAAAATGGGTCCCGGCCGTCCGTCGATCGGATCCTGGGTCGTGTACGGACTGGGGAGCGAGAACCAGAACCTGCCTGCTTACGTCGTGCTCGACGATCCACTCGGGCTGCCTATCAATGGCGTCGAGAACTGGCAGTCGGGTTTTCTGCCACCCGTATTTCAGGGAACTCGGTTCAAGGCAACCGGATCGCCGGTCCTCAACCTGCGGCCCGAAGTCGAGCGCCCTGCCGAAGTGGTTGCCATGGAACGTGACCTTTTGGCCCGGGTCGACGCGGCCCATAAGGCCAAACGACCCGGCAATCCCAAACTCGACGCCCGCATCGCCAGTTACGAGTTGGCCGCGCGCATGCAGATGGCGGCGACGGACGCCCTCGACCTGACGCAGGAAACGCAGGCGACGCTCGACTCTTATGGCATCGGCAAGCAGCCGACTGAATCTTACGGACGCCGCTGCCTGATCGCCCGCCGCTTGATCGAACGGGGCGTACGGTTCGTGCAACTGTTCATCAACGCCCAGATCTGGGACAACCACACCAGCATCGCCGCCGACCTCAAAACCGCCTGCGATCGGACCGATCAACCGGTCGCCGCGCTGCTCAACGACCTGAAACAGCGCGGGCTGCTGGACAGCACGCTGGTGATCTGGGGCGGCGAATTCGGCCGCTTGCCGATCGCCCAGTTGCCCAAAGACAAGAATGAAAAGAACGCCGGCCGCGATCATAACAAGAACGCGTTCTGCTCATGGTTCGCGGGCGCGGGCGTCAAAGCAGGCCATGTCCACGGCGCCACCGACGAACTGGGTTTCGCCGCGGTGGAGAATAAAGTCAGCGTTCCCGACTGGCACGCAACGATTCTGCACCTGTTGGGGTTCCATCACGAAGAGCTGTTCATCGAACAGAACGGCCTCAAAGAACGCCTCACCGGCGTCAATCCCGCGCGGGTGGTGAAGGAAATCCTCGCGTAGGGCTCACTCGTTCCCAGGCTCTGCCTGGGAACGCACTGCCACGGAGGCTCTGCCTCGCGTCTCGACTGGCAGAACGACAACAGAATTGCAGAAAGATGTACAATGCAATGCGCTTCCACATCAGGTCCGACCGAAACGTGAGCAGGAAGCCAATTCAAATGGCTATCGAGGCAGAGCCTCCCCGCAGTGGGTGCCCAGGCAGAGCCTGGGAACCAGGAAATCTCCGCCTTGCCGCATTCTTGCTCGTACTTGAAATTCTCGGTGCGATCGCGCGTGTGACACCGGCGCACGCCGAAATCAAGATTCTGCCTGTGAAGTTCGACCTCGAGGCGCTCCAGAAGCCTCCCGAAGTTTTTCCGACGGATCAGTTCCGGGCCGAAGGGACACGGGCGTTTTACTACGAAGGGCTGCGCTATCGAGGGAAACCGACTCGCGTCTTCGCCTATTACGGCGTGCCCAAGGGACCGCCGGGGACAAAATTCCCAGCGATGGTATTGATTCACGGCGGCGGTGGAACGGCCTTTGACCGTTGGGTGCGTGTCTGGACGGCGCGCGGATATGCAGCGATCGCCATGGATCTGTGCGGCTGCGTCCCGGAGGGAACTTATGGGAACTGGAAGCGCCATGAGCACGGTGGCGCGCCCGGCTGGGACGCCAGTTTCGGTCAGATCGATGAGCCGATCGAAGATCAGTGGCAATATCACGCAGTCGCGGCCGTCATTCGCGGACACTCATTATTGCGCTCGTTTCCCGAGGTGGACGCCGATAAGATCCGCATGACCGGCATCTCCTGGGGCGGATACTTGACGTGCCTCGTCGCCAGCGTCGACCAGCGATTCAAATTTGCCGCTCCGGTCTACGGTTGCGGATATTTGGGAGACAACTCGGCCTGGCTCCCCGCCTTCGACAAGATGGGTACCGAAAAGTCCGGCCGCTGGCTCAATTTGTGGGATCCGTCGCGTTATCTGTGGGACGCCAAGATGCCCATGCTGTGGGTCAACGGCACGAACGACTTTGCCTACCCGATGGATTCGTGGCAGAAATCGTATCGACTGCCGGAGACATCCCGCAAACTGTGCCTGCGCGTTCGCATGCCGCACGGCCATGGGCCGGCTGGCGAGAATCCGGAAGAGATTCACATCTACGCGAACTCGTTGCTGAAGGGCGGGCTGCCGTTGGCGACGATTACCGGGCAGGGCCGTGAGCAGGACAAAGCCTGGATCAGGTACGACTCCCAATCGCCGATCGTCAAAGCCGAGTTGAATTTCACCCGTGACACGGGCAAATGGCAAGATCGCAAATGGGAGACGGCAGCCGCGACCGTCGATGCCGTGAAGCTGAGAGTCGCCGCCGAGCTCCCTGCCGGGACAACCGTTTATTACTTCAACATTTTCGATGACAACGCTTGCGCCGTCAGTTCACCGCACGAGGAACTGGAAAAGGCTGCCCGCTAACTGTATTAACGAAGATATTAATTCTTCGTAAAGATTTGCCAGCCAGAACCTGGAACCGCAGCGAGAATTGACGGTTACCCGCCAGTAGTTGCTCGAAACAGCCTGTGTTCAATACCGCGCTGAGTTGTCCCCCGGACAGATCTACTCTATTCTATAGCCCTTCGTGGTCGGGCCAGGGGCCATTACAGAGAGGGGGACGGCGGGAATGAGCACACTCGTGATAATCACGCTAGGAGGGCTCGTTTTCTTTCTGTTGGTCCAAATCGCGTGGATGGTGCGGTTCTGTAACCTTTTTCGACGGGCGCGTACCCGGCAACCCGCAACTGCCAGCACGCCATCCGATCAGAAAACTCCAAAAGTCGCCGTCATATTGCCGCTGCGGGGACCGGACCCGTACCTGAGCGACTGCGTGCGCGGCCTCTTGCAGCAGAATTACCCGCGGTATGACGTACGAATTGTTGTCGACAGCCGCGAAGATATGGCCTGGGATATCGTCCACCAGGTCATCGAAGACAGCGGCGCCAGGCACGCAAGGGTTCGCGTGCTCGAGTCGCGGCTGACTACGTGCAGCCTCAAGTTAAGCGCGCTCGTGCAGGAAATCTCCAATCTCGACGAGTCGTACGACGTCATCGCCTTCCTCGACGCCGACGTGATCCCATATTCGAACTGGCTTGCCGACTTGGTCGCTCCCTTTGCCGACCCCAAAATTGGGGCCACGACCGGGTTTCGCTGGTATATGCCTTCGGCAGGCGCCAATCCCGGTACGCTGGTGCGCTACTTGTGGAACATCGGCGCGGTCGTCCAGATGTATGTTTACCGGATGGCCTGGGGAGGCTCGCTGGCCATCAAGGCCCAGGCTTTCCGCGAGGCCGATCTTCTGCAGAAGTGGACGCGAACTCTCTACGAAGACGTCCTGACGTATCACGCCTTGCAGGAAGTCGGGTTGAAGCTGCAATTCGTTCCCGCAGTCATGATGGTCAATCGCGAAACGATTGATTTTGCCAGCTGCTTTCGTTTCATCCGGCGGCAGATGCTCAACGTGCGTCTCTATCACCGCGCCTGGCCGGCAGTTCTGTCGTTCGGCATAGCGACGACGGTCAACCTGATGGCAACGAGCATGCTGTGTACGAATGCGATTCTGCACCGCGATTGGTTGACCGCGGGCTGGATTGCCGCCGGAGCCACGCTCTACGGCGCTGGGATGTGTACATTCTGGTACATCCTCGAAGTTCTGGCGCGGCGCGTCGTCAGGGAACGCGGCGAACAAGTCACTCCCGTCCGGCTGAGATCATTTATCGCCGCCCCTCTGGCGCAGGCCGTATTTTTTGGCTGCCTGGTTGCCGCCATGGCGCGGCGTCGCATCGAATGGCGCGGCGTCACCTACGTGCTTGAAGGCGCCAACGTCCGCATGCTCGAATATCGCCCGTATCGGCCGATTCCAGCGGAAGTTCTGGACGCGAGCGTCTCGCTGTAGGAAATTTGCCAATGCTCGGGAGGGTGAGGCTCCCGCCGAGCCGCCGGTCGACTGCCGCTCGCAAACTGCCATTCCAATGGGCAGTCATTCGGCATTCGCAACAGGTGTCCCATCGGAGCGAAAAGCTGCGGATATTTGCACACTCGGCAGGAGCCTCGCCCTCCCGATGCCGGCCTCCAGGCGTCATCACATCGGATAATTCCAGGCTTCGAAACTGCGGCCCCATTCCCGCGCGATGAGTTGCCGCAAGTCTTCGTCAATTTTCGCGTGCTCGTTCTTCTTGTAGTCTGCCAGGGTGCCCACGTACTCCCGAATCTTCGGTTCAACGTGTGCGTAATCGGGAAGATCGAGCGCTTCGTAAATTTGCCGCACCTGCCCCAGCGGGTCGTGTTCCAGATCTTCGTAGCCGACGTCGAAAAAGCGGCCGGCCGGAATCAGTTTCTTCTCTTCGAAATAGGCGTCGTACATTTCATTGTACTGGCGAATAATGCGATCGTTCAGCTTGTCGTAGTCGCGCTTTTGCAGACGGTACTCGCCATCCCAGCCGGCGATCATCTTCTGGGTCGAGCGGAAGACGGCGTACGGATTGCGGTGAATATGCAGAAATCTGGCCTCCGGAAACATTTCCAGAAGCAGCCGAATGCGCGCCGTGTGGTGCGGCGACTTGAGGATCAGCGGCCGACCGTATTTCCAGGTCAGTTTCTTGAGAAACGTGCGCAGGGCGTCCTGCCATTCGCGAAGCTCGTTTTCCGGCACGTCGCGGAGCGTCAGATATCTGTCGTAATGCTCTTCGCGGCGCGGAAAGACAATGCTCATGCTGCACGAGCGGCGCGACGTGCTGCAGATCGCACACTCTTCCTCGGCCGGCTCGTCAAATGCCAGGAACACGTTGTCGAACGGCCGCGTTTTCGGCAGAAACGGTTTGAGAAGCCGCGGCAGGATCCATTCCGAACACAAGAACGTGGTCGGAAACAAGACCTGGTAAAAATTGGGATACGCGAACCGGTCATCCAGGCTCATCAGATTGTGCAGGTGCGTCGTTCCGCTTCTCCAGTGCCCGAGGATGAACAAAGGCGGCTTGATTTCAGTGGCAGCCACCTGCGATCCATAGCGGACGCGTTCATACCGGCGGTAGGCGCTGGTGACTGCGCTGATCATCGAAATTTCAGCCGCTCGAATGAGACAGGTCGGATGCACCGCAAAGCTGTTCTCACGCAGGGCTTTGAACCATTCGCCGCAACTGATGCCGATCAGCATACCGGGACTGAACGGCACGAACAGGGAATCGCGCCGGGAGGTGGACGATCGTTGCATTGTCGACGATTGATTCATTTGGAAACGCGAATTCAGCGGATACGGGAAATCGGCGAAGTTCAAATCATACAGCCGATTGGTGTGCTGGACCAGATTGACGATAAAGTTCAATTCGTTTAGCGGGGAGGCGCAGCCGAGCACTTGGTCGAGTTGCAATCCATCGAGAGTTGAGCTCGGCTGCCCCTCGTCGCTAAACGACATGCTTGAACTTTGCTCGCTCAGCGTCGCTCAACAGCCCTTTGAACAGGATCTGCAACATGGCAGCATACTGTTCATCGAGTGACACCGTTCGCCCGACGAAATGATTCGTGAACATCGCCCCGTACAACAGACTGCCGATGGTGTCGGTAATCCGTTCCACGGGTAAATCGTCTCGAAACTGGCCCGCGGCGATCAGTTGCCGGTAGAGCTCGCGCCAATACTCGAGATTGGCCGCACGGTACTCGAAATAGGTGGGCTGCTTGCGGTCCCGAAAGATGGCCCGTTCCTGAATGACCAGCTCGACATATTCGGGGTGCTCTTCGAAAAAGGCCAGATAGGCTCTGATCGCTGCGGCGATCCGTTCGAATGGCTCGGAAACGCTCTCGGCAGCCCCGCGGACCGTCTGCTGCATCCAGCTCATGCCCCAGTCGACGCAGGCAAAGAACAGCTCCTGCTTTCCTGGAAAGTACAGATAAAGCGTTCCCTTGGCGATGCCCACTTCGGCCGCAACGCGCTCCATTTCGCACCCGGCGAAGCCCTCCTGCGCAAACAAACGGGCCGCCTTTTCGACAATTGCCTGGCGTTTCTGGGCTCGTCGTTCAGATCCCGTCAGGTCGGATTCGGCGGCGTCGCTCATGGCGTCCTTCTGATATGCCATTTTACCAATTGAAAGCCGTGGAAACTTGCGTACAATGGCGAATTGATCCACATGACTGACCGGTCAGTCATATCATACTACGTTGCCCTGCCGTCCGAGGCACAGAATCAGCGATTCACGACCGGAATTCACGAAAAAGAGACATGTCAAACGCTCCGTTGCTCAATCGTTTAACCCCGAGCCTACGGCGAGGCCGGCCAAGATTCGCTGTGGTCAGTGATCGCGGCCGGTCGCGACAGTACGCCGTGCAAAGTTTACTTTCGCGACCGGGCGCGGATACAAATCTTGAGCCTAACTCTGGCCGGCCTCGCCGTAGGCTCGGGGTTAAACAAAATTGGCCTACGGCCGCGATGTCGACCGCACGCTATATTCTTTCATTGCTATGTATCGTTGCCGTCTCCTCCGGCTGCCGAAATGAAAAAGCGAAAACCGCCGAGGCCAAACCTCCTGAAGTCTTTTTCGAGCAGCCGGTCGAAAAGATGGTGACCGAGTACCAGGAGTTTACAGGACAAACCGTCGCTGTCGAGACGATCGAAGTTCGCGCGCGGGTCAGCGGCTATCTCGACAAGAATTTCTTCAAGGACGGCGATCTCGTTCGGGAAGGCGCACTCCTGTTTCAAATCGACGATCGTCCCTATCGAGCAGAGTTCGATCGTGCCGCAGCCAGCCTGGCGCAGGCCAAGGCACATCTGGAACGACTCAAGCGGCAGGAAGATCGTGCCAATAAGCTCTTTGAAAAGAAATCCACGTCCGAGGAACAATTCGAGCAGGCCCGTTTCGATCGAGCGGAGGCCGAAGCTGCCGTTTCGGCTGCCGAGGCGAGCCGCGAGACGGCCGAGTTGAACCTGGGGTTCACGAAGATCACTTCGAAAATCAGCGGGCGGATCAGCCGCCGCATGGTCGACCCCGGCAATCTTGTTCAGGCCGATACGACGCCGCTCACGACGATCGTCTCGCTCGATCCGATTTATGCGTACTTCGACGTCGACGAGCGCACGCTGCTGCGATTGCAGCGTGTCATGGAAGAAGAACACACCGATTCGGCCATCAGCTCGCAAGTGCCGGTCGAGGTGACGCTGGCCGACGAAGAATCCGCTCCTTTGTGGGGCAAGATCAATTTTCTTGATAATCAGGTCGACGCGAATACCGGCACGTTGCGGGCTCGCGCGGTTCTTGACAATCCCAAGGGACTGTTGTCACCGGGGCTGTTCGTGCGGCTGCGGATCCCGATCGGCAAGCCACGATCCCATTTGCTCGTCCATGAAGAGGCCCTGCAGGCCGACCAGGACAAGCGCTTCGTGTGGGTCCTCGACGAACAGGACAATGCCCTTTATCGTCAGGTCAAGATCGGCTGGCAGACCGAAGACCGGCGGCGGGTGATTCTCGACGGGCTGAAGCTCTCGGATCGAATTATCGTCAAGGGGGTTCAGCGCGTCCGGCGCAATAAGCCCGTCACGCCCGAACCGCTGCGAGACAGCGAAAACATCGCCGCAGCCGAGCCGCAGCCCGCGGTGGTCCCCGTGGCCAGTGCGCCCGTCCCCAAGCCTTTGGACTCCGCAACGCCGGAAGTAAAACAAGGTGCCGGAGGCCGTTAGCTTTACGATTTTATTCCTTTTCTTTGTGTCCTTAGTGCTCTTTGTGGCTCAAATTCGCTTCGGGACAAATAGGAGCCACAAAGGACACGAAGACCACAAAGGAAAAATGTATGCACGGCTGACCAAATGATTTGCAGGGGTAAAGATCGCATTTTGATCGTCGACAGCGTTCTCGCATGAAGTGAGTCCATTTTTTTGCCACAGATTTTTTGGCTGATCCGCACAACGTAAATCCGAAATCCCAAATCCCAACTCCGAAATCATCCGTGAGCTGACTCTCCCGGACCGCCAGATCGTTCCCTACGTCCCCTGCGTCTCCCTCCATGTTCTCGCGGTTCTTTATTGACCGACCGATCTTCGCTTCTGTCCTGTCCATCGTGATTGTGCTGGCGGGGTGGAACGGGGCGCGCCATCTGTCGCTGGCGCAGTATCCGCCGGTGACGCCGCCAACGGTGCAGTTCGACTGCAATTATCCCGGGGCCAGCGCGCAGGTCGTCGCGCAGACGATCGCGGCGCCGATCGAGCAGCAGGTCAATGGCGTCGAGAACATGATGTACATGTCGTCGCAATGCACCAGCGACGGTTCGTATACGCTGACAGTGACTTTCAAAACGGGAATGAACCTGAATCTGGCCCAGGTTCTGGTCCAGAATCGATTGGCGCTGGCGATGCCCCAGTTGCCGGCCGTCGTGCGGCAGGCCGGCGTGACGACTCGGAAACGGTCTCCTGAAATCCTGATGACGATCAGCCTGCATTCTCCGGAAGTCGGCTCGCAGGGTTCCCGATACGATCAACTTTATTTGAGCAATTACGCGCTGATGAAATGCCGCGACGAACTGTCGCGCCTGCCGGGCGTCAGTGAAATCATCGTTTTCGGTCAGCGCGACTACAGCATGCGGATCTGGCTCGATCCCGACAAGCTGGCTGTGAGAAACCTGGCCGTCACCGACGTGATTGCAGCCATTCGCGAACAGAATGTCGCCGTCGCCCCGGGACAGATTGGGCTGCCTCCGGCGACCGAGGGGCAGCCATTGCAGATTCCCCTGACGGTGCACGGCCGGCTCCGTGAACCGGCTGAATTCGACGATATCGTCGTGCGCCGCACGGCCGACGGCCGGAAAATTCGGGTCGGTGATCTGGGACATGCCGAACTCTCGGCCAAGAGCCACGACGTGAGCAATCGCTTCGACATGAAGCCCACGGTTGGCCTGGCCGTGTTCGCGCTGGCCGATGCCAACGCGCTCGAAACGGCGAAACTGGCGAAGGAAAAGATGGCCGAACTAGCGGCCGACTTTCCGGACGGCGTCGAGTATGAAGTCGGCTACGACACGACCCCCTTCATCGGCGAATCGATCGACGAAGTGAAAAAGTCGCTCCGTGACGCGATCATTCTGGTGGCCATCGTCGTGCTGGTATTCCTGCAAGGCTGGCGGGCAGCCATCATCCCGCTGATCGCCGTCCCCGTGGCGATCGTCGGCACGTTCGGCGTGATGTACGTCGCAGGGTTCAGCATCAACAATCTCACGCTCTTTGGGCTGGTCCTGGCGATCGGTATCGTGGTTGACGACGCGATCGTCGTGGTCGAGGCCGTCGAGCATCACATCGAACACGGGTTGCCCCCGCGTGCCGCGGCGTTCAAAGCGATGGATGAAGTTTCGGGCCCGGTAATCGCGGTGGGGCTGGTGCTGAGCGCGGTGTTCATTCCATGTGCGTTCCTTTCGGGCATCGTCGGACAATTTTTCCGCCAGTTTGCGCTCACCATCGCCGTCTCGACGATCATCTCGACTTTCAATTCGCTCACGTTGAGTCCGGCGCTAGCCGCCCTGCTCTTGCGGCCACGCTCGGCCAAGCGCGACCCGTTGACGTGGCTGCTCGACAGCCTGTTGGGCTGGCTGTTCCGGGCGTTTAACTGGGGCTTCGGCCGCTCGACGCGCGCTTATACGAACTTGGTCGGCAAGCTTTTGCGAGTTCCGGCGCTGGTACTCACCGTCTACGGTGGGCTCGTGCTTTTGACGTGGTGGACGTACGGTCAACTTCCCAGCGGATTCATTCCGTCGCAAGACAAGGGCTATCTGGTCGCCAGCGTGCAATTGCCCGATTCGTCTTCAGTGCTGCGGACCCGCGAAGTGATCGCGAAGATCGAAAAGATCGCCAAGG
>Ga0068853_100001859_pt1 | contig 15511 bp, 11 predicted proteins | sample KBSCornC32_FD_65655 | JGI IMG/M metagenome (GOLD analysis project Ga0068853, IMG submission 65655) | Corn rhizosphere microbial communities from Kellogg Biological Station, Michigan, USA - KBS Corn C3-2 | ecosystem: Host-associated > Plants > Roots > Rhizosphere > Soil ...
GCCGAGTTGACCTTAATTACGTCGTCCGCAGGAGTCGGTGAGGCTTGTGGCTTAGCGGACGGATCGGGCGTGCTGATGACGGACGGACCCTCGATCGTGATCTTTTTTGGGGTGGGCGTCGGCGTCGCTTTTGTCCGTCCGGACTGCGCGACAGAGGTGCCCACTAGTAGCACAAGCGGGGCGAGACAATAGAACGCGGATAAACGCAGATTGCGACAGATCACCACAGATATGAGAACGCCTATTTTCGTACTTCAGATCCGGTTTTCCGCCCGATCCGCTTCATCCGCGGCCCATTTGCGAGTGGCACTTCCGATCTGCAGCTATTTGATGCACGTTCGGAGCTTTCTGCTCGTTTAAACCACGATCAATTTGAACGCCGCAAATAGCAGCACGACCGCGAGCACGCGTCTGAGCGTTATCGAGTTAAATCTTCGCGCGCCGAGCGTGGATCCGATCAGCCCGCCCACGACTGCGGCAGCGATCCAGAGCCAAACACTCGATGGCAGCGAACTGAGGGCATTGTAATTAGCGGTCAGATTACCGAGAAGCCCCGCGATAGAATTTACCAGGATGAACGCCGCCGAGACCGCCGCGGCCGTTTTTGTCTCGGACCAGTTTGCGAGCAGCAGCACCGGCGTCAGAAATATTCCGCCGCCGACGCCCACGAGCCCCGACAACAGGCCGATAACGACACCGATCAGAAGCGCGATGAGGATGTTTGGCGGCTTGATCTCCTCGGTTGGACGCAGCTTCCATGCGAGGCGGATCGCCGCGAGAGCGAGTACGATCCCGAGCACTATCTTATAGACGTTCGTTGGCAGGTGTATCAGCCCGCCGATGTACGCAAACGGTATCGAGGTCACCGCGAACGGCCAAAACACCCGCCACTTAAAAAATCCCGCACGCCAAAACTGGTATGTCCCGATCGATGCGACAAACAGATTCAGCACCAATGCAGTAGGCCGCGTGACCTCGGGCATCACGCCCATAAACGCCATCACAGCCAAATACCCCGACGCTCCACCGTGCCCCACCGACGAATACATTACCGCCACGGCAAAGATCGCGAGAATGATCAGGATCAGCGTTGTGTCCATATATTGCCGTTCGCCTTGGCGAATGGCTAAGGCTAACAACCATTCAGGCTTTAGCTCAAATCAGCCGCGACGCTTCAGTCCACTCGACAAACCCGCGACCCACTTGAGGAACGACTCCTCGGTCACGAGATACGGGGCGCGGGAGTGGCTGCGCGGCGCGGTATCAAAGACGCCGTTGTCGCAGAGGGTGATGAGCATCCTGCGTGAGAGCGGCGGAACGATGAGCCTTTCCTTTCGCAGGATCCGCTCGATCTCAGATAGGCGAAGCATCGTCGAGGGCTTCAGCTCCAATAAACGTTGCGTGGTATTCATATGAGTTGAGTGGTAATTTGATGGATCTCGCCAGCCGTCGATGCGGTGGAATAAGGGTTTCGCTTCGCAAAGATGCACCCTTTGCGAAAACTACGCCAAAGTAAGAAACTTCCTGTATCTTGTGCATTCTACGCTGTTTTGCGAAAAGCTGCGTATCTTTCTCAGCCATTCCGCGCTTAACTTGAAACATGAACGGGCGGTGATGTAAGAGCCGCTTGAAACCTCGATACTGGCGCGGCCATTCATCGTCCGTTCATTACATATTATCAAACGTGCAACGCACACGCAAGCTGCAATCATGAACGACACAAAGAACATACTTCTCGCCTGGGTCAGTGCCGGCACGACCCTTCTCACCACACTCGGCGACGGCCTGATGCCTCTGGTATCGGCCGTCGTCCTGCCCATCATTTTCTTTGCAGTGGGCAAAACGGTCGACGTCCTGATCCAGCTCTACATCAACCGTAAGCGACGAGTGAAAGGCGATGAATGAGCGCGAGGAAAACAAAACATCGACAGTGGTCGCGGATGAAGTTCGCGACCTGGGCGGCGGCCACCAGCCCGCACCTGACGTGGAATGCTGCGCATCACAAGCGTCTCTTTGACGTGCTGGACGAGGTTACGGCGGAAAAGAGCGATCGACTCATGGTTTTTATGCCGCCACGGCATGGTAAGAGCGAGACGGTCACGATCCATTACGCCGCCTGGCGGCTCGAGCAGAACCCAAAGATGAACATCATTATCGGCAGCTACAACCAAAAACTCGCAAACCGCTTTTCGCGAAAGATCCGCGAGATCGCGAGAGACCATAAACTGCCGCTCAACGCCGATCGTCAGGCGGCGGAGGAATGGGAGACACGCGAAGGCGGCGGGGTTCGCGCGGTCGGCGTGGGTGCCGGGATCACGGGATTCGGTGGAGACCTCGTGATCATCGACGATCCGATCCGCGGGCGTGCCGATGCTGAGAGCGCGACCTTCCGCGACAAGACGCACGAGTGGTTTACGGATGACATATACACGCGGCTAACGCCAGACGGACAGGTGATCGTCATTCAGACACGGTGGCACGAGGACGATCTTGCCGGCCGGCTGCTAAAGGCGAAGCTTGCAGGAGAGGGCGACGACTGGGACGAATTATGCCTTCCGGCATTTGCCGGTCCCGATGATCCGATCAACAGACCCGAAGGCGCGGCGTTGTGGCCGGAGCGTTTCTCCGTGGAGCGTCTCGAGCAGATCCGCCGAATGCAGGGACACTACTCGTTTGAGGCGCTATATCAGCAGAGTCCGGTGCTGAAGAGCGGCGATCAATTTAAGCGCGAGTGGTTTACGAATTTTGTCGATGAGCCGCCCAAGGGCCTCACGTGGGTGCGTGCCTACGACCTCGCAATCTCGGAGAAGACGACGGCAGACTACACAGCGAGCTTCCGAGTCGCAAAGGACCGTGAAGGTAATTTTTACATCGACGGCGGCTATAGAAAGCGTGTCGACTTTCCGACACAACAGAGATTTGTCCTGGAGCGCGTCAGACGCGAGCGCGACACCATTCACTACATTGAGGACGCCATTCACGGGCGTGCTTTGTACCAGAGTCTTCGCCGCGACCTTGGACCGGATAGTCCGAGGCTCAAAACGGCTCCGGTCGTTGCGGACAAAGTTACTCGTGCCCTCGTGTGGCAGGCATGCGCCGAGGCAGGCAAAGTGATCCTGATAAAAGCTCCATGGAATGAGGCGTTCATCGATGAATGCTGCTCATTCCCAAAGGGCCGCCACGACGACCAGGTGGACGCGGTGAGCCTTGCGTTCAATGTCATTGAGGGGAAGAAAGGAAAAGGCTTTCACGCATTCGACTAACAGCCGTGTCCGTAGCCCGCACGTGAGTAAGGGCTCAACGTACGACGAGTCCCCGTCAAAAGAACGGCGACACGTGGGCTCCGCTCATTGATGTTGAATACCGGTACATTGAGCCCTTACTCACGTGCGGGCTACTGACACGCCTCGGCTACTGACTACCGACTACTGACTACTAATATGAACAACGACCTACAAACAGCACTCGACATTTTTCGACTCAACGCGATCAGGTACGCCAAGTACCAGCGGTACTACGACGGCAACCATGATCTCGCATTTGCGACCGAGAAATTTCAGAACACGTTCGGAAATCTCTTCCGCGAATTTGCTCTCAACCTCTGCCCCGTCGTCTGCGACGCAGTGCGCGACAAGTTGCGGATCGCCGGGCTGAAGGCGGAACCGCCTGCGTTAGCGGGTGGGTTCTTGGATGCCCGCGGTGGGCAGAAACCACCCGCTAACGCAGGTGGCTCTCCCTCGTCCGACATCTGGACCCGCAGCCGCATGGGCCTGCGTTCCGGCGAGGTACACAAGGAGGCATTAAGGACCGGCGACGCCTACGTGATCGTCTGGCCGGATGCGAGCGGGAAGGCCACTATATTCCCAAATCGCGCCGCAAACATCGCCGTGCAATACGACGACGAAGGCACTGGCAACATTCTCTGGGCCGCCAAATGGTGGACGACCCGCGACAAGCGGGTGCGCGTGAATCTCTTTTATCCCGACCGCGTCGAGCGGTACGTATCGAAGACGGAGACGGAGGTCATCGTGAGCGACGCACGGAGCTTTGTCCCATACGTTCAGAGTGCAAGCTTTAGCTTGTCTCAACGTGGATTAGATTCGACGCGGGAACAAGCTAAAGCTAGCACTCTAAACAATCCGTTCGGAGCCGTCCCCGTCTTCCACTTCGCCAACAACGCGGATGTCGGCGATCTTGGCCGATCGGAGTTGGAAGCTGCGATACCGATCCAGGACGGGTTGAACAAGTCGGTGCTCGACATGCTGGTGGCGATGGAGTTCTCGGCATACCGGCAGCGTTGGGCGGCGGGGATCGAGATCGACTTTGACGCTGAGGGCAAAAAGCTTGCGCCGTTCAAGGCCGGCGTCGAGCACCTGTGGATCGCCGAGAATCCGCAGGCGACCTTCGGCGATTTTGCCGCCTCGGACCTCGAGCAGTTTTTGAAGGTCAAGGACTCATTCCGCATCGACATCGCCTCCGTCACCGGCACGCCGCTGCACTACTTTGTCCAGGAATCGACCGGCTTCGCGAGCGGCGTTTCGCTGCAGCAAAACGAGACTAGATTTAACGCAAAGGTCCGCGACCGCCAGTCAGCCTTTGGCCAGGTCTGGGAAGACGCAATGAAGTTCGCCCTCCAGATCGAAGGCGTCGATCAGACCGACATCGCTATTCAGTGGGAAGACCCGGCGGCGTTGTCGGAGAAGGATGTTTTGGAGGAGAGGCTGTTGGAGAAGGAGATCACTTCCAGATAGCGAGAATAAATGCACTTAAGACGTTTGGAAAGATAAACAACAGGGCGGCCGCGCCGTACGTGCCACTACTCCTCGGTGGAGTTGTCTCTATGAACAACACATTGAGAGTGAATTCAATAGCTAAGAAAAGAACGGTAGCGAGCGCGACCCCGCGGGCCCAACTTCTCATCTTCACCAAACCAAAGAGAGCTACCGGCAGAGCGGCCAAAATAATGGCTATGGAGCCCCAGCGGAGCGGTTCCGACGTCAGGCCCATCCAGACGAATTCCGGCGTGATCGAACGGCTATTCATGAAAGCAGCCGCGGACATCCCGGCGTAGAACCAAAAACACTCTACCCCAATTACGCCGATAGGAACCCAGTAAAGGAGCGGACGTTTTGCCATGACGAGATTCTACACAAACAAAGGAACTATGAAACACAAAACACAACCAACACACACGACACAACCACCACTGCCTCTCGGGTCAGAACCGCCTGCGTCAGTGGGCGGTACAACGCCAGTGGCGAATGCAACGTCCGGACCCGCGTCCGAACACGGCATCGCGGCTGCGGTCACGCCAGCCGCTCACCCCGGGGGTTCTGACACCGAGCCTACGCTTGCGGAGCTCCAGGCTGAGAATGCTGCTCTCAAAAAGCAGCTTCAGGAGCAGGCGGCGCACACGAGTCTCAAGGACAAGCTAAAGCAGGCCGGTGCACGCACCCCAAAGCTGTTGCTTGATGCCGCAAAGGACGCGCTGCAATTCACGGTTGCGGGCGAGATCGAGAACGCCGTCGAGATCATCGAGGCACTAAAGGAGAAGTTTCCGGAGCAGTTTGGCGTTACAAACAACGCTCTGGCGACGGCTCCCGCGATTCCCTCGATCGACGCCGGAGCTGGTCGCGTCGCAAAGCCGATCCTCACCCGCGAGGCACTCGCCAAGATGACTCCCGCGCAGATCGCTGAGCTGAATTGGGACGATGTACGTCGCGTGCTAGCCAGCAAATAACTCTCTGCGTTCCTCTGCGTGCTCTGCGGTCTCTGCGTTAAAAAATTCTTTTCACGCAGAGCTCGCAAAGCCCGCAGAGAAGCCGCAAAGAAGAAGCCACCTAAAGGTGGAACGCAGAACAGATACAACACACACATAAGGAGAAAAAATGTCACTCGATTTTATTCCAACAGTTTGGGCAGGTCGCCTGCTCACGGCACTTCAGAAGTCGCTTGTCTATGGACAAGCGGGCGTTGCTAACCGCGATTATGAGGGCGAGATCCTCGCGGCCGGTAACACGGTCAAGATCGCGTCGGTCGGCGATGTCTCGATCGGCGACTATACCAAAGACACGGACATCGGCGACCCCGACATTCTCACGGACGACGAGCAGACCCTCACGATCGACCAGCAAAAGTACTTCAACTTTTACGTCGACTCGATCGATCGTGCGCAGCAGAACGTGAACGTCCTTGACGAGGCGATGCGGCGTGCGGGCTGGCAGCTTCGCGATGCGGCGGACACATTTCTCGCCGGCATCATGGACGCGGCGGTGCCGACGGGCAACAAGATCGGAAGCTTGACGACGCCAAAGGTGCCGACAAAGGACGACGCCTACGAGTATCTCGTCGACCTAAGCGTGCTGCTCGACGAGGCGAACACTCCGATCGACGGACGATTCGTCGTCGTGCCGGCATGGTTTCACGGACTGCTGTTAAAGGACGAGCGGTTCATCTCGTCCGGCACTAACGTGGGCGATGCGGCACGTCGCAACGCCGAGGTCGGTGAGGCCGCGGGATTCTCGATCCTCAAGTCGAATAACGTCCCCAACACCGGTGCCGCAAAGTACCGCATCTTCGCCGGTCACTCGATCGCGACCGCGTACGTCGAGCAGATCATTGACGTGCAGACCTACAAACCCGAGAAGCGCTTTGGCGATGCCGTTAAGGGGCTTCACGTCTACGGCGCAAAGGTCGTCAGGCCCGAGGCATTGGCCGTGCTGATCGCCTCAAAAAGCTAGCACTTAATTGGCCACGGATCGCACGGAAAACACGGATCAGAGAAATGATTATGAATTTTCTGATCCGTGCCCCATCCGTGACATCCGTGGCCCATTTTTCTTACGAGGAGAACCAATGTCCTATCTAGACAAACTCAAACTCATCACCGCCTGGGACGACAAGCCGGAGCTGACCGAGGACGATCTTAACAGCGCTCTCGCCACAGCGGCGATCGCCGATGCAGACGGTCACGCTCCGACGGATGTCGCGTGGACACCGACTTACGACCTGAATTCCGCCGCCTCGGCAGCGTGGCTCATCAAAGCCGCTCGTGCCGCCGCGGAGGTTGCGATCGACAGCACCGACCCGGTAGTCGTCACGTCAAAAGTATTCGACAACTGCCGCTCGATGGCGCGGATCTACGCGGCCAAGCGAACGGCTACGGTCGGTATCAATTAAAAAAGTGAGGGCCTCGATCGAGGCCCTCACCCATTTGCGGTGTGGTCAGTAGAGGAGTTTACTTCACGAGACTCACCGTTTTTGTCAGCGGATTTACCGTGAATTTGAGCAGCTTGCTCGTTCCAAGCAAACCGCTGCCGGTCGACGTCGTGCCCGTCCCAGTCGTACCGCCAGAAGAGGTCGTCGAGCCTGAGCCGCTCGTTGACGAGCCGCCCGATCCGGCCGGAGCCTGACCTGTTAACACGCTCCCGATCACTCGCACGGTAAACGAGAACATCTGCGTATTCGGATTAGAGAACGTCAGTGTCTTGCTACCGCTTGCCGAATTTGGAGCGAGGGTCGAGCCAATGAGCTGCGAGTAATCAAAAGCAGCAACGCTCGACAACCCGTCACCGCCGTTGTCGGCATTCGTCACCTTGACGGTGTTGCCCGTCGATGAGATCGAGACGATCTCGAGACGCGTGCTCGGATAGTACGTCGTCGTCGAGTGGTTAAATAGGTCCGCGACGATCTGCGTCTGCCCCGCCGGGAATGTGATGCTCGAGTTTTGCATGTCGATATTCGCGGTAGCGTCAGTCTCGGCGCGGTGCGAGACCACGATGCCGACGGGATTTGACGGAGGCGTCACGTATTTGCCGATCCTCCCCGGTACGATCGCGCGAACGCGGAATGCGTATGTGCCGTCGTTCAGATTCGTGAAAGCCACGCCTGTCGCATTACCCGCGATAGACTGAACAACATTCCACGTCTGACCGCCGTCACCGGATTCCTCGACCTCAAAGCTGTCGGGCGTCCCGGCCGCCGTCCAGTTGACGTTGAGTGACCCGTCAAAGTCATAACGATTTGCATTCGCGTCCACGTAGTCAGCCGCAATCGGTGCGACCGTCGGAGCCGAGCCGCCGAGCGTCTGCGTACTGACGAGCGTGTACGGCGTATCTGCCGCCAGCCATCCATAAACACGCCAGACGTACTGGCCAGGCTGGCTGACCGAGGCGGTGATGTGCTCGGGACCACCGGAGATGGCGCTCGTGCCGATAACGTTCCCGGATGGATCTAGGAGATAAAGATCGAGGTCCGAGAGTCCGGCGTCGAGTCCCGCCGCGTCATTGAACGAAAGATCGCCATCAACCTTCACCGTGTTAGGCCCGACCGTGAACGGCACGTCGTTGTACGTAAATCCGTCGCCGGCAAAAACACCCGCCGTCTGCTGCGTGCCCGCGTCGCCGAGCAGCACGGTGCCGGTTAACGTATCCGTCTGCGTCGAACCATTGTTCGCATCCGGCAAGCTCGGATCAGCCCTAAAGTACATCGGCATGTGAATGCTCTTGCCTGTCGCGGCGTTAGTCGCGATCACGTACCACTGCAGCTCGAGAGGGCTGTTGTCGCGGACCTGATTGCCATCGAGGCTGACATTCGCCGTGAACGTCGCGCTCCCACCCGCGGGAACGGTGACGCTGCCGACGTTCGTTGAGGCGACGATGCCCGGACGGTCAAAGAAACGATTATTCGCCGTCGAAATGTTATACGTACCGCCCTGGCCGGACACGTCCTGGATGGTTACGGTGACGCTTCGCGTGTTGACGATACGGTTATTTAGTATCGGAGCCTCGCCAAACGAGTAGCTTCCGAGGATCGATGGCTGCACAATGCCGTCACCCGTCACGCCCATCAATGCCGGAGCGTGAATGGCACCGTACACGTCGATCAGACCGCCGCCCTGCGAGATGATGTCGTCCGCGGTCGAGCCGTCAGGCTTTGGCGTGCCGGCACCGGACCTAAGATTCGTCGCCGTGTTGATCAAGGCGGTGCGGACCTGATCGGGTCCCCAATCCATGTGGGCCTGCTTGATAAGAAGAGCGGCGCCCGAGACGTGAGGTCCCGAGAAGCTCGTTCCCGATGCGTGAATGTAGCCCGTCGGATCGTACATCGTGCCGGTATTGGTCTCCGCGGCACCGACGCGGACCGTCGCACTATATATATCTACGCCGGGAGCGGTAACGTCGGGCTTGACCTGGCCGAGACCCTGGACGGGACCACGCGAGGAGAAGTCCGCCATCTGCGGGCTAAAGAATTTTGCAGCCTTGATCTTCGCATTGATCGTCGAGACGCCATTCGCGTCGCAGAACGATTTTAGATACAGACCATTAGACTGACTCATCCCGACCACCGGAATGGTCGATGCACGAACCGTCGTTGCCGACAGCTCGGTGTCGACATTGTTGTAAATGATCGCCGCGATGGCACCGGCAGCTTCGGCCGAAGCAGCCTTGTTGGAGAAAAGTCCCGTCCCGAGACTGCCGACCTCCGGCAGATCCGGCGTCGTAACCGTCGAACCGCGTGCGATAAGAGCGATCTTGCCGCTCACGCTCGACGGGCAATCCGCAGGCGTCTCCGCGAGACCGCAGAACACGAACTGATTAGAAATATCGCTCGTCACCTCGGCCGAGCCGTCCATAAGATTGGCGATCATTCCCGTCCGGCCGCCGCTCGTCAGAGCGTCAACCGTATGCGAACCGCCGCCGGGATCGGTGTTGGCACCGACCGCGATGACGTGGCGACCTGAAGCAGGCGAACCGACTGTCGATTCACCAGGGCCTGAATTACCGGCCGAGGCGACGACGATCGTGCCCATGAGAGCGGCGTTGTCGGACGCGACCGAAGTAGCATCGTCCGGACCGCCCGCGCCGCCTAGGCTCATGTTGATAACGTGTGCGACCGGCTTTGACTGCATCGTCAGGCTGACGGGCGAGACGGCGTCCTCGATCGCCATGACGGTCGACTCGGTAAGGCAGCTTCCAACGTCTGCGCAGACCTTGTAGCCCATGATCTTTGCCTGCGGAGCGACGCCGTGGAGCTTGACGTCGTCGGCCGTTCCGGGCAGCTTGTCGGCACCCGGAGCGATGCCCAGATAACCGGCGATGTCGGCGGAGGAGTGAGTGCCGTGGCCAAAGCCGTCCGGCAAGCCGCCCGTGAACGTCAGGTAATAAATGATCTTCTGATTGAATGTCACGGCGGCCGTTTGCGGCAGCAGTCCGAGACGCGGAGGCGTCGGGTCGCCGCCGTACATTGCGTTCGTCCAGTCTTCGCCGGTGTCGAGCACCGCGACGTTCATTCCCTGGCCTTCGTAACCGTCGGTCGGGCCGGATTGGAATTGCGTCAGCTCCTGATTGACGCCATACACCTGCGGCGCACGAATGTAATCGACGCTCTTCTCGAGCATGACGTGCATCTCGGCATTCGGCTCGACCTTTTTGACAGCGGTCATCGAGCGAATGGTGCTGATAGCGGCTGTCGGCACCTTGAGCGACATTCCGTTGAGCACCAGCGTGTAGCGAAAGTCGATGTGACCCGCGACCGTGCCGTCGAAATTCGGCTCATCGACGCCCGAGACCGCATAGTTGATCCCGCGCGCCTGCAAACTCGACAGGAACTGGTCCTGTTTTGTCTTGAGCGTGCTGCGATAACTCGCGAGATCGGCGTCCGTGACGGTTTTGCCGGCCTTTTTCTGCTTGGCCTGCCACACCGCCGCCGGATCGTCCTTAAATTGAATGATCACGCTCGACGACAAGCTCGCCTCCGCGACATTGTGCAAAATGCCCGCGAGCGGGCCCATCATCGTCGCCAACGCAACAACAAACACCGTCGCCGCAACGGCCGCGAACCTAAATTGGGTAAGTTTGGATCTCTTGTTCATTTCTCCTCTCCGCTATCTCAAATTTGACGGCCCGCTCCTCGCCTTTCACTCCAATTCGCGAGCGGTTTGCCGTTTACAGTCCCAACCTTAAATAGACCCGGTTGAGCAGAGATTGAGGAGCATCAAAAAAACTTGAGGGAAACTTGAGCCTGCCCCGCCAAACACCACACCCCAGACGCTCGGAGTTCCACCTTTAGGTCGCCCCAACGCACTCAAGCGCTAGGAGTCCCGCCTTCAGGCGGCCCTTCCGTGGCCCAGAACAATTCCCGAGCTAACGAGCGGCCGCCCAAAAGCAGGACTCACAGCAGCAGTCCGACGGACGAAAAACACTACACACCAAACCCTGGCACTACGGAATCTTTCAATTTCAGCTCCGAAGATTAGCGTTCCGGCACGTGAGGTTAGCTCTAGACGATTGCAGGTTAGCTCGACACGTTGTAAGACGAGACCACCGGCTTGTCAGGTTAGCGCTGCAGCGTGTGAGTTGGTGGCGACGGAGCGTAAGGTCGCTCCGACAGCCGCGAAGGTCGAGTTTTCACCCGCGCAGGTCACTTTTACACGCTGCCAGCTCACTTCAACAGCGTGTCAGCTCTTTCCTGCAGCCCTGGCGGTCGCTTCCACGTCCGCGCTGCTCCAAACTTCATCCATAAAATTCACATCTACAGCGCATCCAACCGGCCTTCATACGCGAAACACCTCTCGGTCAACAAAATTTCAGTGACCTAAGGAGAAAATTACTTTTATGAATGACAGGATTCGGCGCCATCACGAGCGCAATGGCCGCGTAAAGCAGTTTCACGCCGACAACGCGGCAGACTTCCCGACGCCCTCGATCGGACATGACCACTTCACGACCGTGGGCACAGCGTACGATGACGCGACGGCTCTCCAGGCGGCTTACGTTGCCGCTTACGGGCAATCGGGTCTCGACACGGTGGTCAGATCGGTGGCCCGCGAGGAGCTCCGTTCCGCCATGAGCCAGATCGCTCGAACGGCCCGGTCGATGAATTACGACTTCCCCGGCATCACCGATCAGTTTCACATGCCGCGAGGTGCCAGCGATGCCGATCTGCTCGCCGCCGGACGCGCCTTCTACACCGCGTCGGCCGCATTCGACTTCGCCTCCTACGGAATGCCAGCCACATTTCGAACTGACCTCAATACGAAGTGCGATGCCTTTCAAACTTCGCTCGCAAGCACCGGCACCGCCATGGACAACCGCGTAGCTGCCCTCGCCGAGATATCCGACAAGGTCATGTCGCCTGCCCGCAACGTGCGCATCCTCGACGGCGTCGTCCGAAACAAATACCACGGCATCCCCGGCCAAACCGCCGCCTGGGAATCCGCCTCCCACGTCGAGGCCGCCCCCAAAAAGGAGAACGGCACCCCGACCCCAGTCCCCATCGGTGGCGGCGGTCCCCACTCCGAGCCACCGACACCATAACAGCGTTCGCACGCCATTTCATTCCCAAAAAAAGGGCTGCTCACCGCAGCCCTTTTTCCTTGAATAGGGATTCTCCCTATATACACTCCAGCAGGACGCGCGTACTGTCCCTGTGTCGATCTAAAAAATCAACTGGGCCAAAAGCCATTACCCATCGCCATCAGGAGGAACACCCGCATGCCCCGATCCGTCTGCCCGCTCATGAGAAGCGCCGCAAAGCTTCTGCAACTGACTGGTGTTTCCAAAGTCGTTCTCTGCTTGGCGGTTGCGGCACCGATCGCCTTCGCTCAGCCGGAGTACACGACTGACAAAGCCGATCAGGTGCTGAAAGGAAGTGGACGGGTAAATCCATCGACGCTTGGAATGGAGATCCAGATCCCGCTCGGCGCTTATCCCGGTCGCGGGGTCAGCCTGCCGATAAACCTTTCATATTCCTCCAAGGTTTGGCGGACGGAGTATGCATGGTCCGAGTCAAAGGTCCATAGTACACAGTGCTGGGCGCTCAATGGCGCCGTTTACAGTGATCGTGCCGCTTCCGGCTGGGCCACGAGCGTTGCCGTGCCATACATCGAGTACACTGGGCGCGATCAGCTCTACAACGAGAACGGCGGTATGGCATCATCCGACGACCTTCTGCCTCCATCGTGTGAGGACGCAACGACTTACCAATACGCCTATGTCCGTCGAATAAATGTCCATCTGCCAAGCGGCGAGACGCACGAGCTCCGTGCCGATGATTCTGTCGTCCGGTATCCAAAGACGAGCGTTTGTCCGGGGTCTTCATGCGATTCAAACGACGCCAGCCTTCAGTCAAACTGGGATACCACGTACTATGCGGTTGACGGCTCCGGTCTTAAGTATGTTGAAAACTCAAGTGCGCCAAGCTATCGGCTGTGGCTGCCAGACGGGTCTTACTACGATCTCTCGTCATCGCTCTCCAGCATCCCGGATGACTATACGAATATCACCACCCGCAAAGCGGCAACCTACACCGACCGCAACGGCAACGCGCTGACGTACCACGCCGCGGCTTCGGGTCATCCAAATGGTTACATCACCGACACTCTTGGCCGCACGATAGATATCCCACTCGATCTTGCAGCACCGACATCAGCAAACGACGAGACCTACACGCTGCCCGGACTAAGCTCAGGCACCGTCACCTATCACCTGATCTGGAAAAAACTAAAGGACACGACCTCCGGCACGAGCGGGCTCACTAACTTCTCCAATTCACTCGAATACGCGGGCTGTAACTACCGTAGTGGAACGTCATGGCTAGCGTCCAGCCCTAGCCTTTTCTGCTCCGTAAACAGCAACCTTGTCGTTAAGCCCACGAGCACATTCAACCCGATCGTCCTTACCGAGGTCGACCTTCCGAATGGCACCAGCTACAAGTTCACCTATGACATCTATGGCCGGATCGAGCGGATCTACTATCCGACCGGCGGGGACGAGGGCCTTACGTATTCGCAGGTCGCGCCGCTTGTTCGTGGGAAGTTCAACGTCGGCACCGGAGCGATCGACAACGTGAACGATCAGACTAACTTCGGGGTAACGGACCTTAAGGTTTACAGCACCGCCGACACGGGCACACCCGACGAATGGGCGTACTCCGTGGCGGCCAATTCTTACGGGTACCGGGTACAGACGACAAATCCAGACGGCACGATAGAGCAACAGTTCCTGGATCGCTACGGCGACACCTACTCGACGTTTGGTTATGGGATCGCGACGGTGGGGAGGCCTTACGAGACTCGGTCTTTCGACTCGAGCGGAAATATCGTTTCACGCTCCCTGACGCATTGGAGCACCACTCAATTTTCCAACACATATGTACCCGTAGCTCAGTGGCATCCGCGCGTCGATCATCAGGAAAACTACACCTATGATTCCAGCGGGAACGGCGTGTATTCGACGACTATCGACGAGTACCGTAACGCCATGGCGAACACGACCGATCCGTTTCTCACGAGCAAGGTCACGCAGTGGGATTATCAAACGACTTCGGGCGGCAGCACGATCTCGCCAACGGCAACGCCAAACCCGAGCCCCACCGCTGTCCCGACGCCCGTTCCATCTGCATCCCCTGCAAGATCGACCGAGCCCACATACCTGATCGATGACTCGTCATACTCGGGTGTCGCGTCCAGCTACACCGCTCAGAACATCTACGGACTCGTCACGATCTCAAAGGTCAAAGACCCGTCCGGCACCATCGTCGCGGAGTCGCAGAATGTCTACGACGAATCCGGCAGTTCTCCCGGCTACCGCGGCAATGTCACGACTGCAAAAGTATGGGATAGCACAAAGGGAGTGGTCACAGGCTCGAGTAACTTTATTGCGACACATGCCGCATACGACACCTACGGCAACCAGACCTCGGCCACTGATGCGAATGGCAATACAACTACAACTACGTTCGATTCTCTTTACGATGCGTTTCCGGTGACCATCACCTCTCCGGTTCCGGATTCGGGTGGAACCTACGGCTCCTCAACGGCCTTCACCACCACTTACACATACGACCTCCCGACGAGCGGCACTGCATATAGCGGCCTGCCTGTGGCAAGCACCGATCCGAACGGTCTGACGACAGAGATCACTTACGACTCCACGACTCTCCGACCGAGATATACGAGATATTACACGGCCTATGGAACCGGCGGCCAAGCGCAAGTAGGTCCGACAAACGAAACCATTTATCACGACGACGGGAGCGGCGGCAGTTGGATCGAGCAAAAGGATCAGCTAGACACCACTCCAAACTATGCCGAGAGTTACACCTACTTTGACGGGCTTGGCCGTGCGTTTAAGACAAAACAGCTCAACTCAAACGGCGACAGGTTTGTCGAGAAGCAGTTCGACAGTTACGGCCGTGCTTATCGCGTAAGCAATCCGTATCACAGCGGCGACACGGAACTGTGGACGACGAATGTCTACGATGCAGCCGGACGTGTGACCGAGGTCGATCTGCCGGACAGTTCGACGGTGCTGACAACCTACGGCGTCTCGACATCATCTCCCGTAGGAGTGACAAAGACCATCACGGATCAGGCTGGACACAAACGAGAGGGATACACGAACGGGCTTGGTAATATGGTCCGCGTCGTTGAGGACCCGAGCGGTTCGGCATACTCCACCGATTACACGTTCGATACACTTGGGAATCTTCGAAAGACGGCTCAGGGCTC
>Ga0068853_100001860_pt1 | contig 15505 bp, 8 predicted proteins | sample KBSCornC32_FD_65655 | JGI IMG/M metagenome (GOLD analysis project Ga0068853, IMG submission 65655) | Corn rhizosphere microbial communities from Kellogg Biological Station, Michigan, USA - KBS Corn C3-2 | ecosystem: Host-associated > Plants > Roots > Rhizosphere > Soil ...
GCGAGCGCATCCACCAGGCCGCGCGCGACATCTGCGCCGAGGCCGGCTACACCGGCGCCGGCACGGTCGAGTTCATGCTGAGTGCGAGCGGTGCGATCTCCTTTCTCGAAGTGAACACGCGGCTGCAGGTGGAGCATCCGGTGACGGAGGAAACCACGGGCATCGACCTCGTGATCGAGCAGCTGCGCATCGCCGAAGGCCTGCCGCTGCAGATCAGGCAGACGCCCGCGCCGCGCGGCCATGCCTTCGAGTTCCGCATCAATGCCGAAGACGTGGGGCGCGGCTTCCTGCCCTCGCCGGGGCCGGTGAAGGTGTTCGACGCGCCCTCGGGTCCGGGCGTGCGCGTGGATGCCGGCGTGGAGGCGGGCTCGCAGGTGCCGGGCACCTTCGATTCGCTGATGGCCAAGCTGATCGTCACCGGCGCCACGCGCGAGCAGGCCATCGTGCGGGCGCGGCGGGCGCTGAAGGAATTCCGCATCGAGGGCCTGCCGACCGTGCTGCCCTTCCACCGCGCGGTGATGGCGCACCCGGACTTCGTCTCGGGCGATGCCTTCAAGGTGCACACGCGCTGGATCGAGACCGACTTCGCCAACGGCGAGAAGCCGGCCCTGCGCCCCGATCCGCTGCCCGATGCCGCGCTGCTGCGCACGGCGATCGAAGTCGACGGGCGGCGCATGGCGGTGGGCCTGCCGGCGGTGCTGCTGAGCGGGCTTTCGTCGGCGGCTGGCGGCGCTGTTGCAGCGCCCGCTTCGCAGGCTCCCGCGGCGGATGCAGCCGCAGTGGCTGCGCCTGTCTCGGGCACGGTGCAGGCGTGGAAGGTGGCCGATGGCGACGAGGTCGCCGAGGGTGCCATCGTCGCCGTGATGGAAGCGATGAAGATGGAGATGCAGGTGCTCGCGCATCGCGCGGGGCGCATCGCCTTCTCGGTGGCCGCGGGCGGCTATGTGACGGTCGGCGCCGCCATCGCGACCATCGCCTGATATCGACGCGCGGAGAACTTTTCTCCGCATGCTTCAGGCGGTCGGCGCGGCCGCCTGAAGCATTTTCTCTTCGTGTCTACGCCGGCTGCCAGAGCGCGCAGTCCGGGTAAGACCCTACGCGCAGCAGAAGAAGTTGCTGCATCGCAACATTCCATTTCCTGCGCTTGCGCTTGCGGTTACCACGAAAGCCATCGGATTTTTCGGCCGCGAATCGGGTGACCACTTCCCGATGAAATCTTTCTCTCTCAACGCCCCACGTGAAATGTTTTCACCCGGAAAGCTGTCTCTGAAATTGTTGAAACAGCTTGTACATTGATTCGGAGTTTGCAATTGTTTCCCAAGGGAAACGATCGCTCGCCGATTCAATTCAAGACGTGGAGAAGTTCATGAGCACGGTCGATCCCCTGGGCGCCGCATCCGTCCTCACTACGGGCCAGATGGCGATGTGGCTCGGCGCGAAGTTCGCCTCGCCCGACACCAACTTCAACCTCGCCGAAGCCATCGAGATCGAGGGCTGGATCGATCCCGACATCTTCATGGCCGCGATGCGGCAGGTGACCGAAGAGGTCGAGGCCACGCGCCTGAGCTTCGTCGACACCGCGCAGGGCCCGCGACAGGTGGTGGCGCCGGCCTTCACGCGCGAGATGCCCTTCCTGGACTTCAGCGGCGAACACGATCCGGCGGCCACCGCGCAGGCATGGATGCAGGCCGACTTCACGCGCAAGGACGACCTCGCGCGCGATCAGCTGTGGATGTCCGCGCTGATCCGCCTGGCCGACGACCACCACGTCTGGTACCACCGCAGCCATCACATCGTGCTCGACGGCTTCGGCGGCGGGCTCATCGCGCGCCGCTTCGCCGACGTCTACAGCGCACGCATCGCCGGCACCGAGGTGCCGGAGGCATCGCGCCTCGCGCCCATCTCGCAGCTGATGGAGGAAGACAAGGCCTATCGCGAATCGGGACGCTACCCGCGCGACAGGCAGTACTGGACGGAGCGCTTCGCCGACGCGCCCGATCCGCTGAGCCTGGCCTCGCAGCGCTCGGTGAACGTGGGCGGCCTGCTGCGCCAGACCGCGCACCTGCCGGCCGACAGCGTGCGGGCCCTGGCCGACATCGCGCAGCAGCTCGGCGCCACGCTGCCGCAGATACTGATCGCGACCACCGCCGCCTACCTGTACCGCGCCACCGGCGTCGAGGACATGGTGATCGGCATTCCCGTCACTGCGCGCCACAACGATCGCATGCGCCGCGTGCCCGCGATGGTGGCCAACGCGCTGCCGCTGCGCCTCGCGATGCGGCCGGACCTGCCGGTGGCCGGGCTGATCGCCGAGGTGGGGCGGCAGATGCGGCAGATCCTGCGGCACCAGTCCTACCGCTACGAGCACCTGCGCAGCGACCTCAACATGCTGGTGAACAACCGGCAGCTCTTCACCACCGTGGTCAACGTCGAGCCCTTCGACTACGACTTCCGCTTCGCCGGCCATCCCGCGAGGCCGCGCAACCTGTCCAACGGCACGGCCGAGGACCTGGGCATCTTCCTGTACGAGCGCGGCAACGGGCAGGACCTGCAGATCGACTTCGACGCCAACCCCGCGATCTACACCGCGCAGTCGCTGGCCGACCACCAGCGCCGGCTGCTGGCTTTCATGACGGCGGTGATCCGCCAGCCCGCGCAGGCCGTCGGCCACGTCGACCTGCTCGATGCCGCAGAGCGCGAGCAGCTGCTTGTGACGTGGAACGACACGGCGCACGCGGTGCCCGAGACGAACCTCGTCGCGCTCATCGAAGCGCAGCTCGCCGCCAACCCGCAGGGCATCGCGCTGCGCTTCGAGGGCGAGGCGATGAGCAACGAGGAACTCGACCGCCGCGCCAACCGCCTCGCGCACCTGCTGCGCGCGCATGGCGCGGGCCCCGAGCGCACCGTGGCGCTGGCCATTCCGCGTTCCTTCGACCTGATGGTGGCGCTGCTCGCCACGCTGAAGACCGGCGCCGCCTACCTGCCGGTGGACCCGGACTTCCCGCAGGAGCGCATCGCCTTCATGCTCGGCGATGCGCGGCCCGCCTGCCTCGTCACCACCGAAGCGCTCGCGCAGTCGTTGCCGGCAGATGCGCCGAAGCTTCTGCTCGATGTAGCGCAAACGTTTGCCACGCTGGCGAATAGCGACGATGCCGCGCCCGGCGTGGCCATCGACCCCGCGCATCCGGCCTACGTGATCTACACCTCCGGCTCCACCGGCAAGCCCAAGGGCGCGGTGGTGTCGCACCGCGCCATCGTCAACCGCCTGCGCTGGATGCAGGACCGCTACGGCCTGAAGGCCGACGACCGCGTGCTGCAGAAGACGCCGTCGAGCTTCGACGTGTCGGTGTGGGAATTCTTCTGGCCGCTGATCGACGGCGCCACGCTGGTGCTCGCGAAGCCCGGCGGCCACAAGGACGCGGCCTACCTCGCGGGCCTGATCGCCACCGAGGGCGTCACCACCGCGCACTTCGTGCCGTCGATGCTGGAAGTGTTCCTGCTCGAACCCACGGCACGCGAGTGCGCTTCGCTGCGGCGCGTGATCTGCAGCGGCGAGGCGCTGTCGCCCTCGCTGGTGTCGCAGTTCCAGCGGCAGCTGCCGTGCGAGCTGCACAACCTCTACGGGCCGACCGAGGCCGCCGTCGACGTCACGTCGTGGGAGTGCCCGCGCGACGCCGACGGGGGGCCGTCTTCGAAGAGCAGCGTGCCGATCGGCCAGCCGATCTGGAACACGCAGATGCACGTGCTCGACAGCGGCCTGCAGCCCGTGCCGCCCGGCACCACCGGCGAGCTGTACATCGCGGGCATCGGCCTCGCGCGCGGCTATCTCGAGCGGCCGCTGCTGAGCGCAGAGCGCTTCGTGGCCAATCCCTACGGCGAGCCCGGCAGCCGCATGTACCGCAGCGGCGACCTCGCGCGCTGGCGCGAGGACGGCAGCCTCGACTTCCTCGGCCGCGCCGACCAGCAGGTGAAGATCCGCGGCCTGCGCATCGAGCCCGGCGAGATCGAGTCGGCGCTGCTGCGGCATCCGCAGGTCGCGCAGGCGGCGGTGATCGCGCGCGAGGACGTGCCGGGCGAGAAGCGCCTGGTCGCCTACTTCGTGACGGCTGCGGACGCGGCCGATCCGCAATCGGCCGAGCTGCGCACGTTCCTCGCGCAGGCACTGCCCGAGTACATGGTGCCGGCGGCCTTCGTCGGCGTGCCCGCGCTGCCGCTGGGCCCCAGCGGCAAGCTCGACCGCCGCGCGCTGCCCGCGCCGGAGCTGCAGGCGGCCACGGCCTACGTCGCGCCGCGCACGCACACCGAAAGAATCCTCGCGGGCCTCTGGGCCGAGACGCTGCACCTGCCGCGCGTGGGCATCGAGGACAACTTCTTCGAGCTTGGCGGGCACTCGCTGATGATCGTGCAGCTGATCTCGATGATCCGCCAGCAGTTCATGATCGACCTGCCGCTGGACACGCTGTTCCAGGTCTCCACCATCGCCGGCCTCGCCGAGCTGCTCGACCAGGCCTCGCAGTCGCGGCCCGGCATCACGCCGAAGCCGCGCCCCGCGCGCATTCCGCTGTCGTTCGCGCAGCGCCGCCTGTGGCTGATGAACCAGCTGGAGCACGCCAACCCCGCCTACAACATGCCGCTGGCCCTGCGCCTGTCGGGCGTGCTCGACCGCGCCGCGCTGCAGTCGGCGCTCGACGACCTGCTGCAGCGCCACGAGAGCCTGCGCACCATCTACCCGAGCGAGGACGGCCTGCCCTACCAGCACATCCTCGAAGGCGAACAGGCCCGCGCGCTGCTGATCGAGGCCGACAGCAGCGAGGACGAGATCGCCGCGCAGCTGCACGCCGCCGCGCGCAGCGGCTTCGACCTCGGCACCACCGCGCCGCTGCGGCCGCACCTCTTCAGGCTGGCCGACGACGAGCATGTGCTGCTGCTGCTCACGCACCACATCGTGGGCGACGGCGCCTCGCTGCTGCCGCTGGCGCGCGACCTGAGCATCGCGTATGCCGCGCGCAGCGAAGGCAAGGCACCGGCCTGGGCGCCGCTGCCGCTGCAGTACGCCGACTACGCGGTGTGGCAGCAGGAGCTGCTCGGCAGCGAGGACGACCCTGAGAGCATGGCCGGTCGCCAGCGCGAATTCTGGCGCGAGACCCTGCGCGACCTGCCCGAGCGGTTGAGCCTGCCGGTCGACCGGCCGCATCCGGGCGTGCCCAGCTACCGGGGCGACGTGGTGCCGCTGCAGATTCCATCGCACGTTCACGAGCGCATGCTGCAGCTGGCGCGCGACGGCCAGGCCAGCGTCTTCATGGTGCTGCAGGCCGCGCTCGCGGGGCTGCTCAACCGGCTGGGCGCGGGCGAGGACATCGTCATCGGAACGCCGGTGGCCGGCCGCAGCGACCACGCGCTGGACGAGCTCATCGGCTGCTTCGTCAACGCGCTGGTGCTGCGCACCGACGTGGCGGGCCAGCCCAGCCTGCGCGAGCTGGTCGCTCGGGTGCGCGCCACCAACCTCGCGGCCTACGCGAACCAGGAGTTCCCGTACGACCGCATCGTGGAGCTGCTGCGGCCGCAGCGCGGCGGCGCGAACCTGCCGCTGTTCCAGGTCATGCTGGGCTTCCAGAGCGGCAGCAACCGGCTCTCTTTCGGGCTGCCGGGCCTGTCGATCACGCCGCAGCCGGTGGAGGTGGACACGGCCAAGTTCGACCTGTCCTTCATCCTCGACGAGCAGCGCGGCGCCGACGGCCTGCCGGGCGGCATCGCGGGCGGCATCCAGTTCAGCACCGACATCTTCGACCGCGCCACTGTCGAGGCCATCGGCCATCGGCTGGTGCGCCTGCTGGAGCAGGCCTGCGATGCGCCCGATGCCGCGCTGGGCAGCCTGGACATCCTCGGCGACGAGGAGCGCAGCCGCCTGCTGGCCGACTGGAGCGGCAGGAGTGCCGGTACGCGCGACGACATCGCGCCGCTGTCGCTCGCGGCCATGGTGGAGTCGCACGCCGCCGCGCGTCCGCATGCGGCGGCGGTGGTGCTCGACGACGCCTGCGTCGTGAGCTATGCCGCGCTCGACGTGCGCGCCAACAGGCTCGCTCACCTGTTGCGCGGGCGGGGCGTGGGCGCGGGCCACATCGTCGCGACCGTGCTGCCGCGTTCGCTGGACCTCGTGGTGGCGCACCTCGCCATCGTGAAGGCCGGTGCGGCCTACCTGCCCGTCGACCCGAACCACATGGCCGGGCGCAGCGCCTTCGTGTTCGAGGAGGCAGCGCCCGCCGCCGTGCTGACGCATGCGTCGCTGCTGCCGGAGCTGGCCGGCATCGCGCACTGCCTCGCGCTCGACAGCGACGAGACCGTCGCCGCGCTGGCCATCCAGTCGGACGGGCCCGTGGCGCAGCCGCGCGCGGCCGACCCGCGCGACGCCGCCTACGTCATCTACACCTCGGGCTCCACCGGCAAGCCCAAGGGCGTGGTGGTGCCGCACCAGGGCTTGAGCAGCCTCGGCGCCTCGATGGCGCAGCGCTTCGCCATCGACCACGACTCGCGCGTGCTGCAGTTCTCCTCCAGCGGCTTCGATGCTTCGGTGATGGACCTGCTGATGGCCTTCCACGCCGGCGCCGCGCTGGTGGTGCCTTCGGCGCAGCAGGTGCTGGGCGCGGAACTGGGCGCGCTGATCGACAGGCTGGACGTGAGCCACGCGCTGATCCCGCCGGCCGCGCTCGCGACGCTGCCCGAGGGCGAGTACCCGTGCCTGCGGACGGTGGTGGTGGGCGGCGATGCCTGCTCCGCCGAGCTGGCCGCGCGCTGGTCCAGGGGCCGCCGCATGATCAACGCCTACGGCCCGACCGAGATCACCATCTGCGCGAGCACCAGTGCGCCGATGAACGGCGAGGAGCCGCCCACCATCGGCACGCCGGTGTGGAACACGCGCGTGTACGTGCTCGACGACGCGCTGCAGCCGGTGCCGCCGGGCGTGGCGGGCGAGCTCTACATCGCGGGCAGCGGCGTCGCGCGCGGCTACCTGAACCGATCGCTTTTGAGTGCCGAGCGCTTCGTCGCCGATCCCTTCGGCGAGCCCGGCAGCCGCATGTACCGCAGCGGCGACCTGGCGCGCTGGCGCAACGACGGCAGCCTCGACTTCCTCGGCCGCGCCGACCAGCAGGTGAAAATCCGCGGCTACCGCATCGAGCCGGGCGAGATCGAATCGGTGCTGCTGCGGCATCCGCAGGTGACGCAGGCGGCGGTGATCGCGCGCGAGGACGTGCCGGGCGAGAAGCGCCTCGTGGCCTACGTGGTGGCGTCCTCCGATCCGCAGCCTGCGCAGCTGCGCGCCCACATGGCGCAGTCGCTGCCCGACTACATGGTGCCCTCGGCCTTCGTCCACCTGCCATTCCTGCCGCTGACGCAAAGCGGCAAGCTCGACCGCAGGGCGCTGCCCCTGCCGGGGCAGCAGGCCGCCTCGGCGTATGCCGAGCCGCGCACCGCCACCGAAAGGCAGCTCGCCACGCTGTGGGCCGAGACGCTGAACCTGGAGCGCGTGGGCATCCACGACAACTTCTTCGAGCTCGGCGGTCATTCGCTGATGGCGATCCAGCTCGGCATGCGCATCCGTCAGCAGGTGCGCGCGGACTTCCCGCATGCCGAGGTCTACAACCGGCCGACCATCGCGGCGCTGGCCGCATGGCTGGACGACAACACGGCCGGCGCCGGGGCGCTGGACCTGTCGCGCGAACTCGACCTGCCAGCGCACATCCGCAAGCAGGACACCGCGCCGCCGCTGGCCCCGCAGCGCGTGTTCCTGACCGGCGCCAGCGGCTTCGTCGGCAGCCACCTGCTGGCCGCGCTACTGCGCGACACCACGGCTTGCGTGGTCTGCCACGTGCGCGCCGCCGACGAGGAAGCCGGCAGGCGCCGCCTGCAGCTCACGCTGGCGCAGCGGCAGCTTGGCGCGATCTGGGACGACGCGCGCATCAAGGTCGTGACCGGCGACCTCGGCAAGCCGCGCCTGGGCCTGGACGACGGCGCGGTGGAGCTGGTACGCGAGGGCTGCGACGCCATCTACCACTGCGCGGCGCAGGTCGACTTCCTGCACCCCTACGCCAGCCTGAAGCCGGCCAACGTCGACAGCGTGGTCACGCTGCTCGAGTGGACCGTGCAGGGCCGGCCGAAGAGCATGCACTACGTGTCGACGCTGGCGGTGATCGACCAGAACAACGGCAAGGAAGGCGCCACCGTCACCGAGCAGTCGGCGCTGGCCTCCTGGAGCGGGTTGGTCGACGGCTACAGCCAGAGCAAGTGGGTGGGCGACGCACTGGCGCGCGAGGCGCAGGCGCGCGGCATGCCGGTGGCGATCTACCGGCTGGGCGCGGTCACCGGCGACCACACGCATGCGATCTGCAACGCCGACGACCTGATCTGGCGCGTGGCGCATCTCTATGCCGACCTCGAAGCCATTCCCGACATGGACCTGCCGCTGAACCTCACGCCGGTGGACGACGTGGCGCGCGCGATCCTCGGCCTCGCGGGGCTGCAGGCCTCGTGGGGCCAGGTGTTCCACCTGACCAGCCAGGAGGCGCTGCGGGTGCGCGACATCCCGGCCGTGTTCGAGCGGCTCGGCATGCGGCTCGAACCGGTGGGGCTCGAGCCCTGGCTGCAGCGTGCGCATGCGCGGCTCGCGGTGGGGCAGGACCGCGACCTCGCTGCCGTACTCGCGATCCTCGACCGCTACGACACCTCGGCCACGCCGCCGAAGGTGAGCGGCGAGGCCACGCATGCGCAGCTCCAGGCCATCGGCGCGGCGATCCGCCCGGTGGACCGCGACCTGCTGCAGCGCTACTTCGTCGATCTGGGCATCGACACCAAGGCGCGCCGCCCGGCCGTCGAAACCCGCGCATCGCAGGTGGCCTGAGATGGCGCGCTACCTCATCGCGGCGACCGCGCTGCCGGGACACGTGCTGCCGATGCTGGCCATCGCCCAGCATCTGGTGGGCCTGGGGCACGAGGTGCGGGTGCACACGGCGAGCCGCTTCCGTGCGCAGGCCGAGGCCACCGGCGCGGGCTTCACGCCCTTCGATGCCTCCATCGACTTCGATCACCGCGAGCTCGACCAGCGCTTTCCGCAGCGCCAGCGGCTGCCTTCCGCGCATGCGCAGCTGTGCTTCGGGCTGAAGCATTTCTTCGCCGACGCCATGGCGGCGCAGCGTGCCGGGCTGGGGGCGATCCTGCGCGAGTTCGCGGCCGACGCGATCCTGGTCGACACCATGTTCTGCGGCACCTTCCCGCTGCTGCTGGGGCCGCGCGAGCAGCGCCCGGCGGTGGTGGCCATCGGCATCTCGGCGCTGCCGCTGTCGAGCTGCGACACCGCCTTCTTCGGCACCGCGCTGCCGCCCTCGTCCACGCCGGAGGGGCGCGTGCGCAACCGGGCGATGAACACCAATCTCAAGCAGGCGATGTTCGGCGAAGTGCAGCGCTACTTCGATGCGCTGCTGACCTGCGCGGGCCTGCCGGCACTGCCCGAGTTCTTCATCGACGCGATGGTGAAGCTGCCGGACCTGTACCTGCAGCTCACCTCCGAATCCTTCGAGTACCCGCGCAGCGACCTGCCGGCTTCGGTGCGCTTCGTCGGCCCGCTGCTCGCGCCGGCCAGCCGCGACTTCGTGCCGCCCGAGTGGTGGCACGAGCTGGACGACGGCCGCGCCGTGGTGCTGGTGACGCAGGGCACGCTGGCCAATCAGAACCCGGCGCAACTGATCGGCCCGACGCTGCAGGCGCTGGCCGGCGCGGGCGACATCCAGGTCATCGCGACCACCGGCGGCCCGCAGCCGGAAGCGCTGAACATGGCGGTGCCCGCGAATGCGCGCGTGCTGCCCTTCCTGCCCTACGACCGGCTGCTGCCCAAGGTCCATGCGATGGTGACCAACGGCGGCTACGGCTCGGTCAACCACGCGCTGAGCCTCGGCGTGCCGCTGGTGGTGGCCGGCGCCACCGAGGAGAAGCCCGAGATCGCCGCGCGCGTGGCCTGGTCGGGGGCGGGCATCAACCTGGGCAACGGGCAGCCTAGCGCGCGCCAGATCGGCGACGCGGTGCGCAGGCTGCTGAGTCAGCCCGCCTACCGCCAGCGCGCGGGCGTGCTGCGCGAGGACTTCGCGCGGCATCACGCGCTGACCGAGATTTCGGCCGCCCTCGAAGCGCTGCGCGAAGCCGCCGCTTCCGAATCCCTGGCAATGGCCTGACGAGCCCGATTGAAGAACCCGCAAGGAAACAGACGATGAGCAACCCGTTTGACGACAAGAACGGCACCTTCCAGGTGCTGGTGAACGACGAAGGCCAGCACTCGTTGTGGCCCGCCTTCATCGACGTGCCCGCCGGCTGGAAAGTGGCGCTGCCCGCCACCGACAGGGCCGCCTGCGGCGCCTACATCGAGGCGAACTGGACCGACATGCGCCCGCGGTCGCTCGCGGCCAAGGATCTTCTCGACGCCGCTGGTGCATGAGGGTGTTCGCGCTGCACCGGCGCGGCGCTGCATGGGCGTATGCGTCGCGCCTGCGCTCGTCCGCTGCGGGTGAAGCGAGCGTCGCTCCCGGCGAGAGGAAGGCGCGTGCCGCGTCGGCTGAAGGGCGGCAGGAAAAGCCGCAGCAGCAAGGCAGGCCGCGCCGGCGATGAGCGTCTTTTCCGTCTGGCCGTATTTCGTGCTCGTGCCGGTGGTGCTCGGCGCGATGGCGCTGCCGGTGTTCCGTGCGGCCGACGAGCCGCAGCCCGGTTCACGCGACCACCGCACCGCCACGCTCGACGGGCTGCGCGGCTTTCTCGCGCTGAGCGTCTTCGTGCACCACCTGATGGTGACCCACGGCTATGTCGCGCGCGGCGAGTGGACCTTTCCGCCATCGGGCTTCCACACGCTGCTCGGGCAGGCGGGCGTGGGCGTCTTCTTCATGATCACCGGCTTCCTGTTCTGGGGGAAGCTGCTCGACGCGAAAGGGCGGCCGGACTGGCGCAGCCTGTATGCCGGCCGGCTCTGGCGCATCGGGCCGACCTACCTGCTGGCGGTGGGCCTGATGTTCCTTGTCGTCGCGTGGCGTACCGGCTTCGAGCTCAGGGAGCCGGCGTGGTCCGTGCTCGGCGCGATGCTGCAGTGGCTGGCCCTCGGCATCTGGCCGCTGCAGCCGGACATCAACGGCTACGCCGGCACCACGCTGATCCTGGCGGGCGTGACGTGGACGGTTTTCGTCGAGTGGCTGTTCTACGGGGCGCTGCGGCCTATGGCGCCGCTCGCGCGCGGCGATCGCACGCCCCGGTTCGTGTTCGGCCTCATGCTGCTGATTTGCCTGCCCCTGCTGGTCTTCGCGGCGCTGTCGCCGGGCGCCACGCCCTCGCGGCCGACGCTCGCGCTGGTGATCGGTGCGCTGGCCTGGGTGCTGGCTTCGTTCCTTTTGGGCATGCTGTCGGCGTGGCTGGTGCGTCAAGGCCGGAGGCTGCAGTTGGCGCAGCGGACGGCTTCGGCGCTCGCGCTGGCCTGCCTCGGTGGCGTGTTCCTGGGCTTCGAGCACATGGTCGGGCCGGTGCAGGTGCTGCTGCTCTGGGTGTTCTTTCACCTGGTGTGCACCGACAGCACCCTCTTCGGCCTGCTGGCCACGCGCGCGGCCCGGCGCATGAGCACGGTGAGCTACAGCATCTACCTGTTGCAGGGGCTGGTGCTGACCCTGGTGTTCGGGCTGCGGCCGGTGAGGGAGTTCGCGATGGCCGGGGCAATGCAGTTCTGGCTGGTGGGCACCGCCTGCGCGCTGCTGCTGGTGGCGGCCTCGGTGGCCAGCTACCGGCTGGTCGAGAAGCCGGGCATTGCGCGGGGCCGGCGCCTGCGGGCCGGGGCGCATGGGATGCCTGCGGCGCAGGCCGCGGGGCCTTGACCGGGGCGAGGCCGCGGTCCTGAAGACCCCAGGCCATCCTCGTGACACACCCTTGCGCATAATTGACGCAAGCTATGACTCTCACCGAACTCAAATACATCGTCGCAGTGGCCCGCGAAAGGCACTTCGGCAAGGCGGCCGAGGCCTGCTACGTTTCGCAGCCGACCCTCTCGGTTGCCATCAAGAAGCTCGAGGACGAGCTCGAAGTCAAGCTCTTCGAGCGCAGTGCCGGCGAAGTGACCGTCACGCCGCTGGGCGAGCAGATCGTGCAGCAGGCCCAGAGCGTGCTCGACCAGGCGGCCAGCATCAAGGAGATCGCCAAGCGCGGCAAGGACCCGCTGGCCGGTCCGCTGAACCTGGGCGTGATCTACACCATCGGGCCGTACCTGCTGCCCGACCTCGTGCGCCAGGTGATCGCGCGCACGCCGCAGATGCCGCTGGTGCTGCAGGAGAACTTCACCGTCAAGCTGCTGGAGATGCTGCGCGCGGGCGAGATCGACTGCGCCATCATGGCCGAGCCCTTTCCCGACACCGGCCTCGCGATGGCGCCGCTGTACGACGAGCCCTTCATGGCGGCGCTGCCCAACAAGCACAAGTTCGCCGACCGCGAATCGATCACGTCCGAAGAACTGCAGAGCGAGACCATGCTGCTGCTGGGCACCGGCCATTGCTTCCGCGACCACGTGCTGGAGGTGTGCCCCGAGTTCGCGCGCTTCTCGAGCAACGCCGAGGGCATCCGCAAGAGCTTCGAGGGCTCTTCGCTCGAGACCATCAAGCACATGGTGGCCTCGGGCATGGGCGTGACGCTGGTGCCGCGCCTGTCGGTGCCGGCCGATGCGCTCAAGCCCAAGGTCAAGGGCCGCAAGGAACCCGAGCAGATGGTGCGCTACCTGCCGGTGCGCGACGCGCAGGACCGCGATCCGCCCACGCGCCGCGTGGTGCTCGCATGGCGGCGCACCTTCACGCGCTACGAGGCCATCGCCGCGCTGCGCAACGCGATCTACGCGTGCGAGCTGCCGGGCGTGAAGCGCCTTTCGTAGCAGGCCGCAATTCGAGAGCTTGGCCTACGCGGCTGCTGTTTTGAATCGTTGATCGCTGAGATAGAGTGGCGCTGTTGCGAAGCCGCGCGCCGGCTTCCAGAATCGCAGCGAACACCCCTTCCAAGAACTCGACTGAAGAAAAGGATCTCCCGCCATGGCCAAAGACTCTAAGAAATCGTCGTCCGCAGCTTCCGCCGGCAAGGTGCCCAAGAAGGGCGGCAAGCAGGTCGCGCAGGAGTCGGGCAGCCGCAACGCGCCCATCATCAACATCGGCATCGAGCGCCAGGACCGCGCCGCCATCGCCGAAGGCCTGAGCCGCGTGCTGGCCGACACCTACACGCTGTACCTCACCACGCACAACTTCCACTGGAACGTGACGGGCCCGCACTTCAACTCGCTGCACGCCATGTTCATGGGCCAGTACACCGAGCTGTGGGGCGCGACCGATGTGCTGGCCGAGCGCATCCGCGCACTGGGCCACTACGCGCCGGGCTCGTATGCCGAGTTCAGCAAGATCGCCACCGTGCCCGACGTGCCGCAGAACCCGCCCAAGGCAATGGAGATGGTGCGCATCCTGGTGAAGGGCCACGAGACCGTGTCGCGCATCGCGCGCGAATTCATTCCTGTCGCCGAAGAAGCCGGCGACGACCCGACGGCCGACATGCTGACCGCGCGCTGCACGGTGCACGATCAGACGGCCTGGATGCTGCGTTCCCTCCTTGAAGACTGATTCCGCTCCTCCCGTCATCGCGCCCGCGGTTCGCCGCGGGCGTTTTGCGTTGTATCTCGACCTGATCCGCTGGAACCGCCCGGCGGGCTGGCTGCTGCTGCTGTGGCCCACGCTGGGCGCGCTGTGGTTCGCGGCGGGCGGCTGGCCGGGCTGGCACCTGCTGATCGTGTTCACGCTCGGCACCTTCCTGATGCGCAGCGCCGGCTGCTGCGTCAACGACGTGGCCGACCGCGACTTCGACCGCCACGTCAAGCGCACGGCGCAGCGGCCCGTGACCAGCGGCGAGCTGTCGGTCAAGGAAGCGCTGGGGCTGGGCGTGGTGCTGGCGCTGGTGTCCTTCGGGCTGGTGCTCACGACCAACCGCACGACGGTGCTGTGGTCGTTCGCGGCACTGGCCATCACGCTGATCTACCCCTTCGCCAAGCGTTTTGTCTCGGTGCCGCAGGCGGTGCTGGGCATCGCCTTCAGCTTCGGCATTCCGATGGCCTTCGCGGCGGTGCAGTCGACCGTGCCGCTCTTCGCGGCGGCGCTGCTCGCAGGCAACCTGTTCTGGGTGCTGGCCTACGACACCGAGTACGCGATGGTCGACCGCGACGACGACCTGAAGATCGGCATGAAGACATCGGCCATCACCTTCGGCCGCTTCGACGTTGCGGCGGTGATGGTGAGCTACGCGATCTTCCTTGCGGTCTGGACCTGGGCAGGTGCCAGCCGTTCGCTGGGCGTGCTGTTCTACGTCGGCATCGCGGTGGCCGCGGCGCAGGCGCTGTGGCACTGGCAACTGATCCACGACCGCACGCGCGAAGGCTGCTTCAAGGCCTTCCGCCTGAACCACTGGCTCGGCTTCACCGTGTTCGCCGGCGTCGTGGCCGGCTATGCGCTGCGCTGAGCGCGCCGCGATGCCCGGCGGGCTTCGCGGCCCTATCTAATTAGTTAGTCAGCCGCGGCCGAATTCTTCGCCCAGTTCGGCGGCGCGCTTCTGTGCCGCACGGATCGCGGTCTTGAACTGCGACTTCACATCCGCCGCCTGCAGCGAGGTGATGGCCGCGTAGGTCGTGCCGCCCTTGGAGGTCACGCGCTCGCGCAGCACCGAGGGCGGCTCGGTCGCGCTGTGCGCCAGCGACGAGGCGCCGGTGAAGGTGCCGATGGCCAGCCGCTGGGCCTGTTCGGGCGAGAGGCCCATCTCCACGCCGGCCTCGGTCATCGCTTCGATGAAATAGAACACGTAGGCCGGGCCGGAGCCCGACATGGCGGTGACGGCGTCGAGCGCCGGTTCTGCGTCGACCCAGAGCAGTTCGCCGGTGGGCGCCAGCAGCTGGCCGACCAGGGAGCGGTCGGTGCCCTCGACGCCGGGCCTGGCGTACAGGCCGGTCATCCCCTTGCCCACCAGCGCGGGTGTGTTGGGCATGGCGCGCACCACGCGCTCGGTGCCGAGCCAGCGCGCGATGCTGTCGGACGGAATGCCCGCGGCCACGCTCAGGTGCAGGGCATCGGCGGCGAAGGCGCGCACCGGCTTGGCGGCTTCGGCGAAGGTCTGCGGCTTGACCGCCCACACTACTACGCCGCAGCGCGAAAGAGCCTCGCCCGCCTCGGCCTTGGCGACGATGCCGAAGGACTGGGCCAGCTTCGTGCGGGCTTCCTCGAAGGGCTCGACCACCTCGAAGGTATCCGCCGGGGTGCCTTGCTGGATCAGGCCGCCGATGATGGCGCTGGCCATGTTGCCGCCCCCGATGAAGGCGACGGGGGGCAGCGGCGCGGGGCCGGTGCGGGGCAGGAAGGTCACGGCGATGGTCATGGTCGGTCGGCGTATTCGAAGGCGGCGAACTGGGTGATTTGAAGCGGATTGA
>Ga0068853_100001864_pt1 | contig 15492 bp, 8 predicted proteins | sample KBSCornC32_FD_65655 | JGI IMG/M metagenome (GOLD analysis project Ga0068853, IMG submission 65655) | Corn rhizosphere microbial communities from Kellogg Biological Station, Michigan, USA - KBS Corn C3-2 | ecosystem: Host-associated > Plants > Roots > Rhizosphere > Soil ...
GCGGTATATTGGCGGATGGGGTCGAAGGGGATGATGGCGCCGGCGCGGACGTAGATGGGCATTGTGGTCAGGTCGACGGGACGGTGGATGGTGGTGCCGCCGGTGATGGGGGTTGGGACAGTGGTTGCGGCGGGGACAGTGGTTGCGGCGCCGGAGTTGGAGGCCCACCAATCGTACCATAATCCGTGGGGGAGGTAGACGTCGCGGGTGGTGGCGTCTTTTTGGTAGACGGGGGCGATCAGCAGGTCGCGGCCCCATAGGTATTCGTTGCCGGTGGCGCGGGCGGTCGTGTCATCGGGATAGTAGAGCCAGAAGGCGCGCATGAGGGGGAGGCCGGACTGGCGGGCTTCCCAGGCCAGGGTGTAGGTGTAGGGGAGCAGCTGGTAGCGCAGCTCGTCGTATTTTTTGATGACGGGTTCGATTTCGGGATTGTGCATTTCGGAGGGAAGGACGTTGCGGCGGACGGCCTCGCTGTCGGTGCCGGCACGTGTCTCGAGGTCGCCGCGGTCGCCCATGTTCCAGCCCCAGGGCAGGATGGTGTTGGTCGTGCGGCCGTGGGTGCGGAAGGAAGGGCAGAAAGCTCCGAACTGGAACCAGCGGGCGAAGAGTTCGCCTGTCTTTTCCATGCTGGGGTAGAAGCCGCCGATGTCGGAACCCCAGTAGGGGCCGAGGCTCAGCGAATGATTGATTCCTACGGCTATCTGGCCTTCCAGTGTTTTCCACGAAGACTCGGTATCTCCCGACCAGACCCAGCCGCCCCAGCGGGCGATGCCAAGGTAGCCGTTGCGGTGAAGGCTCCAGGGACGGAGATTGGGATAGGTAGACAGTGGACCATCATAGTACAAGCGATGACGCGCGACCCGCTCGTACAGGTTGAACCAGTCCCCTTCGTCGGGCCAGAAGGCGTCGGCGCCGGCTTTCATAACGGGGACATGCAGCTGCCAATAGCTTTTCATGTGCGCGTCGTCCAGATAGGGGAGCCTGTCCCGGTCGAACGGCACCATGTGCAGCACGACCTTTACGTGGCGCGCGTGGAAGTCGGCCAGGACCGCCGCAGGGTCACGATGGAAGACTGCCGGGTTGAAGTCGAAGGAAGGCTGTTTGGTGTTCCATCCCTGCGGCGTAAAGCCTGTTCCCAGATAAATGACGGCATCGACCGGGATCTTCTTCGACCTGAAACTGTCGACGATGCCCAGAATGTAGTTCTCGTCCCTGATCGTGCGATGAGACTGCATATAGCCCAGGGACCATTTCGGAGGGATAACGGCGGGACCCGTCAGCAGGGACAGGTCTTTCATGAATGCAGCGGGCTGGTGTGCATCGAACACGATGCAGTCATAGAGACCGGGAACGACCGACGCAGCGGGAGGAACTCCCTTTGCCATTGCCTGCTGCTGGTTGTGCTCGTTCTGCTGGACGGTATCTTTTGCCGTCGGCTGCCAGGGCAGATAGACGCCATGGTCGGCGGCGCGCAGGTCGACCTGCCCCCAGGGCGTGGCTACAAAAAGGGCCCAGCCATCGGTACCGATCATCAGCGCCACGGGGTTGCGGGAGCCGTAGGAGTCCCCCTGCCAGCGGGGTTGCATATCCTGAAGTCTTCCCCGACGGTCGAATTCTATCGGAGCCGTTCGCCAGGGTATACCGGGCACGGCTTTATGCCCGCCTTCACCCATGCCCAGGACAGGAGCGTCGTGCAGGGCGAAAGAAAGCGTATTGTCGGAATTAAATACCAGGCGTTGTACCGGCGCGCCGCTGAGTGTAGTCACGTTGACGGTAAGAGGGGAAGGACTTACTTCCACCATCATAGAACCCACTTGTTTTTTTACCGGCGTCTTCAGCTGAGTGAGGACAATGGCAGGCGCGGGATATGCCCTTTCCACCAGCGCGGGACTATAAGGCAGTGCCTCTTTGTAGCTTTGAGGCCTGAGCACGATGCGGACGCTATGCTCGCCGGCTTGTCTTATCTCAAGTTGACCGGGCTCGCCGGCCGTTGCGATCGGCTGCGCGGAAAGTATATTGGAGGCTATCGCAAAAAACAGCAGGAATAAATATCTCACATGAAAAAGTTGAGAACCGAATTTCAACGATTACATGAACATACGGCGCATGTTTTTTAGCAGGTTTCAGCTAAATTTTAACCGTAATTGTCCGGGAAGGGCCGCCGACGGGGTTGCCGCCGGCGAGTGAGGATGCCGGAAGTTTAGTTATTCTCTAAGAATTTATAGTTGGCTTCATTGTAACGGTCTCCGATATTCGGGTATCTGGCTATGACGGCGTCTATCTCCTGCAGGTCGGCGGGGGAGAGTTCGACGTCGACCGAGCCGGCGTTGTCGATGAGGTATTTCCTGCGTTTGGTGCCGGGTATCGGGATGATATAGTCGCCCTGGGCGAGCACCCAGGCGAGGGCGAGCTGGGCGGGGCTGCAGCCTTTGGCGGCGGCGAGGTCGGCGAAGGCGGCGGAAAGCTGCCTGTTGTTTTCGGCGTGTTCTCCCTGATAGCGGGGTAGGGCGCGCCGGAAATCGTTCGCACCCAGCTTGTCCATCTCCAGAGTATTTGTCATCAGTCCGCGGGACAGCGGGCTGAAGGGGACAAAGGATATTTTCAGTTCGCGGCAGACGGGGAGAACGTCTTTTTCCACGTCGCGGGTCAGAATAGAGTATTCACTCTGCAGGGCGCTGATGGGGTGTACGGCGTGGGCGCGACGGAGGGTGGCGGCCGTCGTTTCCGACAGACCGAGATAGCGGACCTTGCCTTCCTTTACCAGATCGGCCATGGCGCCAACCATGTCTTCTACCGGCACATTGGGGTCGATGCGGTGGGCGTAGTAGAGGTCGATCACGTCCGTGCCCAGGCGGCGAAGGCTGGCCTCGACGGCCTGTTTCATATACGCGGGGGAGCCGTCGAAGGTAGACAGTTTGCCGGACGCGTCGGCGCGAAAGCCAAACTTGGTGGCGATGAATATCTTTTTCCTGTTGGGCTGCAGGACTTTCGATACCAGCTCTTCATTCCTTCCGTTGGCATAGACGTCGGCGGTATCCCAGAAATTAATACCCAGTTCGATAGCCTTTTCGAGCGTTGCGATCGATTCTGTATCGTCGGGCTGGCCATAGGCATGGTTCATGCTCATGCAGCCCAGGCCGATCGCGGACAATTCTGTCGAAGTATTTCCCAGGGTTCTGTATCTCATCGTTGCAATTTTGTGGCAAAGTTCAACAATATGCACGAGACGGGGTGTCGAAATTCTGACTTATTTTTACCGGTAATTAGCAGTTATGGATGATTATATAATCAATGTAGGAAAGGTCGAGGAATGGCAGATGATCAATGATATCAATTCCCTCAATGAAGTGTTCCAGCGCGCCAAACGTGTGTTGGTGGGAGGGGGTACTGTAGCGCTGGTGCGGGAGCAGCGGGATGGGGCGTCCTGGAAGGTCGACGAGTTCTCCAGCCTGGAGGACTTTGAAAAGTATAAGGATAATGTATACAAATATTTGAGGGAATAGTTCACGGAAAGGGATGGAAATCCAGGGGAAAACCTTTTCGGGGGATGAGGGAGTAAGGAGATCCGCGGTAAAATTTGCGGCCGGGTGCAGGCAGATAAAATAAAAGAGGCTATCTCCGTAGAGTAGCCTCTTCCTGACCTATGTCAGCAGATTATTTTTTGGAGTAACCCGGTTAAGCGAAATTAACCGAAGGTTTCCATGATTTATCTGTAGATAACATGAATACCTCCTTTCTTTTAGTGAACAATAGGGTTGAAGGATAAAGTTACTGAAAAAAAATGTAATTCATCGTATCTTTAGCGCTTTGTAAAGAATTGTCTATTTGTCCGGCCGCGTTCAATATACAGATCACGAACTTTTTCGTCTGATCGCAGGGGGTGATGAAGCTGCATTCGCAGAGATCTTTCGTCGATATGACCGGCGCATTTATCCTTTCGTGCTGAAGATGATAAAGACCGGCACGCAAGCCGAAGAGATCACCCACGAGATATTTATCAAACTCTGGCGGCACCGGGATAGATTAACATCGATAGATCAGCCTGAAGCTTATATATTTACGATTGCTGCCCGGCATACGCTCGATCAGATAAAGAAGCGTCTCAACGAGAGCCGGATGTTGCAGCGGCTGTCAGCCGTCGCACCTCCTGCACATAATGATACCGAAGAATCACTGCTCCTGAAGGACAAGGAGGCACTCGTACAACAGGCCATTGACCAGTTGCCGCCGCAACAAAAAACGGTCTACCTATTAAGCCGGCAACAGGGGCTAAGCTATGAGGAGATCGCACGACAAATGGGAATATCTGCGAATACTGTTCGTAATCACCTGGTTAAAGCCCTACAGTCTATGCGGGGCTGGCTGGATCAGCAGGATCAGCTGCCCGCAATTTTAATAGCCTGCACTTATATATGCATCCATGCCGGAAAAAATTAAAAAAAACTTCTCCTGTCACTAGTCTACCCGTTCTTTTGAATCGTCTCATCATATACAAGCCATCGAATGCCTGATCAGGAGCGACTTTATTATTTACTGGATAAATACATCGACGAATCGGCGAGTGCCGATGAACTCGAAGAGCTAAAATTATTGCTAAATGATCAGTCCCATGAAACGATCGCCCGGGACCGGCTGGTAAACCTGCTGCGGCAAACCGAGCCCCTTCCGGAGCATAGTGAATCCCGCTGGCAGGCTATCCTGCAGGAGATACGGGCAGAACCTTTAGACGGACCGCTGTCTGTGACAGCGGATACAGCGGCTGAACGCCTGGTGGCCGCCGGCCGGAAGCCGCTGTCCCGTCGCTGGTGGAGTGTTGCCGCTGCCCTGCTGGTTGGCGCGACGGCATTGTGGCTGCTCCGCCGTGCAGCTCCGGAAGAAAAACCCGCACCGGCCACGGCAAACTTACAGCATGACCATGTCCCCGGAGGGAATGTGGCCCTTCTTACTTTATCCGATGGCTCAACCATCACCCTTGACAGTGCGCAAAACGGTATTCTCGCGCGGCAGGGTAATTCCAGCGTTACAAAACTTAAGAATGGTCAGCTTGCTTATCAGACACTGGACGGAAAACCCGCGGTGGCTCTCTCGAATACCCTTACAACTCCCCGTGGGGGGCAATACCGGCTGGTATTACCCGATGGCAGCGAGGTATGGCTGAATGCCGCCTCGTCGATCACGTATCCGACTGTATTCAGCGGCAAAGAGAGGACGGTGCGGATCACGGGGGAAGCTTATTTCGAGATCGTCCAAAAGGCCGGCATGCCCTTCAAGGTTATCGCAAATGCTCCAATAGGTGAACAGGATATTGAGGTGTTGGGTACACATTTTAATGTAAAGGCGTATAGCGATGAGAGTGCAATTACGACGACCCTTCTCGAGGGACGCGTTCAACTGCATAGCAAAGGTGCTGCAACATTGCTGAGCCCGGGTCAGCAGGGGACGCAGCAGGCCGACGGGAATATCCGGATGAACCCACACGCCGACGGAGAAGCCGCGATCGCCTGGAAGAACGGGCTTTTCCATTTCGAGCAAACCGATATTCAGGAAGTGATGCGGCAGTTGGCACGCTGGTACAATGTGGAAGTTGTTTTCGAAGGAAGGATCACCGACGAGAAGTTCGACGGCGAGATCACGCGTAACAGCAATTTAACGGAAGTACTAAGAATACTGCAATTCAGTAATGTTCACTTTAGGGTTGACAATAATAAAGTGACGGTCACGCCATAGTTGGAACCCTGTCCGGCCGGAAGGGAACCAGCAAATGCTGCTATAGAAAAGAACGTTTTTTTTATCAAAACTAACAATGATCAGGATCATATGGTTATGAGACTAGCTGCTCTATTATTAGCAATTACCTGTCTTCAGGTATCTGCGTCGGGACTGGCGCAGAAGGTCACCCTTCACGAACAGGGGGCCCCACTCAGGAAAATATTTAAGGAGATCAAACAACAGACGGGTTATGTCTTCTTCTACAAGGCCGGGCTGCTGGACAATTCGCGTCCGGTCACCATCGAAGCAAAGGACGAAGAGCTTACCCTGGTGCTGGAGAAATGTTTCAGGGACCAGCCGCTGAGCTACAATATCGTCAACAAGACGATCGTCGTCAGTCCGCGGCGGGTAGTCTCAGTAGCGGAGCCCGCTGCCCCGGCTCTGGACTCGGTGCCCGAAGTTACCGTCAGCGGCCGGATCACAGACGTGTCGGGGAAGCCGCTGGGGGCTGCCAGTGTTTCGGTGAAGGGGAGGCGCGGAGGAGTTTCCACCGACAAGGAGGGACAGTTCCGGATCCTTGCAGGCAGAGGCGCGACGCTCGTCATCAGCTATGTCGGCTATATACCCCAGGAGATAAAGGTCAGGCCGGATGGCCAGCCGCTGGTGGTGAAGCTGACAGAAGGAGCTAAAGAATCGATGTCGAATATGGTGGTCACGGGTTACCAGATGATCAACAAGGAGAGTTTTACCGGAAACGCGATCACGGTCTCCGGAGAAGAGCTGAAGAAGGTCAACCCGAATAATGTCCTGCAGAGTCTTCAGGCCTTCGATCCCTCCTTCAATATCGCTACGAATAATCTCGCCGGTTCGAATCCCAATCAACTGCCCAGCATCAATGTCCGCGGCTCTACGGCGTTGCCTACGGGAAGCAGCGCGATCCTGTCACGCACCGATCTGTCCAGCAACGTGAATCTGCCCACTTTTATCATGGACGGCTATGAGGTAACGCTTGAAAAAGTTTTTGACCTCGACGTCAACCGCATCCAGTCGATCACCTTGTTAAAAGACGCAGCCGCAACGGCAGTGTACGGCAGCCGAGCCGCCAATGGCGTAGTGGTCATTACCACGAAGGCCCCAAAGGAAGGGAAGCTCGCTGTTTACTATAACTATGAGTTAACGCCTTTCGCGCCTGACCTTTCCGCCTATCACGTACTCGACGCCCGGCAAAAACTGGAATACGAACGGCTGGCCGGTCTGTATGACGCCGATATCGTCAAAAATCAGCAAAGCCAGGACCAACTGGACGCGCTGTATTACCAGAAGAAATTTGCCGTTGCCAGCGGCGTCAATACCTATTGGTTGTCCCAGCCCCTGCGGACTGCACTGGGTAATAAGCACTCGCTGTACCTGGAAGGTGGCACTTCGCAGGCGCGCTATGGCATCAACCTGCTCTACCAGACCATGCCCGGTGTTATGAAAGGTTCAGGCCGTGACCGCTATGGGTTGACCGCGAGCCTTTCCTACAGTCCGACTTCGGTCTTTATCTTCAAGAACGAACTGAGTGTCCAGCAGGTCGATACGAAGTCTTCACCCTATGGTAATTTCTCCGACTATGTCCGGATGAACCCCTACTACCGGAAGAACGATGCCGCCGGCCGTATCATACAGGCGGTCGATACATTTATGGAGAATACGGGGCTCAATGGAACCGACCAGACGCGGGGCAGCGTTGTACTCAATCCGATGTACGAGTCCACGCTTTCCAGCTTTGACAAAACTACTTATCTGGAGTTTACGGATAATTTCTCCGCAGAGTGGAATATAGCCCGGGGCCTTCGTCTGCGGAGCGTCATCAGCTATGACAAAAAGAATACCACCGCGGACCAATTCATTTCTCCGCTGAGCAACCAGTTCTACTTTCTGGATTCCGCACAAAAGAAGGGGAGCTATACCTACGGACAGACATCGGAGAATACGTTTGACGGAAGCCTTACGCTGAACTATAACCGCCAGATCGGGCCGCAGTTCTTCAATATCGCACTTGGAGCCAATGCGCATACCTGGTCGACGGACTACAAGACATTCACCGCGATCGGATTCCCCAACGACCGGTTTACCAATATCGGGTTCGCCAGCGGCTACAAGCCTGGTGACGCGCCCCAGGGCGATTTTGCGAAACAACGGCTCTTCGGCAGTTTTCTCAGCGTCAACTATTCCTGGCTGAACAAGTATCTGCTCGACGTTTCGGTCAGGGCGGACGGGTCATCCCAGTTCGGGGAGAACAGGCGGATCGCGCCTTTCTGGGCTGCGGGTCTGGGCTGGAATGCGCACAAGGAGGATTTCCTGCAGAATACGGCCGTCAGCCAGCTGCGCTTCAGAGTAAGCACAGGAGTAGTAGGTTCGGTATCTTTTCCGCCCTATCTGGCGCAGACGACCTACAACTACTATACCTCCAACTGGTATTCCACCGGCATCGGAGCAGTGATCAACAACTACGGCAACCAGAACCTCCAGTGGCAGCAGACGCATACCTATGACGCTGGCATGGACCTTGGACTATTTCATGACCGGATCATCATCTCTCCCCGCTATTACTACAAGCTGACGAAGGGGCTACTGGCAGACATACAGCTGCCTCCATCCAGCGGTTTTTACTCCTATACCGACAATCTCGGTGATATGGCCAACAAGGGGTTCGAGCTTAACCTGAAGGTAACCGCGTTCCATAACAGGGACTGGAATGTCAACGTTTTCGCGAATCTTGTCCGCAATACCAATGTGATCAAGAAGATATCCAACTCGCTGAAGTCCTACAATGACAAGGCCAACCAGGCGCAGCAGCAGGATTCCGCTCTCCGGACGACGCCTTTGCTGCACTATCAGGAAGGCCAGCCCATCAACGAAATATACGCCGTCCGTAGTCTGGGCATCGACCCGGAGAGCGGAAGAGAAATATTTGTGAAGGCCAATGGCCAGCACACCTTTACCTATGACGTCCGTGATATCGCCCCGATGGCGGACCCTACACCGAAGGTGCAGGGCACGTTCGGGACTTCCGTGTCCTACAAGGGCTTTCAGTTCAATACCATTTTTTCTGCGAGTATCGGCGGGAAGGACTATAATCAGACGCTTGTCGACCGGGTAGAAGATGCGGACCCCAGGTATAATGTCGATTCCAGGGCGCTCTCCGACCGCTGGAGGAACCGCGGTGACCGTGCCCAGTTCAAGAACATCCAGGACCTTTCCATCACCTTTCCTACGAGCCGGTTTATCCAGGACCTGAGCTGGCTGGACCTTTCTTCGGTATACCTGTCGTATGATTTCGGAAAGCAGGTCTATTCGAAAATGGCGATGAAGAGTCTGCGGCTTGCTCTGACGGCCAATGAGGTGTTCTACTGGTCGACCGAAAAGATCGAGCGGGGGATCGACTATCCTTTTGCCCGCAGCTTCACCTTTTCTATACAAACAAGCTTTTAAACTAACTACTGATGAAAAGATCGATCATATTCCTTTTACCCATAATCGTGCTGCTTGGCTCGTGTAAGAAATGGCTGGATGTAAAGCCGGAGTCGCAGGTGGCGGCGGACCAGCTGTTCACCAACAAAGAGGGGTTCGAAGAGGCGCTGAATGGTGTATATACCCGCTGCAACGACAAAAATCTGTATGGCGCAGAGCTGACCATGGGGTTGCCTGACGTCCTGGCACTCGACTGGCTCGTAGCGCCCGGCGCCGACTATCTGGGGTATCTGCAAACTTCACTGTATAATTACAAAGACCAGAGCTTCGTTACCAGACGGGATAGCATCTGGGGCGGCCTCTACAATGCTATTGCCAATGACAACTATCTGCTGCAAAAGCTGGACTCCAGCAGCGGTATACTCCCTTCATCCGAATATGCGCTGATCAGGGGCGAGGCGCTCGCGCTGCGTGCGTATATCCATTTCGATCTTCTCCGGCTGTTCGCTCCATCCTACGTTGCGGGAGCAGGAAAGGCTGTCATACCCTACGTCACGACCTTTTCGAATAAGGTAACGCCTGCCTCCACGGTTGCTGATTTCCTGAAACTCGCAGCCAGAGACCTCAACGATGCGAAGGCACTGCTGAAGACCGTAGACCCTATTCTTAGTCCAACCTACTATGTCGGCTATCCCGGCGGCCCGAACATTGGTGATACCAGCAGCGAACTGAAGAATCCGAACCTTTTCCTGCAGAATCGCCGTCAACGACTCAACTACTATGCCGTTTGTGGCGAGCTGGCGAGGGTTTACCTGTACATGAACGACAAGACGAACGCGTTGGCCAACGCCCTGGAAGTCATCCAGTCGAATAAATTTCCGTGGACCGACTTCAATGATTTCACCAATGTCGATCCGCAGAAGAAGGACAGGATACTGTATAAAGAGCTGGTCTTCGGCTGGCCGATACCAAAGGTCGACAAGGACCTGGTGCTGTACTTCTATTTCCAGACCAACAATGGTCTTTACCTCTCCGGGGATATGGCGCAGCGGGCTTATGAGACGGGTGGGGTCGGTGGGTCCGACCTGCGTTATGCGCAGTGGTTTACCCCCGGTACCCAATACCTCCTCGTGAAGTACAAACGAGATGCGACTGCCAATCTGCACCCCATTATTGCGCCCGCGCTGCGCAAAAGCGAGCTCTTCTATATTGCTGCTGAGTGCAGTTATGCCAGCAACCCGACGCAGGCCTTTGCTTATATGGATTCGGTGCGGTTCAACCGGCATATCGGCACCCATTTCTCTGCCACTTCCGAAGACGATTTCCTGGCCCAGCTGACGAGAGAGGCCCGCAAGGAATTTTACGGGGAGGGCCAGATATTCTATATGTACAAGCGGCTGAACCGGGGTATTGTAGGCCCTACCGGCATAGTCAATACGCCCACGGACGCCAATTTTGTGCTGCCGCTGCCCGAGAACGAGATCGAATTCGGGGGCCGATGATAACAACTCTCACTACTAAAGCAATTCAAAATGTTCAAATATATAACCGTTGCACTGGTAACCCTGGCAATTCTGCCTGGCTGTAAGAAGGACAATTACCAGTTGTACGAAGAGAAACAGAATAGTGTCTACTTCGATTTTTCGACACAACAGGATCGGGATAGTGTCACCTTTACGTTTGCCTATACACCGGATATGCTCAGCGACACTTTCTATCTGCCGGTGCGTATCTCGGGCAACCGCGTGTCCCACGCCCAGATATACAAGGTAATGGTCATGGATAGCGGTACAACAGCGAAGCCTGGCCTTGACTATGCACCTCTGAAAGATTCCTATACCATCACAGCGGACTCCGGCTTTGCCTGGCTGCCGGTGGTGTTGCTCAACAATGATACGGCGTTGACGCAACATTCGGTTGCCCTGAACCTGCGCCTGGCGTCCAGCCCCGATCTCGGGGTCGGTCTGCCGGATATCATCACCGCGCGAGTTCTTATCTCCAACAAACTGGAAAAGCCTTCATGGTGGGATACCTGGGGGCTCACCAACTATTCGGACGAGAAATACCAGCTGTATATCATCGGTTCCGGCGGTCGCCACGATCTGCCCACAGGCGATGGATACGGCCTGTATGCACCGCAGGCGCTGTATTATATCGGCCTGATGAATCAGCTGATCACCGACCCGCTGGGCTGGCTGGCACAGCATGCGGACAAGGGCTATTTATTGGAACAGCAGCCGGACGGCACGTATTATTTCTATAATCCGGAGACGCCGGCCAACCGGATAAAGGTCATTTTCGACACAACCAACAACACTTACTATTTCGTTCAAAGGGCCGGCGGCTTTGTAACGCCCAACTAAACTGCTATGATCATGAGAAATTTAATCATATACATACTGGCGGGGCTAAGCCTTTTCGCGGGCTCCTGCTATAAAGACAAGGGCAATTATAGCTATAATGCGCCGGCGACGCCCGTAGTGACCGGGCTGGATTCTGTTTACAACGCCATCCTGGGTGATTCACTCATCGTCGCTCCCACGATATCTATTGCAAGTAAGGCCAGGCTGGGCTATGAATGGCGGATATTGGTAGGCGGTGATTCTCTGAGAACCGACTACTACTACACTCCGCAACTGAGAATACTGTTCACCCTGGCGGCGCTTCCATATTCTGCCCGCCTTACGGTGATCGACAGCAGCAATGGGATGAAATACTTTTTTCCTTTTGTGATACAGGGGACCACGATCTATTCGAACGGATACGTGATACTCAGCCAGGATGGCGGAACGACGCAACTGTCCTTCGCCCTGCCTGACGGAACCATCCAGCCCGGTATATACAGTGCGATCAACAAAGCAGACCTGCCGCCGAATGGTCAGCAGATCGTAGGGACCTATCACAAATACATCAACAACGGGATGATCTTCAACTACTGGGTGTTCTGCTCTCAGGGCGACAACCCCGGTGTCGAGCTCGATCCGAATACCCTGCAGAAGGTCAGGACGCTGAAGGATAATTTCTTCAACCCGCCTGCTACGCTTGCGCCCGGTTATTTCGTCAACAGTGATGGCAACGCCACTCTGTTCGGTGTCCTGAACGGGCAGCTTTGGTCGGGGGCCTATCAGACTTCGCCGTTCTCTCCGATATATGACGAGTTCAGCCTGCCTGCAACCGGCAACTATCAAATTTTCAACAGGGCTATTATCAACCTGGACGCCGGTCCGGGAATCTTGCTTGGTTACGAGTTGAACAAGAAGCAGATCGTCGCTTTCACCAACTACGGCTCGCTTGGCTACGCAGGCATTGGCTACCAGAAGATCGACACGGCCTGGGACCCGACCAATATCGGACTGGACGTGCTGGATTTCGAGCAGCCTGACGGTCTGAACGGATATGTCTTCGGACGAAATGCCCGCGATTCCGTATATGAATACGGGTTTACTGCCACGCCCGCCGGTCCCGTAATGCTGACCACTTTGTATAAGCGGCCATTTCCCCGGCAGGACCTGATAAAGCCGGACACAAAATGGGTAGGCTCCAAGTTCAATGTATTCTATATCACTTCGGGGTCGACCGTCTATTCCTATAATCCGGTAAACGAGGCAATCACCGCCCTCAGCACGGACTTCGGCGGTAAGTCCATTTCCATGCTGAAGATCTCGGCCGACGGCAATACCCTGACTGCGGGCATCGACGGATCGGTGTTAATGCTGGACGTCAGCGTAGGAAAGAATGGCGACGTAATAAAACGAATCGATAAAGTACCAGGCGCTCCGGTGGACGTTTATCAGCGCACCAAATAAACTATTAAAAATGATCAAGCTACAATTCCTGTTAGTGTCCTGTATGCTATTGCTGGCGAAGCCGCCGGCAATGGCTCAGGCTAAAACTCCGTCCCACTCCTATACCCTCAATGGCCGGATCGGGCATTTCAGTGCGCCGGCCATTCTTTATTTCGATCATATGGAAGGGGATATTTCACACTCCGATTCGGCTGTTCTGGTGGACGGAAAATTCTCCTTTAGCGGAAAGGTCGATGGCCCCGGGGCGGTAAGAATGGCGTTTGCGCCGAAAGGGGATGGGAAGGAAAAGGCGATATATACCGGAGACGCCATTTATTTCTATATCGGAGCCGAAAAGATAACGCTAAGCTCGAAGGATTCGCTTGCTACGGCGGTTATTACGGGTTCTGCCGTCAACAACGCCTATAATGCGTTCAATCAATTCATCGGCGGAAGTATCATGGCGCTCACGAAGCAGGCCAACTATGATTTTAATAAGGGGACGGAGGAGCAGAGGAAGGACACGGCCTGGTTTCATGCAGTGGACCGGTTGTTCCGTCAGCGGGTGCAGGCGCGGTCGGACAGGGAGCTGGAATTTGCACGGACCCATCCGCACGACTATTTCAGCGTGATCGCGCTGAGCGAACTGACGCGGGATGCGGCGAGCGCCGCCCGGACAAAGCCGGTATTGGCGAGCCTGGACGGGGAGTTGCGGCAGACGCCTGCGGGGAAGAAACTGGAGGAGAAGATCGGGGCGTTGACGGCCGTGGTGCCGGGGGCAATGGCTCCTGATTTTGTCCAGGCGGATACTTCGGGACGGCCCCTGCGGTTGTCCCAGCTGAGGGGGAAATACGTGCTCGTAGATTTCTGGGCCAGCTGGTGCAGTCCCTGCCGGGCGGAGAATCCCAACCTGAAAAGGCAGTATCAACTGTATAAGGACAAGAATTTTGAAGTGATCTCCGTGTCGCTCGATGATAACAAAAAGAAGTGGGAGGACGCGATCGTCAAGGACGGGCTGCCGTGGCTGCAGGTCTCCGACCTGAAGGGATGGAACAACGAGGCGGGCAAGCTGTACGGCGTCAGTGCGGTGCCCGCGAGCTTTCTCGTGGACCCGCAGGGCAAGATCGTTGCTACTGAGCTGAGAGGGGAGGTGTTGAATAAACAACTGGCAGAGATATTTGGAGGCGCTTCGTCTTCGCTGATCCCGCTGAAGGTTCTGTATGTCGGGTATAGTCCGGACAAGCCTATGCCGGAGAAGCTGGTCTACTATATGACTACGGATTCGCTTTATCCAAAAATCTACCGGACCCGGATGGATGACTGGACCGGATTTTTGTCGAAGAATTTTTCGACTGTTACGGCTGTCGATGTCCGGGACTACTCCCCCCGGATGTCCGATGCCGCAGACGTGACCATAATGGATGCGGGACCGGTAAACCTGCCGGCGGATTTTGACCGGCCGGTTATCCTTATGCACGCGATGGCCCCCAACGTAGGGCTGCCCATCGGGCTCAAATTCGACTGGTACTGCCAGTGTCTGGAGGCGGATGCACTGCACATCAAGACCGCGCATCCCATTTTCCATGAGCCTTTTGACGTGAAGCTGACGCTGGTCGACCGGCCTACGCCAGGCTCCTTTTTCAATGGATGGCAGGGACAGCATACGCCTGCGACTATGGCGATGTGGCGCGTGAACACGCGGGGCTATGCGACCGGGGAGCCCTACCTGATCGGGATGGTTTCGCACGGAGAGGGCTTTGAGGACTCGCCCGATGCGGAGGCGATCTCGGGTGGGGTTTGTCTTAAGAATGCAGAGGCTGTTGCGCTGGGGCGGCAGGGCAACTATTTTATGTGGGGGTTCTCCGGGTCGCCGGAATATATGACCGGGGAGGCTTGTAAGGTATTCGTCAATACCGTGTGCTATATCCGGAAGTTCGACCACCAGCGGCCGCTGATGAAGAAAGTGCAGATCGAGACGCGGGAGGGTATCGACGAAAAGATCTACCGGATCGACGAGGCCGTATATCAGAAAGCGATCGCTTCGCGAAAGGAAGGCAATGAACGGTTGAAGCGGATGCAGGACTCCTTGCGGGCCCGCAAGGCAGCGGGGCAGGATATCGGCCGCAGCAATGAAATGTTTTTGAAAATGCCGATGACGGATGCCGTCGAAAGTTTTGAAGACTATGTCAGGGGATTTGCGGGGGCGGAACTGTTTGCGAAGTTCGGGACCAATACTGCGAAGTATCATAAGTATTACCGGGACAACTACGAGTACTACTATCCGTCGGACGGCTATTCGTTGCAGTTGGATCAGGATGCACAGCGGCTGGGTATTTCCAACCGGAAGGTGGAAATTCTGGAAAAATGTGTCGGTCTTCTGGAGAAGGGCAGGGACACGGCGATGGCAATGCGGGTGTTGCGTCGATACACGATGGAGGTATTTGCTTCGCCGGGTGAGTGGAGGGATTGGTTGACGCAGAATAAGAACAGGCTGTTCTATACCGAGTCGGGAGGTTTTAAGTTTATGGTGAATACGGGCGTT
>Ga0068853_100001869_pt1 | contig 15487 bp, 12 predicted proteins | sample KBSCornC32_FD_65655 | JGI IMG/M metagenome (GOLD analysis project Ga0068853, IMG submission 65655) | Corn rhizosphere microbial communities from Kellogg Biological Station, Michigan, USA - KBS Corn C3-2 | ecosystem: Host-associated > Plants > Roots > Rhizosphere > Soil ...
CGACCCTGTCGAAGTAGAGTCCCTCGTCGACCCAGAGCGAGTACTTGTCGTCGACGCTTTCCCCGTCGCGCCAGGACACGCCGTCGACCTCGGCCAGCAGCTCGTCCGCCGCGAACGCGCGGGTCGCCACCACGCCGTATCCATCGATGGCGGAGCGAACCACCCGCAGTCCGGAGAGAGGAGGCATGGCGGCAGTATGCCTCAAGCCGGCGTGCGGGCGGAAGGGGGCGCGCGACCGGGGCCGCGCCGGCGCCTTTCACCGAGGGGCGCTTCGACCCATAGTTGGGCCGCGGAGGTCGCCCTGACATGACGAGCACGAACGAGATGGTCACGAGCGCGCTGGACCGCGCGAGCAGCGCCGGCCTGGCGGGAAAAGTCGCGCTGGTGACGGGCAGCTCACGAGGCATCGGCGCCGCGATCGCGCGCGAGCTGGCTCGCGCCGGGGCGCTGGTGGCCGTGCACGGGCGCGACGCCGCCGCCGTGGCCGCCGTCGCGGGTCGGATCACCGAGGCCGGCGGCCAGGCCGCCCGGGTGACCGCCGATCTCACGCGCTTCGCCGAGATCGAGACCATGCGGCGGCAGATCGAAGACCAGCTCGGGCCCGTCGCTATTCTCGTCGCGAACGCCGGGGGCAACCTGGTACCACCTGGCCCCGTCGAGGAGATCAGCGAGGAGGGCTGGCGCGCCACCGTCGACACGAACCTGACGGCGACGTTCCTCACCATCAAGAGCTTCCTGCCCGGCATGAAGCAGCGGCGCGCGGGCTCGATCGTGACGATCTCGTCGGCTGCCGGCCGTCGCCCCCATCCTCGATCGCCCGTTCCCTACGCCGTGTCCAAGGCCGCCATCGAGCTTCTGACCCAGGACGTGGCCATTCAGGCTGGGGCCTTCGGTGTTCGCGCCAACTGCATCGCGCCCGAGACCATCATCACGGAGCGCACCGGCCAGCAGATCCCCGAGCCGTTGCAGCGCCAGCTGGCAGGCGAGCACCCGATCGGCCGGCTGGGGACGCCCGAGGACGTCGCCCGCGCCGTTCGCTTCCTCTCCTCGGAGGAGGCCGGGTGGATCACGGGCATCGTGCTCGACGTGGCCGGCGGCGCCGTCATGCGCTGAAGCTCACGGCCGCGCGGGCCGTGAATGCCTGAGCGCGAGGCAGAGCCGGGGTCAGCGGTGGATGCGCACGATGGGGACGGTAAGCTGGCCGTCGATCAGCGAATAGTGTCCCGGCGGGATCGCCCAGTTGCCCGTGAGAAAGAGCGATGCCTGGGTGTCGGTTGGCAACGGAATCGGCACCGAGGTCTCGATCGCCGTCAGGACGAACCCCTCCATCGGAGGGAAGGTGATGTGCAGGCGATCGTGCGTGCGCGTCACGCTCTCGGCGGGGTTGGCGAACACGGTGGTGCGAATGTTTTCACACGACGGCGGCGTCGGGCACTGACCGCCCTCCGAGGAACAGTTGCCTCCCGAGCCGCCGCTTCCGGTTGTCCCGCCGGTTCCAGTCGCGCCGCCGCTCCCCGAGGCGCCTGCGGATCCGGCGGTGCCGCCGCTCCCGGTGGTGCCACCGGTCCCGGCAGTGCCCGCGGTCCCACCGGTGCCACTCAAACCCCCCACTCCAGGAGGCCATCCACCCGGCGGTGGCGCATTGATATCGTCGCTCAACAGCCAGTCGCGAAACTTGGCCAACTCCTCCGGGCTCAGCGCGGCATGGACCGAGCCCTCGTCCGTGTCGCCGTCAATGGCGACGTCGCCGCCGCCGTCCGTGCTCGTCTTCGGCTCGAAGCACCCGAGGCTCCCCGAGCCTGCGAATGCCGTTCCCGAGCCACGCAGCACCAAGAGCGGCAAAGCAAAAGCCACCATCCATTGCCAAGAGGTTCCCATTGTTTTCATGGCCGCAACCTTTCGATTGGAGCAGGGGTTCGTTGTTCACCGCGCCGTCGACAGCGTGCCGATGGTCCCTACGCCTCCGATCGGGAAGCGGGGCTTCGGCGGCGCGACCAGCGCCTGCTTGCAGGTGCAGTGGGTGGTCAGCCATCCGTTGATGCAGTTGATGAGCCCGTCGACGGTCGCGTCGGTACAGACCCCGCTCATGTTCTCGCAGTCGTTCTCGATCGACTTGTCACAGGTGCAGGTCCCGTTGGTGCAACTGTAGCTGTTGCCGACCGAGCCGCCCCCGCGGGCCAGGCCCTGCTCGCTCGCCTCGACCTGTCCCTCCTCGTCGGGATTCCCCAGACATCCGCCGGAGCCGACGGCGGCCATCAGCGCGATCCCGAGCACCGGCACCACGCGGGCCGCGCGTGCCAGGAACGCGCGGCCGCCGCGCCGGTTCGTGCGGCGAGCGCGCATCCCTGAGTCGGAGGTGATGGTCAGGCGGTCGGTCGTGAGGTTCGAAGTCATGTTGTCTCTCTCCTTTGCGATGGGTTCGACGGGAGACTTCAGCAAAGGATGGACCAGCGGCGCGCGTCGCCAATCCACCGAGAACCGGCCCGGCGGTCGCTGCAGCGAGGCCTCGGCTGCAATCGCTTGCAGGTCGACCGTGCACGCATCTGCAGCGGGACCGGCCGGGCTGCAAGCGGGCGCGCGTTGGAGCGGGTGGACGGAATCGCTCTGGGCAGACGAACGCCTGCGACCGTCGCCCACCCCGCTCGGCCCCGGACGCGCGAACCTGCCGCCGTGGATCGGAGCGAGGAGGCCCGGCCGCAACGCGCGAGGTCCCATCGAGCGCGGGAATATTTCCGCCACAGCCCGTTTGACGTAGCAAAGACGCTCAGCGGGTGGCTGGCGAAATTGCCGTAGGAGCCGGGAGGAGGTCCCATGACCGACGTGTCAAATCGGGTTTCTGTTGCGAGGGTGTGCAGGATCGCGGCCGTGTGCGCCATCGCGAGCGGCGTGTCGTGCGATGCCGGCGAGGCAGGGGACCCGGGCGACGTCAGCTCGACGGCAGGAGCGCTCTCGTTGTGTCAGGCCGAGCCGAGCTTCGTCGACGTTCAGACCCTCGATGTGGGTGAGCCGTTCGCGATGGCTGCGGTGGCCCTCGATCGAGATACGCTGGTCACCGGCGGAAATCATCACGTGCACGTTTACCGCCGTCGGCACGCGCGACCGTGGACGTTGGAGCAGACGCTGGTGCCAGAGCCGGACGTTCCGACCTCGCCGTTCGGGCGAGGCCTGGCCCTGAAGGGCGACACTCTGGTCGTCGGCGCCGGGGCCGAGCAGGGGTCTCCCCCGGACTACCCGTGGGGCTACGCGGACGTCTACCGCCGCCGCGGCGGCCAATGGAAGTTCGAGGCACGGCTGCAGCCCGATCCCGGCATGCCGCTCACATGTCCGGAGTCCGCCTTCGGAAGGAACATCGCGCTCGGCGATGACGTGGTGGTGCTGAGCGCCAACCGAATGAGCCTCGGATCCGGCGGCTGCGGTCAGGGCGCCGTCTTCGTGTTCCAGCGCTGCGCCGATAGCTGGACCCAGCTCCAGGCGCTCGCGGCGCCGCCGGTCCCGATTTCGAACCCACCGCTCGGTTACCCGATCTTCGACACCAACTTCGGCGATTCGCTGTCAATGTCGGGAGACACGCTGGTCATCGGTCAACCCGGGCGCGCCTCTACGCCCTTCTTGCAGGGAGCTATTCACGTGTTTGTCTGGGGAGGCACATCGTTCGTCTTGCAGCAGGCGTTCGTCGCGCCCGGCGTCCCCTACGACACCGGGGACTGGCTGGGTCTGGAGGCGGTCGTCAACGGTCGCATCCTCGCCGCGGCCGAAGACGGCAACTTGCGGACGTTCGTCCGTCAAGGAGCCACCTGGTCCGCACGAGCCCATGTCCCCGCGAGCACCCGCGGGATCGGCTACGGCCATGCGTTGGCCCGCAGCGGGAACCGCCTGTTCCTCAGCGACGTCGGGGCTGTCCAGGTCTTCGAGCTCGGCGCGAACGGCGATCTCGCGCAGCTCCCCCCGCTCATCGTGGACGGCGCGCAAGGCGCCTCCGCGCTCGCGGTCGACGAGCGAACCCTCGTGGTCGCCGGAGACCACGGCGTGCACGTCCTGCAGCGCGAGTGACCCGATCCGGCGTCGTCTACCTACGCCCGAGGATGTCGCCCGCGCCGTGCGGTTCCTCGCCTCGGAGGAGGCCGGGTGGATCACGAGCGTCGTGCTCGACGCGGCCGGCGGCGCCGTGATGCGCTGAATCCCGCGGCCGCTCGCCGTGCTCCCCGGAGACGCCGCCCGGCTGTCATGCGGCCCGGCGGGCGCGAGGCGCCGGGTTGCTTGCGTTCGGGGTGCCCGCCGCGTCCGGTCCCGGCAGCGCTCCCGCGGCGGGCGCCGCCGTCGCGCCCGCGCGCCCGGCGATCCCGGCGCGCGCCAGCAGGTCGGCCCGCAGGCGGGCGGCCAGCTCGGGTCGCGTGGCCAGCGTCTGGCAGGCGGCGTCGCGGCCGTTGCCAAGGCGCTCGCCGCTCATCGAGATCCAGGCGCCGCTCTTGTCGAGCAGCCCCGCCTCGATGCCGAGGTCGATGAGCTCGCCGGTCGCCGAGACGCCGTGCCCGTAGGCGATGTCGAACTCCACCTCCCGGAACGGCGCCGCCAGCTTGTTCTTCACCACCTTGACGCGGGTGCGGTTGCCGACGACCTGCTCGCCGTCCTTCAGCGCGCCGATGCGCCGGATGTCGAGGCGCACCGACGCGTAGAACTTCAGCGCGTTGCCTCCGGTCGTGGTCTCCGGGCTCCCGAACATCACGCCGATCTTCATGCGCAGCTGGTTGATGAAGATGACCAGCGTCTGGCTGCGCGAGGTCGCGCCGGTCAGCTTGCGCAGGGCCTGGCTCATGAGGCGCGCGTGCAGGCCCACGTGCGAGTCGCCCATCTCGCCCTCCAGCTCGGCGCGCGGCACCAGCGCCGCCACCGAGTCCACCACCACGATGTCGACCGCGTTCGACCGGACCAGCGTGTCGGTGATCTCCAGCGCCTGCTCGCCGCAGTCGGGCTGCGACACCAGCAGGTCGTCGGTGCGCACGCCCAGCTTGCGGGCGTACCCGACGTCGAGCGCGTGCTCGGCGTCGATGAAGGCGCACACGCCGCCGGCTCGCTGCGCCTCGGCCACCACGTGCAAGGCGAGGGTGGTCTTGCCCGAGGACTCCGGGCCGTACAGCTCGACCAGCCGCCCTCGCGGCAGACCGCCGGTGCCGAGCGCGATGTCTAGTCCAAGGGATCCGGTCGGAACCACCGGAACTTCGGCAGGTGCTCCAGCGTCGCCCAGTCGCATGAGGGCGCCCTTGCCGAACTGCTTTTCGATCTCCGCCACGGCCCCCGAAATCGCCGTACGGCGCTCCTTGCTCGATTTGGTTTCCAGGTCCGGCGCGGTCTTCGTGTCGTCCATGTCTCTCGGCTCCTTTCCATGAGTCACAGACTAAGGCCTTGGTATGACAAAACCTGTCGTAGGTTATGATGGACCGATGTCGACGTCCTCGCAGCCGCTGGCACGGCGCGCCCGTCCGACGGCGGGGCGCGCCGCCGCCCCCTATTCGCCGGCCGTTCGCCTGCAGGGCGTGCGCGCGCTCCTCGACGGGGGTGGGGGGGCGACGATCTACGACATCGCCGAGCGGTTCGGCGTGAGCGTGCGGACGGCGCTGCGCTATCTCGAGGCCCTGCGCTCGAGCGGCGAGCCGCTGTACGAGGACACGGTGGACCGGCGCAAGGTGTGGCGCCTGATGCCGACCGCGCGCCGCGAGACGCTGACGCTGACCACCAGCCAGATGCTGAGCCTGTTCCTGTCGCGGCGGGTGTTCGACTTCCTGGCGGGCACCGGCTTCAAGGAAGATCTCGACGACGTGTTCGCGCGGCTGGAGGCGACGCTGCGGCGGCGTGACTTCACGGCGGCGCGCCACCTGGATCGCAAGATCTTCGACGTGAACGAGGCGCCGCACCTTTACGAGGGTCGGCTCGAGCACGTGAACGAGATCCTGACGGCGCTCCTGCGCGAGGAGCGCCTCGAGATCCGTCACGAGAGCATCGACAAGGGCAAGCGCCGGGTGCTGTTCGAGCCATACACCCTGGTCGTCTACAAGAAGGGGCTGTACCTGGCGGGCCTCAGCCACGCCCACGGGCAGATACGGACGCTGGCGCTCGACGGCTTTCGCGACGTGGGCTGGCGGCGGGGGGACGCCTTCCCGTACCCGCCGGACTTCCATCCTTCGTCGCTGGCGGAGGGGGCGTTCGGCCTGATCAAGGGACCGCCCGCGGTCGCGCGCATCTTCTTCACGGACAAGGTCGCGCGTTACGTGACGCGGCGGCTGTGGCACCCGTCGCAGAAGGTGCGGCGCGTGCCGGGGGGCATCGAGCTGACCGTGCGCGTGAACGGCACCGTCGAGCTGGGGAGCTGGGTGCTGAGCTTCGGGGATCAGGCCGAGGTGCGGGCTCCGGCCGACCTGCGCGCCCGGATGGCCGCCGAGCTGGCGGCGGCGGCGGCGCGGTATGCGACGCGAGGGCAGGGCGAAGGCGAGGCCGCGTGAGGCGCATGAGACACGATCGAAGCGCCTGGCTGCCGGCACGGGCCCGGCAGGCGGCTCTGTCGCTGGCCCTGGCCGGCGCGCTCTGGCCGGGCGCCGCCTGCCGGCGCGCCGTCACGTTCGATCGCGGCGACATCGATCGACACCAGATGCTGGCGGGCGCCCCTCCGGGCTTCCTGCTGGGCGTCGCGACGTCGGCGCATCAGATCGAGGGCGGCAACCGCAACGACTGGACCGAGTGGGAGAAGGGCACGTACCCCGACGGCGCGCCGCACGTGAAGGGCGGCGCCACCACCGCCCGCGCCGCCGACTCGTGGAACCTGTGGCCGCAGGACGTGGCCGCCGCCGCCACGCTGGGCGCGAACGTCTACCGCCTGGGGATCGAGTGGAGCCGCCTCGAGCCGGCTGAAGGGCAGTGGGACGCGGCGGCGGCCCGTCGGTACCGCGAGATGCTGCAGGCGCTGCGCGCGGTCCGGCCGCATCCGATCGAGCCGATGCTGAACCTGTGGCACTTCACCTTGCCGCCGTGGGTCGTCGCGCGCGGCGGATGGGAGTGGGACGGGGCCCCGGCGGCCTTCGCCGCCTTCGCGACGCGCGCGGCGGCGGCGTTCGGCGATCTGGTCGACTGGTGGTGCACGTTGAACGAGCCGAACGTCTATGTCACCAAGGGCTACATGGCCGGACAGTGGCCGCCCGGCCTCCGCGATCCCGCGCGCGCGGCGCGGGCGCTCGGGAACCTGCTGCGCGCGCACGCCCGGGCGGCGGCCGCGCTGCGCGCCGGGGATCGCGCCGACGCCGACGGAGACGGGCGCGCGACGCGCATCGGGCTGGCCCACAACGTGATCGTGTTCGACCCCGCCTCGGGCGGCCCGCTCGACCGGCTGGTCGCGCGCTACTCCGATCGCTTCTACAACCGCGACATCCCCGATTCGATCGCGGCCGGGCGCATCAAGCTGTCGCTGCCCACCGTCGTGTCGGTCGACGAGCCGGAGCCCGAGCTGGCGGGGAGCCTGGACTGGCTGGGGCTCAACTACTACACGCGCCGGGTCGTGTCCTCGCGCCTGTTCGGCGATCGCGGGCCGACCGGCGCGCCCTACGAGGTGATCGAGGATCCGGCGCGGCCCCACAACGATCTAGGCTGGGAGATCTACCCCGAGGGGCTGTATCGGATGCTGGTGCGGTTCCGGGAGTACCCCTGGCCGCTCATCGTCACGGAGAGCGGCGTCGCCGATCGGGCGGGCACCGCGCGGCCCGGCTTCATCCGCGCCCACGTCTACGCGCTGGATCGCGCGCGCGCCGAGGGCGTGAACGTGATCGGCTACATGCACTGGTCGCTGGTCGACAACTTCGAGTGGTCTCACGGCTACGAGGGGCGCTTCGGCCTCTTCACCGTCGACTTCGCGGGGGATCCGACGCTGGCGCGCCGGCCCACCCCTGCGGTCGCGACTTTCCAGGAGCTGGCGCGCAACCTGGGGCTGCTGCCGTCGCGCTGAGGCGCGCCGCTACTCGGACCAGGTGCCGGCGGCGATGTTCAGCTTCCAGGCGGCGAGGTACTTGGGCATCGACAGCGACGTGCCTCATGGGCGATGAAGCCGCGGTGCTCCGACGCCTGACGCTGCAATTCCAGATCCCGCTGGCGGACGTACTCTCCGACGGCATCCGCCACGCCGGTGCCAATCCATTTTTGAACCAATCCCTGCTCATCGACGCCGAGGATCACGCCGGCCTCCCCGGCCAGCTCGAGGATACAAGCGTGCAGGGCGCCATATTCGCGGACCACCTCGGTCATATCGAACCCGAGCCCGAGGCGTTGTTCGCCAGGTTCGGCCGCGGTCGCGCTGCTGGGAGGCAAGGGTCGGGCATCCGGATAGAGGGCCTGGTCGACGAATGCCGGGATGTGGTCGAGCAGCTCGGCCCGCGGAAGGGACGCGTCGGCGACCATGCCTCGAATCTTCTGGCTCCAGCCGTGGATGAGGCGAGCCCGCTGTTCCTCGAGAAGATCGAAGAGCCGACCCGAGCCGGTGGAGCTGGCCACCCTGCAGATCTAGGTCCTTCGTGATCTCGTGGCGATGACATTCTGCTGAAACCAGCAGGCCACCCCCCTCTACGAGGCCACGCGAGCACCATCGACTGGAGGTCAATGCCCTGAGGCTCCATGCCGGGCGTCGTGAGGTGGCAGGGCAGGCATCCGCTCTCAGAACGTTGGCGTTCGAGCGCCTGCCGAGGCCGATTCCCTGGCTCGTCCACCGGCCCTGGACTGGTCCGGGACGAGCGAGGCCGGTGTCACCAGGGATTCAGCTCTTCGAGCGTGAGCCCTCGGGTGTCCTCGCTCAGGGTCGCGCACAGCGGTTCCAGGCGGCCGACCAGCGTCGCGCAAGCCTCGAGGTCGTCGGCGATCGCGGCATCCTCGAGCGCGGAGGCCACGCCGCCCGCGATCGTCGAGAACGCGGACAGCGTCCCGGCCAGCATGTGGGCAGCCACCCGGAGTCGCGGCAGGTCGCGGCCGGCGAGCGCCGTGCGGGCGGCCGCCAGTTGCTCGGGTACGCTGCGCCGGAACACCTCGCAGAGCCTATCGAGCATCCAGGGTCAGCTTCCCCGCGGTGATCTTCGAGAAGTCGAGCAGATCATTGATCACGTGAAGCAGGTTCCGGGCCGCCATCTTGACGGTCGAGTTGAAACAGTCGGTTCGGCCAGCAGCAGCGCGGACAAAGCGGGAGCCTTCCTCGGACCGGATTTTGGCCCTGACGATGCAGCTTCGAGATGGGCTCACCTCAGCAGGGAACGCAATCCAGAAGACCGCGATCGGTGCAGACCCCACACCCGGCGCAATCATACCCGTCCACCCAGGGTCCGCAGCCAGCACCTACGGCAGTCCAATCTGACGCAGGGCACGCGACCGCAGGAATGAGACCGTTATCGCAATGGAAGACCCCACCATTGCATGCGGCTGCGACGCGTTCTCGGCTGTCCGTCTCTCCGCAACGGTGAACACAAGCTGTGAATTGACTATCACAAGTCGCGGTACCCGAGCGGTCGCGAACGTCGTTCGGCCGCGACGGGTCCTCGCTGCACGAAATCACTAGACTAATCAAAGCCCAAACGAGGAACGAATACACGATACTGATCCGTCCGGTGAGCATGATTTCCATTCCTTTTCGCAAGGACTAGGGTGCGTGTTGTTGGCGCGCTACTCCGACCAGGTGCCGGCGGCGATGTTCAGCTTCCAGGCGGCGAGGTACTTGGGCATCGAGAGGGAGGTGCCGCTCACGACGAGCGGCTGGAACACGTAGGAGGCCAGCGAGTTGTTCTTTCCCGCGGTGGCGCCCGTGGTGTCCTCCGTCCCCGCCCAGTGGTCGCCCTGGTACAGGTAGACGGTCCCGCTCGCGCCGACGATCGGGAGCACGCACGTGCTCTGTGAGAGCCAGGTTCGCTCGCCCATGGGCGCGATGAGCCCGCGCCTGGTCCACGGGCCGGTGATGGCGGGCGCGGTCGCGTATTCGTTGTCGTTGGCGCGCCAGCCGGTCTTGGTGGACATCAACCAGAAATAGGTGCCGCCGGCCTTGAACACGGTGGGCGACTCCATGTTCGCCATGGCCGAGTAGGAGGTGTGCGTCGTCCAGGCGTGGCAGTCGCTGGTCAGCTTGTAGACGTGGCCGCTCTCCGTGAGGACGTACGCGTCGGCGCCGTCGACATAGGCGCTCATGTCGCTGTGAACGATGAGGGCGCCGCCAGCGTCCTTCAGCGGCCCCCGATACGCGTACGTCCCGTTGATGGTGGCCGAGGTCGCGTACACGGCCTCCTTGTCGGTCTGGTAGTCGATCGAGCCGGCGTGCGCGATCAGCACGTACTCGCCGGTGGCGGGACACTTGATGATGTGGGGGCGTTCACCGATACGGTTGGGCCCGAGCTCGCCGCTCGCCTGTCGCTCCAGGATCTTGCGCTCGAACTTCCAGCGCACGAAGTCCGTCGTCGAGTACATGGCGAAGGCCTTGAAGTCGTTGTTCTGGTCGTAGGTCGCGCTCGCGTCGTAGGTGAAATGCTCGCCCGACAGGTAGAACGTGTCCCCTTCGCGGTTGATCCCGCCGCCGTGGGCGTTCACCGGCTTTCCCTGATCGTCCATCCAGGTGATGCCGGTGGCGAGCGGGCCCGCGATGATCGAGACGGCGCCGGCGATCGTGCCGCCGCCGCCGCCTGCGCCGCCGGCGCCGCCGCTGCCGGCAGGCCCGCCGCGCCCGCCGGACGTCTCGCCGCCCGCGCCGCTCGGACCGCGGCCGCCCGCGCCGCCGCTCGAGGTGGCCGCGCCGCCGCTCGCGCCGCCGGCCATCGAGGCGCCGCCGCTGGACGTGGCTGGGGCGCCGCCCGAGCCGCTGGCACCTCCCGCCGGAGCCCCGGTCGCCCCTCCCGAGGCTACCGGCGTCGTCCCGCCGGTGGCCGTCGCGGTCCCGCCGGAGCCGGTGGTGCCCCCGGAGGCGGATCCGGATCCGTGCGCGCCGCCCGCGCCTCCCGCGCCTCCCGAGGCGCTGCCGCCGCTGCCGCCTCGCGAGGGCTGATCCCCGGCGCAAGCGCCAGCCAGCCAGATCGCCAGAGCGGCTCCGATCATCGTGCGGGCGGCGGGGCGGCGGACGGTTCCCATGGCCCGCTAAGTTACCTCCAAACCCAGGATCCGGCGCGCGCGCCGGTCACGACCGACTTCGCTTGAAGTAGTAGACGACCGTCCCCGCCGCATCGCGGATGGCGACCAGCTCCCACCCCGTGACGCCGAGCTCGCGGAGCATCTCCGTCTCGGTTGCGAAGGATCCGCCGTCGCTGGCGCGCAGCTCGCCGGCGGCGCCGACCTGGGTCACCACCAGATAGGACCAGCCGTAGCCCGCCTTCAGGGCGCCTCGCCAGCGAGCATCACCGGCATCCAGAACGCTCCTCGCCTCATGCCCATCAGATCGGCTGCCACCTGCGAAGGGGCGGCTGAGTCGGTCGGGGCCGGAGTCGACTTCGGGCGGGCGATCGAGCCGGAATCCGCGCCGCAGGCGGGAAGGAATGCGGCCGAGATCGTCTAAGGATGGTCGGATATTGTCGGACCTCCGCCAAAGTAAATTGTTCGTGATAGTCTGCCCACGACGAGCCGGGGGGAGTGAAGCGTGAGCCCACGGAAGCCACGGGTTCCAAAAAAACAACAGAAGATTGCCAGAACCCCGGGGCGATCCGTCGGGAGAGCGAAGGGGCGTAGTCGGGGTCCGGCCGTTCCGGCAAAGGGTTACCTGAATCCGCGCAGCTACTACTGGGGCCTGCGCAAGCAGCTCAAGCGGCTGACCAAGTACTTCGATCCGGTGCCGCGCTTCTTCGAGGCCGGAGAGCAGATTGCGCGGCCAGGGCTTCCCCTGCCCGGCGCTTACTACCTCGAATCCGGCTTCGTGCAGGCGAACGACGACTCCGACGTGACCCTCGCGACGCGCGGCCTGGTGTACGAGCCGGGCGACAGCTTCGGGGAGTATGCCCTCGAAGGACGACACGACGCGGCCTTTCCCGCATATCTCCGGGCTCTGACACCGGTGCACGCCTGGTTCATCTCTCCTCCGAGATTCGCGGAGGCCAAGAAGAACGAGGGACGCGCGATCCAAGCGCTCGTGCAGAAGGTCCAGTCCCGGGTTCGCTTGAACCAGTACCTTCCCGAGTTGATCGCGGCGCTCTCCGAGTCCGCTCAGGCCCAGGACGTTCCCAAGCATCGGATCGTCGACGAGGCCCAGCTCGGTGCCGTCCTCGAATTGAAGCCGGAGATCACGCTGACGTCGGCGCTGACGAAGATCGGCCGCTACCGAGCAAGGGACAACCGCGGGCCACGGAGAGATCTGCCGCAGTGGTTCTACGTCGCGGAGGGCGCAGTTCACGCCAAAGGCGTCGTCCTTCCGAAAGGGAGTGTCTTCCTCTGGAGCGCGTCGACCGGACCCAACCTCCGAGGCGGGCCCTCGCCCCCAACCGGTGCGTCGGTCCAGGGAGAGAGCGTCACGCGCCTGGTCTGGCTCCGCCGCGGGCTGGCCAGGTACTTGCGGCGCGAGGACCTGGAACGGATCGTTCCGGCGCTCTCGAAGAGCCCGCCCTTGGGGCGAAGGGCCGTGATGATCGGCTTCCGTTGCGAGCGTGATTCGGACCGGGTACGAATTCCGTTCTCGGCCATCGCGGCGCTCCTCGCCGAGGCGCTGAGCAAGCTCCCCGAAGTGGGCTCGGTCGGCCTCTGGATCGTGGGTCCCAACGGGTCCAAGAAGCGGGCTCCCCAGACCTGGGGTCGGGTGACGATCAGATACACGACCGAGTCTCACATCTCTGGCGAGCAAAATCCGGAAGACTTCGTCGTCATCGATGCGGTCGACGACGCCGGGTGGCCAGCCGACTGGATCGCGTGGCCGGGCAAAGTCCATCCCCCGCTGACGAAGCTGGTCATCATCGGCACCTCGCCAAAAAGGTCGGCTCTTCCGCTGAGCGGTGATGGTGCACGACGAAGCGAGGTGCGGCCCGACCTCGTACGGGCCGTCGTGTTGCGGGACGATCCGACGATCGGCCAGTTCGTCGCCTACCAGCCCGGCACGGTCAGGCTCGCTTTCGACGACATCGATCGCTTGCCCTCCCTCGTCCAGAGCGGTCACCCCCGCCCGACGCGGGATCGCCTGTCCATCGCGAGGTTGGCCCGCAGCGTGGCCGAGATGCGGGTGGGGCTGGCGCTCGGCGGTGGCGGCGCCTGGGGCTACGCCCACATCGCCTTGATTCAGGAGCTGGAGAGGGTGGGGATCCCGATCGATCTGATCAGCGGGGTCAGCTTCGGCAGCCTGGTGGCCGGGTTCTATGCCGCCGGCGGGGCAGAGGAGCTGAACACGCTGATCGACAAGGGCCAGATGCTGAAGTGGTACCTGGAGCTGAGCGCCGCCTTGCCCGTGCCCAACCTTGCCCACAAGGCCATCGATATGTTGCTCGGTTGCCAGAGGCTGGAGTTCCTCGAGACGCCGTTCTTCCCCGTGGGCTTGAACCTCAACACCGCCGAGGAGTGGACCGTGGGCCTCGGGACCGTGGGCTACGGGACGCGGGCGGCCAGCGCCTTGCCCGGGCTCTTGCCTCCGCTCGTCGACATTGACCAAAAGCTTCGGCTGGTCGACGGGGCGTTCGTCAACAACGTGCCCGAAGGCATACTCCTCCGAGAACGCGCCGACGTCATCCTGGCGTCCGATGTCGTCGAGACGCCGCCGCGCCGGCGAGAAACCCGATGGAGCTCGTTGACCAGCTTCCTGGATCCGCGTTCGCGAATGGAAGACAGCTTTCGCGCCACCGCGGTCCTCATGCAGGCCGCGAACGATCGCGACCGCAGCCTGGCGATGGACACGTTCCGGCCGCCCGCCACGGAGTTCTCGGCGCTGGCCTTCGACAAGGCCTGGGAGATCACCGAGGGGGCGCGGGAGGCGGCTGCCCGGTTCGCCCGGAGCATTCTCCAGCGGTATCGGCCGGGGCCTTTGATCCGGACGGGCGCGCCGGAGGACGCGACGCCGTGAGCCGCGTTCTGGCCGTGGAGATCGCGGGCACCGGCGGCGCGCTGCCGTCCCGGGCCGTCGGCACGGCCGACCTGGTCGCCGAAGCGTTCGCGGACGCCCCTCCGGAGCAACGCGCGCGGGTGGAGGCCAAGAGCGGAATCGAGACGCGGCACTGGCTCGAGCCCGGGGAGGCGGCGTTGCCGCTCGGGGTCGCGGCGCTCCGGCGCGCGCTCGAGCGCGCGGGCATGGAGGCGGGGGCCCTTCGAAGGATCATCTTCGTCTCGTCGACCGGCGGAGACCACGTGGTCCCGGCCAACGCCCACCAGATCGCGGACGCCCTGGGGTTGAGCGACACCTGCGACGCGTTCGACCTGTCGAACTCGTGCGTGGGCTTCCTGTCGGCCCTCGACGTCGCCGGGCGTTCGGTGGCGACGGGGTCGGGCCCGGTCGCCATCGTCGCGGTCGAGACCTTCTCCCGACAGCTGTCCCCCCGCGGGCCTCGGGCCTACGTGGTGCTGGGCGACGCTGCGGCGGCCGCTGTCGTCCGGCCGATCGAGGGACGCGCCGCGGACGCGTCCGGCGCCTCCGGGGGAATCCTAGCGACCTGCTTGCGCTCGGTGGATCGACTGCGCGGCAAGATGAGCATGGCCTGGCCGGGCTCGCCGGGGGCGCGGCCCTACCACGACTTCGACGCGCGCAGCAGCGAGCTGACCGACAGCGCGCTCGCGTGCATCGGCGCCGCCATCGACGACGTCCTGCAGAGCGCAGGAATCTCTCTGGGCGCCGTCGATTGGATCGTCCTGCACCAGCCGAACGGCTCGCTGTATGCGCTGCTCCTCGACAAGCTCGGCATCGACCGGCGGCGTACCGTGAACGTGGTGCGCGACATCGGCAGCGTCGGCGCGGCCTCTGTCCCGTTCGCGCTCGATCGGTTGCTGCGCGGTGCGACCGTGACGGCCGGGCAGCGCATCTTGATGGCGTCGGTCGGGGCCGGGACCGCGTACGGCGCCATCCTCTACCAGGTTCCGTCATGAGGCTGAGCGCCGTCGCCGGCCGTGTGACCTGGATCCGGTACTGGCAATGGATGCGAAAGTACCACCGCTTCGAGATTGCGCCCGGGGGGATCGAGCGGATCCTCCGCTGCGCCGGACCGGCGCTGATCGTCGGGTATCACGGCAAGCCGGGGGCGCGCGATCTGGTGATGCTGCAGACGCTCTTGCTTCAGGATTACGGCGAGCGCACCCACGCGATCACGAATGACATGGTCTTCGGAATCCCGGGGCTGCGTGGCCTGGCGGAGGGCATGCAACTGGTCAGCCGCGATCGCGCCGCCATCGAGAAGGTCGTTCGCCGTGGCGAGAAGCTGGTCGTGACCCCCGGAGGGATCGCGGAGGCGTGGGGCTCGGAAAAGTACCGCGTCCGGTGGAAGGGCCTCGGTTACCTGCGGCTCGCGGTGCGCCACAAGTTGCCGATCATCCTGGTGGCCGG